>WNFJ01198104.1_pt1 | contig 18235 bp, 17 predicted proteins | sample 5400461 | NCBI WGS metagenome assembly WNFJ01 (sample SAMN13153349, study PRJNA577476) | soil metagenome | isolation source: 115 cm saprolite on Douglas fir-dominated hillslope | place: USA:California | collected 2013-09-17 | reverse complement strand
AAACCTCTCTACGGAAGTGTTGCAGCTTGCTCTTTCACAATACCGTACTGCTTGAGCTTAAGGTACAGAGAACTGCGGGGAATTCCCAAGCGTTTCGCGGTGTTTTCGACACGGCCATTTTCAAGCGAAAGCACAGTCTGAATGTGTTCCCTCTCTAGCTCATCGAGGGTCATTACGCCAGACGTGGGAGCGAAAGTACCCGGAATATTAAGCGGGTCAAAACGGACTGAAGATTCATCTAGAGTCGCAGAACTTCCAAGCAAGATCGACCGTTCCAGAACATTGCGCAGCTCACGAATGTTTCCGGGCCAGGAGTACGCCTGAAGCTTCTGGATGGCTGCATCGGTTATCTCGACGGCGTTACCTATATCCATAGAAAGCTTGCTTAGTAGGTTGCGCGAGAGGAGGGGAACGTCTTCGCGGCGTTCGCGTAACGGCGGAATACATAAAGGAATGGTGCTGATTCGAAAATAAAGGTCATCGCGAAATTTGCCTTGACGAACCAGGGTAGCAAGATCTCTGTGAGTAGCTGCAATCAACCGAACATCAGCGAAACGATCGCGAATGTCTCCTAACCGCCGAAAGCGTTTCTCTTCCAGGACCTTTAACAGCTTCGGCTGGACCACCGGGTCCATATCTCCGATTTCGTCCAGGAACAGCGTTCCCTTATGCGCCGCTTCGAACAAACCCATCTTCGCCTGAACCGCTCCGGTGAATGCACCCTTCTCGTGTCCAAAGAGTTCCGTTTCCAGCAAGTCCCGCGGCAAGCCGGCACAGTTCAGATCGACGTAGGAAGCGCTGGAGTGGGTGCTGGACGTATGCAGCCAACGGGCGAGGACACCTTTTCCCGTACCTGTTTCTCCCCGGATCAGAACCGGGCTGTCAGCGTTGGCGACCTTTTCCGCAATTTCGCGTAGTCCCTGGATGGCACGGCTTACCCCAAGAAACGGATCTATAGCTTCGCGGCGTTTCTTCGAGTCTTCAACCAGCCGGCCCTGGCGGTTACGGCTGTTTTCCAGGCTCCGCTCCATCATCACTAGCAGCGTCTTCGGATCGGCAGGCTTGGTGAGAAAATTGTCCGCTCCCGCTTGGACTGCTTTTACAGCTAGGTCAATCGTGCCATGTCCAGTCAAAACGATGATGGGAACCGTGGCATCTGAGCCTTTGAATTTGTTGATGAGGTCGATGGCGTTTCCGTCTGGAAGGACATAGTCCAAGATCACCAAATCCGGACGGGAAGACTTCCACATGTACTCGGCTTCGGCACAGTTGCCGCCACAGGAGACCTCCATGCCGTTCTCCTCAAGGATCTCCTTGACGGCGCACAAGAGATTTCGCTCGTCGTCTACCAGGAGTACGCGCGTTCGTTTCATCGCAACAAATCCTGTCTTCGCGGGATGAGCCGGCTCCGGAATTCCCGCGACTGAATATTCACAGCCGGTTTCAAACTGAGGGCAGGGGAAGTAACTATTACTGTTCACCAAAAAGATACTCCCAAACGGCAGGCCTTCTCAGATAACTTTAGCGGTGGAGCGTAACCAAGGTAACTCGTGCCTGCACTCCTGGCCTCTGAGTTGGTTAGCGAATGATTGCGCGCGCATCCAGGTAGCCAGGATACTCGTCTGGCCGAGCCGCGTTTTCAGAACGCCGGATTCGAATGTACCCTGTTTGACGGTATTGACGCCCGTATTTCGACAGGACCAGAGTTCCGAGCAAGACCCCTGAGCTGGCCAATTGAGGTCCTCGGTCAGGAAAGCTCTTCCAGGTCGAATCGCCCATCGCGGGTCAGTGCCGATGCGGAGATGCTGCGTCCCGAGTCACCTACTAGTGTGTGGGCAGAGTCGGGAAAGGAGGCGATAATTTAGCGAAATCGAACTTAACGTCTGCTGGAGCAGCGGCGCTCGAAGTCATGAGGAAAACAAGTTTGCACAAGATTGAGAAGATTCAGACTTTTCATGTCCGGCACTAATTGCGATTCCAGGGTGCGGAATCGACTCTCAGAAAACAAAGCTGACTTTCTGTGAACTCAGGAACATGCACCGACGCGCTCTCTCCATCACGTCATTCGTCCTGGCTCCTGCGACATACCCTGCGATGCCCCACGAAAAACTGAATTCGCAGCCAGCTTCGGCCTCGGCGTTCCATCTTTCGGTGAGGGTTCCTAGGCGACCGATTGCGTTTTCAGCCTGCTGCTCTGTGGTATCTGGCATGACCACTACAAATTCGCTGGTGCGACTTCGAAAGATCGCATCTGATCCCCGGAATGTGCTTTTCAGCAGCCGTGCCGCGTGGTAGAGAGCCTGTTCTCCTTGTTCAATGCCCGCGCGCTTCTCGATTGACTGAAAATTATCCAAACTGATTGTCGCGAAAGTAAGCGCGGTTCCAAGGCGATTTGCCCGAGCGATCTCTTTCGCCACCATCGGGTCAAGTGCGCAGGAATTCAGGAGTTGAGTGACCGGATCCAAAAGAGAAAACGCTTGTAGATGCTCGCTCATAACGAACTCTTGCACGAGAGCTCTCCTGGTGGCATTCAACTCCTTCTTTTGAGATGACACATAAAGGCTGAACAACAGAACCAATGAGATCATTCCCCAAAAGAGTTGTGGAAGGTACTTGAAGTCGAAGTGGAAACTCGCATTATTCCATGCCAGGCTGGGTGCGATGACCGCGGCGAAACCCGTGGCCAAGACGAGGATCACGACAATGGATATCGACCAAAGGTGCAGGTCGCGCCTGGAGGTGGTCTTCATTTGCTCCTGAAGGTATTGGATACGATGCGAACGAAGAGCCACATTCTCTCCTCCCGAGCCCGTGGATCCTGCCGTGGGGTCAATGTTTGCTATTTCAGTCCTCAAATATTTGCTCATGAATCGTCTCCCCGAAATGTTCCATTACTTAGATTCCCGGTCTTTCGCACCAAAATCCTTAAGTTTCCCGTCCAGCGTGGTTTTGCCAATCCCAAGCAATTGGGCTGCGAGGCGCTTGTTGCCTCTGGCCTGCAGCATGGCTTCCAGAATGCTTCGCTTCTCAATCTCATGGAGAGGAACCACTCCCACATTGGCGAGACTGATAGATCTTATTTCTTTCGTCCCACGAATCGATCTCGGTAGGTCGAGCAGCCCTATGATTGGCTCTCTTGCCGCACTGCACGCATGCTGCATACAAGCTTCCAGTTCGCGGACATTACCCGGCCAGTCGTACATCAGCAGTGCTTTGAGAGCTTCCTCGCTCATTCGGTATTGGCGCCCCAATGCATTTGAGAGCCGGTCTAGGAAGCTACACACCAGTAGCGGAATGTCGTGGCGACGTTCCCTGAGCGGGGGCACTCGCAGGCTGAGAACATTTAATCGAAAATAGAGGTCCCGGCGAAAAGTTCCTTCCTCAACTGCGAGCTTTAGATCACGTGTGGTAGCGGCGAGAATTCGCAAGTGGCTTCCAGGCTGCAGAGAATCATGAATAGTCCATATCTCCCTGTCCTGAATCGCGCGCAGGAGCCGGCCTTGTGCGTCCAGAGTGAGGTCTCCAACTCGGTTCAGAAAAATGGTCCCACAGTATGCGGCAATGGTGTCATCTTTTATATCCCCCGGTGGCAGGGAGTTGCCTATAGCGCCCGAGAGTTCAACTTGCAGTCCCTCCGTCGGGAGGGAAGCACAGTCCAAACTGGTAAATTGCATATGGCGTAAAGGCCCGCTGGAATGAATCGTTCTTGCGATCATTTCTTTCCCGGTTCCTGCTTCACCAACGATGAGCAAGGGATGAGTTGTTCGAGCGGCCCGCTGAACGATTTGATAGATCTTGTGTATCTCTGGACCGTCGCCGACAACATTACCCAGCGGTACTCGAAGGGTCGGTATTCTCAATCTAGGCATGTCCGACATCAGTTTTGTCCTCGGTGGACCGAAACACCTTGCGTCGCGCTTGCTCCGCAATGTCTACTCTTCATCTTTAAAGCGAGCATGGACGACTTCAAGTGCCGCCGCCGGCAGAGGGCCCTCCACACGATTCCTTCCGTTTTCTTTGGCTCGGTACAGGGCCTGGTCTGCATGGTTAATCAACTCCTCCACTTCCACGAATCCACTTACTGATGTGGATGCTATCCCAATGCTGACAGTCACGGTTCTGGTTCCGTTAGACGTTGTAACCGCCTTCTTGCTGACGGCTTGCAAGAGTTCCTGGGCCCGCCCCTCGGTACGCTTGAGATCACAGTCAGGCAACACCACCAGAAACTCCTCCCCTCCGTAACGGCCCACGTGGTCATAGACGCGCACTGCCGCCGTCAGCCTTCCGCTAACAACCTTCAAAACGCTGTCTCCCGCCAAGTGACCCATCGAATCATTGATCGATTTGAAATGATCGATGTCGGCGAACATTATTCCTACCGAGCCCCCGCTCCTCTTGGACCGGGCCAGTTCTTGCTTCAGGACACCGATGATTTCCATTCGATTTTTGATACCCGTGAGAGCATCGTGAGTCGCCGCAATGCGCAGCGATTCCTGTGTTTGTAGCAGTGTGCTCTGCAGATCGAGGATCCTCTTACCGGCGAGCACACGCGCTTTGAGTTCAGGAGCATAGAACGGCTTGATTAAGTAGTCGTCTGCTCCGGCCTCCATCGCATCGAGAAGATCCTGCTTGCTGTCCTTCGCTGTGATTAGGATCGCGTAGATGTACTGCCGTGCGCCGAGGCTAGTGCGGATCCTCCGGCAGAGCTCAATACCATCCATCTTGGGCAGCACCCAACCCAGCAATGCGAGAGTGGGAATTTCGGACTCACGTAACAAGTCCCACGCTTGGGCTCCGTCCAAAGCAAATACGCAGAGCAGCCCCCACTCCTCAAAGTACTTCTTCATGAGGGCACGATAGATCGGCGAATCTTCTGCGATCACAACTCGCATACGGAAGTGAGGTGCAATTGATTCGCCAGGTGCGGCGTTAAGAGACAACCTCCGCTAACCTCTTCGGTGCCGACGGTTTCCGCCGTTCGGACGTCGTACACCTAGGTCAAAACGGCGTGCCCGAGTGTCCGCCGATTGGACACCCTTCCAGACTCTAGACAATCGAACCGGAACGATCCCGTGTTCTTTCTGGGACTTGCGACTGGCGATGGGATTGCATTTATCCATTTGCGGCGCGGTTGAGAAAGGTTAGTAACTGCGCTGCTGGGTAGATAAGCAAATCACGACGCCGCGAACGAATCGCGTCAAATCGCGTTCGAGGCAGCGAAAATGAAGGGGAAGGAAGAAATGAAACGACTCATTCTTGTCGCAATTTTATTCGCACCGCTCGCTGCTGTCGGACAGAACGAATCGGCGGGGTTAACTCCCGCACAGCCCTCCTGGACACCACATCCGGTTCTGTTCAGCGGTCCCTCGCTGATGAGCGGCGGATATCAACCGGTCGCTGAGCACCTGGGTGCGGGATTCTTGCTGAACTCCAGCAACATCGGCGGGGATTTCGAGGCACGCTACATGAATGCTCGGAAGATAAACGACAATACTGTGAACAACAGAAAAGGGCATGAACGTTATCTGCAGGGCCGTTTGTTCTATAAATGGCACCGCGGCCTCTACTTCGGTGGCGGCGCACAATGGAGTGAAACCTACACCACGAACTACAAGAAAGAAGCTTGGAGGCCGACTTTTGGAATGGGGGGAGACTATTTTGGGGACAGAGTAAGTTTACGCTGGCAAGCGTTGTACATATTGCCCGGAACAGACAAATCCAATGGTCTACAAGGTCCGGAGCTTCAAATCTGGTTTCCTTCTCCCGTGTCGCGAAGTCACTTCTTCTACCGCGAGACCATCGGGCTATATGAATTCCATCAAACAGTCACTGATCCGAGCGATCCTCACCTGACAGCCCAGCAATTGTCCAGTCGATCGGTAACCTCGTTTCTGGATTTCACTTTCGGTTGGAGATTCTAAGCAGGATGGAGGAATGGATCAGGGAAACAGCATTTGTGGCTCGCAAGCAGTTCAAGCAAGATAGGGGCAAAACATGGTCCAGCGACTAACTCTCCAGGGGTATGCATGAAGGTCTTAATCATAGACGACAGCCGGTTTTTTCGTGTGGCTAACGAGCGCGCACTAGCCAAGGCGGGGTATTCGGTCATTACAGCTGCAGACGGCGAAGATGGTTTGCAGCTAGCACGTGCGCACAAACCTGATCTCGTTGTACTGGACATGCTGTTACCAAAATTGACAGGTCCTGGTGTGTTGCGGGCCATGCGGAAGGACTCGCAGACCGCTTCCATCCCGGTCATGGTGCTGACCAGCCTCCCGCAATGTAATGAGCGGAAGCTCTTGGACGAAGGAGCGACTTGCTACTTCCAAAAGGCGGGGCTAACTCTCGACAAAGGATCGGAAAAGTTCGTCGAAGCTGTGGTGAGAATGCTGTTGAAAACCAGTGCTGCAGGAGCCTGAGTTCTGACGCAAGCTCTTGTGGATTTACCTCAAGCTTCCGCTCTGTTTGCGGGACGGGGGAGCCGCAATCTGCAACGTTTTCTTCCATGCGTTGCAGACCCCCCAAGGAGGCGGCTCCCCTGAATTGTTCCAGAAAAAGTGGGAGCGCAATTGCTGCAGATTTGTTGGTCGCCAATGCGAACGTGAACGATGTGCGACGCGGACATCAGGAGTCCGGGAACGAGACTTTGTCCGCAGCCTTTTTCGAGTTGGCAGTTTAGATGCTGACAGTGTCTGTGACCAAATATGGTTTGGTGGTTCCCCGAGAACAAGTCTCTGGAGGTTGTTTTGTGAATGCCAACACAGGAACGCACGCCCTACGATTCAGGTCCGGCACACGTTGGATGGATCGGCTGGCAGCAGTCAACCAGGAGCTTTGGTTAGTACTCTCCCTTTTTGTCATTGCGGCGATGCTGAACTGGATGGTTGCATCCCACGGTATAGTGCTCGGCTTCTACACCCTTCCGACACTGTTCTCAGCCTACGTTTATGGACGAAAACATGCCGTGTTGACGGCGGTGGGAAGTGTTCTTCTCGTAGTGGTGTTGAGCATCGCCAACCCAGTTCTCTTTGTTCGGTCTTCGGCCGGCGAGTTGAACCAGTGGTTTGATCTAACGGTGTGGGCTAGCCTCCTCGTCATCACCGCCTATTCCATGGGGACGCTGTATGAGCGGAAGGAAACCCACGTTCGAGAAGTGCGCCGAACGTACTTTGGAGTACTAGCGATTCTTCAGCAGTTCGTTTCCAACGACAAGTACACCCACAATCACTCGAATCGGGTTGCCTTTTACGCGGTAAGCATCGCGCATCGGATGGGGTTTGATGCAAACAGAATTGACGACGTTAGAGCTGCCGCTCTGCTCCACGATATCGGCAAGCTCGACACCAGTAGAGAGATCCTGTACAAGGCGACCAGCCTGACTCCCGAGGAGACCGCTGAAATGCGACGACATGTTCGCAAAGGTGTCTCCATACTGGAGCCGGTAGGTGGATCGCTGGGCAGAGTGATCCCCATTATTCTCGCGCATCACGAGAGACATGACGGCTCAGGCTACGAGTCTCTCAAAGGTGAAGAAATACCTCTGGAGGCCCGGATCCTAGCGGTTGCGGATGCTTATGACACGCTGACCAGCGATCGTCCCTATCGCAGAGCAGTAACTCCATTCGAGGCCAAGCAACTGATCGATGGTGGTTCAGGAACGAACTTTGACCCCAAAGTGGTGGAGGCGTTCAGCGTGGCCTTTAAGGCACGGGAAATGGAGATACCGGAAGGGTTGCCTGTGTAGGAACCAGCCGGAGCCTTGACTGAAGAGAGAGTCGAAAATGTTCAAAGAATCTAGAGAATCCGCTCCGGTTCGAATTCTGCTCGCAAGCCGAAATGTTGCGACGATTGAATTCCTCTGCCAGCAAACGCATTGCCTTTCCATGCATATGGAGACGGCCTGTGATTTGGGCTCGGCGATGAGCAAGCTATGCCACGCCAAGTTCGAAGGCCTCATTGTAGATTTCGAGTTAGGAGAGGACGGGTTGCGGCTACTGGGGAGACTGTCCGGCCTGACCTCCAATCGACGAGCTGTTTCGTTCGCAATTGTTACGGATGAACGCCAGGCAGCGAGCGCGTTTCAGGGACGTGCGACCTTTGTGCTTCAGCGCCCCTTCGACACTCCAGTGGTCGTCCGGACTCTTCGCGCAGCGCGGCCCATGATGTTTCGAGAACGAAGAAGGGATTATCGCTACCCAATTGAGGTTCGGATGTTGATCCGCGCGGAGGGCTCCGAATTCGTGGGCAGTTCGGTCAACATCAGTGAGACCGGAATCGCACTTAGCTCTCCGTCGCAGCTAAAGATCGGTGCACGAGTTCAATTACACGTAGAGCTCCCCAGAATGGCGCAACCCCTCGTTGTGTCAGGCGAGGTTTGCTGGAGCGACGAGGATGGACGCTCCGGGATCCACTTTCTGGAGCTTCACGCAAAGACTCTTGAACAGTTACAGCTGTGGCTCTCGGAACGGATGAGTGAACTGGTACCCGGTTGGTGAACGGGACTACTCGATTTCACGCAAGAAAGGGAAACGGCTGCCTCAAGCATTCGCGCCCCCTTCCAGCGGTCAAAGAAAGGGAAAGCTAAATGACGCCAGAAATGGTATTTGAATGCTTGGTCGTATCCGACGACATCCAAGTGCTCTCTTTAATGAAGTGTGCTCTCGATCGACTCTCGATCGACGTCGAGCGTTGTGCTAACCCAGTGAAGGGGCTGGAGCTTTTAGCGAAACGCGATGTGGACCTCGTGGTGTGCGATTGTAAGGGTGCGCCGGGTGAGATTGAACTCGTGAACGGAGTTCTAACCAGCGACCGCAAACGTAAGCCGACCGTCATAACTGTTGTAGATAGTCCGTTCTTGGCACTTGGCGCAAAGAGTGCCGGAGCTCATGTCATAATCCGAAAACCTCTGACACGGGAATCCAGCGCCCAGGGTCTAAAGACCGCTTATTCCAGGATGGTGCGCGAAGAGCGGCGCGCGGCGCGCTACGCAATCATGAGGCGGGTCCTCGCCAAGAACCAGCGTGGCGAACTAGTCCCGATCACCATCACCGATATCAGTGAGCATGGGATCGGCCTTTTCTCGAAAAAGAAGATCGATGTTGGCGAACTCTTAAGTTTTGAGCTGGCGCTTTCAAATGCAATGTCGATCACCGTCCAGGCTCGACTCTTGTGGACGCGACACAGCCTGGGGGGTGCAGATTTCGAGGGCATGTCCGACGCCGACCGGCGATTTCTCCACGGTTGGCTCGCGAGCAGAGTCAGACGCAACTAAGACTTGATCTATAGGAAATACAAAAATCAATTTCACAAAAACCAGCGGTCAAGGTCTCAGTCGCAGTGTTGAACTTAGTGGTTAGCTCGCGATGGTGCCAATCAGCGGGACGCCCCGAGGGCGCAGAAATGCCGGGAGCCACGGGATACGCGGAAGAGTCTCCGAAAGCAAAGGTTTCCGGGTCACCCGGAAGGGAGGAGAGGGCCTTGCCCTAGCATCAACTGGTGGCAGGAGTCAGCCGCCCCATCCAATACATAGGCTGACCGAGGGCACTCCTGATCAGACTCCTTACCTTGAAAAACTCCTGGCTGTTGACGCCTCCGACTCGCATACTTTTCTTCTTCTTCATTCTTGTTGCTCTTTTCTGCTCAGCGGCCCACTAACTTCTGCAATTCTTCGGGATAACGAGCGCCTTGCAGCGGAATTTTCGAAGCTGCATTCTCGATTTGCTGGAAATCTTCGGGCGCTAGTTCGACGGCGGCTGCGCCAATGTTTTCCTCAAGACGGTGCTGCTTGGTCGTGCCTGGGATGGGAACGATCCACGGCTTTTGCGCCAGTAGCCAGGCAAGCGCGATCTGAGCAGATGTGACCTTCTTCTGCGCAGCAAATTTGCCGAGTACATCCACCAAGGCCTGATTCGCCTTCCGATTCTCTTCGGTGAAGCGAGGAACGATGTTGCGGAAATCGGTTTTGTCGAACTTCGTACCTTCGTTGATCGCGCCGGTAAGGAAGCCCTTTCCCAGCGGACTGAACGGAACGAACCCGATCCCGAGTTCTTCGAGTGTTGGTATCATCTCCGCTTCGGGCTCTCTCCACCAAAGTGAGTATTCGCTTTGTAGTGCCGTGACAAGTTGAACCGCGTGTGCGCGGCGAATCGTCTGTGCTCCTGCCTCTGAAAGGCCGAAATGGTTCACTTTTCCCTGCTGGATGAGGTCTTTCACAGCCCCAGCTACATCTTCGATGGGCACGTTCGGATCGACGCGATGCTGATAGAACAAGTCGATGACATCGGTCTTGAGGCGTTTTAGAGAAGCCTCGGCAACTTCCTTTATATGCTCCGGTCGGCTATCCAGGCCAGCTTGCTTCCCGTTCTCGATCTTGAATCCGAACTTGGTGGCGATTACCACGTCTTTGCGGAAAGGACGCAGTGCATCGCCAACAAGTTCTTCGTTTGTAAACGGGCCGTACACTTCTGCGGTATCGAAGAACGTAACGCCGAACTCCACCGCCTTCCGAATGAGCGAAATCATCTCCTGTTTTTCTTTGGGCGGGCCATAACCGAAGCTCATCCCCATGCAGCCGAGGCCGATAGCCGAGACTTCCAGATTGCTTTTTCCAAGTTTGCGTTTTTGCATGACTTCTCCTTTCGAATTGTCTTTTTCGTGGTCTGATCGGGCTACATTGCTGCCCTTGCGCGGTTTTGCTCGCGCCAGCGAGCGGGCGGAACTCCCTCCCAAGTGCGAAAAGCCCGGACAAAGGAATTTCCATCCTCATATCCCAGGAGGTAGGCAGCCTCATTCAACTCGAGGACCGGATTGTTGAGATACTGGCGAGCAAGTTGGTGGCGAGCTTCTTCTAAGACGCTCTGGAAGCTAGCCCCTTTATCTTGCAAACGCCGCTGCAGAGTGCGGGAACTGATGTGTAACGAATCGGCGATGTCTTCGATGGTCGGCCGTCGGCCGGTGAGCTTCTGCTGGATGGCTATGCGGACGTGCTCGATAAAGTTCTCGTCTGCTCCGTCTTCCTGCTTCAGCTCTTTCTCGAACTGAGGCGCGAGCACCGATAAAAGCTCGGCATTCCGCGTTACGAAGGGACGATTTGCGTCCACGGTACGAAACACCATCGCGTTCCGAGGGGCTCTACCCACAACCTGGCAGCCGAAGTGACGTTCAATGGTCTTGGCGTGGGCGCGAGGATTCAGGAACTCCACGCGTAGCGGCGAAAGTCTTGTGCCCGTACCATGGCGCGCTATCGAGAGCATCCAGGAGAAGGCGCATTCAATGAGCACTGGGGGTTCGACTTCGTTCGCCAGAAGCCAGCGGAACTGAATGCTCCACTCGCCATCGTCCTTTTTCTGCACGATTTCTTCCGGACAAGTGAGCTGTTTATAACGTGCCATTTGGTCTACGGCTGCGCCGAAGCTTTCGGACGCGAGGGCAGCAAGGCCGGTAAGAAGGAATCGTTCTGTCTTGTTTTCGGTACCGAGCACGAGGCCGATCGCGGGGTTGGTGCTGACCTCGCCAACGGCACGCCAAAACGCGAATAGTTCCTCGGTCTTGAGCAGCACGCGGGCCTGATCGACGTATCCTTGGGGTAGCCCGGCCCGTCGAAGGACCGCAGAGGCCGAGACTTCCAGTTCTTCCAACCTACGAAAAGTGCTGCCGGAAAAGCGAAAGTGCTTGTTCATGGACTCACTCGTTGTGCATGGGTCTTACTTTAGACGTCATTTGAGTGCTGTGCTATGCAAACCACGCCATTGTGCATGCAAAACACGCCAACGGTAGCGCCGACGCGTACGAGAGGAGTTGGGAAATGAAAACGGCCCACACCGCGAACCCAACCATAGGTTTGCTTCCCACTGATCGCTGCTATAGCGCGAATTCGTGAATTCGTGCGCTTGCAGAATGCGGCAGGAAGAAAAGAACACGTGACACCACTGCTTCCTGAAGTGGTAGGCGTATGGTGAAGCGATCCGGATTGGAGTAAGATTCTGTCCTGCTTTCATAGTCGCAACCTCTATTGATTTGACGGTGGTGTTCCAATGATCTCCTTCAGCGTAAACCGGCAGCACGTAAATCTGGACGTCGATCCTTCAACTCCTCTGCTCTGGGTTCTGCGGGAAAACCTCGGCCTGACAGGAACGAAGTACGGATGCGGCATGGCTCAGTGCGGGGCGTGTACTGTCCACCTCAACGGCGAAGCAATACGCTCCTGCGTAGCGCCGGTGTCGCGAGCCGAGGGCAAGGAGGTGACGACTATTGAGGGCCTGTCGCCAGACCTGAGTCATCCCTTGCAACGTGCCTGGCTGGCGGAAGACGTACCGCAGTGCGGGTACTGTCAATCGGGACAATTGATGAGCGCAGTGGTCCTGTTACGCGAAAAGCCACGACCGAGCGATGAAGATATTGATCAGGCAATGACAGGCAACATTTGTCGCTGCGGCACGTATCCGCGGATCCGCAAGGCGATCCACCGTGCCGCCAGCATGATGTCCACGGGAGGAGCAAAATGAGCACTCTCCAGATGCAACGGCGCGAATTCCTGAAGTTTTCAGTCGCCGCCAGCGGCGGTTTGCTGATCGGTTTATATCTTCCCGGCGCAAGCAAGTTCGCGGTGGCGGAAGAACGATCGGGAAATGCCTTCATGCCAAATGCGTTCCTGCGTATCGGCACGGACGAACGAGTCACAGTGATCGTGAATCACTCGGAAATGGGGCAGGGTGTTTATACCGCTTTGCCGATGTTGCTTGCCGAAGAGTTGGATGCGGATTGGAACAAGGTTGCCTACGAATCGGCACCGGTCGATCCAAAGTACAACCATCCGGTCTTTGGGATGCAAATTACTGGAGGAAGTTCGAGCGTATGGTCTGGGTTTGAGCAGTATCGCAACGCGGGAGCGGCCGCGCGCGCTATGCTGATCGCCGCCGCGGCGCAGCAATGGAATGCCGATCCAGCGACCTTGCGAACGGAATCCGGCGTGGTACTCGACGGCACGAATCGCAAGTTAAGTTACGGTCAGCTCGCCGAAGCCGCTGCAAAGATGCCGCCACCCGCAAATATCACTCTCAAAGATTCAAAGGCGTTCAAGCTGATTGGCACACCGGTAAAGCGGCTCGATACTCCTGAAAAGATAAACGGCCAAGCCGTCTTCGGGATTGACGTTAAGAATCCGGGGATGCTCAGTGCGGTCGTTGCCCGCGCTCCTGTTTTTGGCGCAAAGATGAAGAGCTTCGATGACTCTCGCGCCCGGAATATGCCAGGCGTGCGCAAGATCGCGGCAGTGCCCTCCGGTGTGGCCGTGGTTGCGGACTCCTTTTGGCAGGCGAAAGTGGCACGCGACGCAGTTCGCATTGATTGGGACGAAGGGGAGATGCATGCCTTCAGCACCAGCCAAATGATGCAGCAATTTCGCGAGCAAGCCAAATCACCGGGCAAGAGTGTGCGGCTCGACGGTGATCCCGATGCCGCGCTCTCGCAGGCTGCACAAAAGATCGAAGCTGTTTACGAAGTGCCTTACCTGTCGCATCTGATGATGGAGCCTTTGAACTGCGCCGTCGATCTGCGGGCAGATTCCTGTGAGATCTGGACGGGAACGCAGTTCCAGACGGTGGATCGTGCGGCCGCCGCCAAGGTCGCTGGCCTTCCGACGGAGAAGGTCCAAATCCATACCACCTTCCTGGGCGGAGGGTTTGGCCGTCGCGCCACTCCGCAGTCCGACTTCGTGATCGAAGCCGTTCATGTGGCAAAGGCTGCGGGAGCTCCGGTAAAGGTGGTATGGACGCGCGAAGACGACATGCAAGGCGGTTGGTATCGCCCCGCCTTTCTCCATGCCATTGTTGGTGGTGTTGACGCGAGCGGTAACCCAGTGAGTTGGAAATCGCGACTGGTGGGTCAATCGATAATGGCGGGAACTCCCTTCGAAGGCATGATGAAGGGAAAAGGATATGACCCGGCATCCGTCGAGGGCGTTGACGATCTTCCTTATGAGATTCCGAACCTGGCGGTCGAATCTCATCAGGCCGAGGTCGGTGTGCCTGTGCAATGGTGGCGATCAGTCGGCCACTCACACACCGGTTTCGCCACGGAGTGTTTCATTGACGAACTCGCAGCCCTAGCGCACAAGGATGCATATCAGTTTAGGCGTGCTTTGCTGACGAAGCATTCTCGACACCTCGCCGTACTCGATCTCGCCGCTCAAAAGGCAGGATGGGGTAAGTCATTGCCGGAAGGACGCGGCCGGGGCATTGCCGTGCACTTCGCATTCGGCAGCTATAACGCGCAAGTGGCTGAAGTCTCAGTCACGGAAGGCAAGGTCCGGGTACATCGTATCGTGAGCGCGGTAGATTGCGGCCATTACGTAAATCCAGGCATCATCGCAGCCCAGTTGGAGGGCGGAGCAATCTTCGCCGCGTCGGCAGCGCTCTTTCAGGAACTCACCTTCGAGAATGGGCGGTTGCAGCAGACGAATTTCCACACTTTTCCCGTGATGCGCATGAATGAGTGTCCGGAAATTGAAACCCATATTGTGGACAGCAATGAGAAATCAGGCGGCATTGGAGAGCCAGGAGTTCCGTGCACAGCACCGGCTATCGCGAATGCAGTGTTCGCCGCAACCGGGAAGCGGATCCGCAAGCTACCGATCCGTATGACGGAGGCTGTATGAAGCACTCTCTAACGTCAGTCCTCGTCGCTGTCGGCACCGCGGTTCTGACTCTTACCGGGACGATGTCGCAGTCCCACCCGATCAGTGCGGCGGAAAGGCCTGCCACTAAGGCGACGGCTTCCGCAACTCCGGCGGCAAGCGACGGAGTCCTCTTTGTCGAATTCGTCTCAGTGTTGCGGCATCCCCGCTGCATGAACTGCCATTCGCGCGGTGACTTCCCGCGGCAGGGAGATGACAGTCATCCGCACACCATGAATGTGCGACGCGGCCCTCAAGGTCACGGGGTAACCGCTGAAAAGTGCAGCACGTGCCATCAGGACCATAATCTCGCCGGCGCACACATGCCGCCCAGTGCGCCGAATTGGGGGCTTCCGCCGGCAGCGACACCCATGATCTGGCAAGGCCTGACGGATGCTCAGCTTTGCCGTTCGATTAAGGATCCGAAAAAAAACAAGAATCGCAACCTCGATCAACTGGTCGAGCACCTGACACAAGATAAGTTGGTGATGTGGGGCTGGAATCCGGGTGAAGGTCGGACCCCTATTCCGATGTCCCATGAGGAATTTGCCGCGAAGGTGAAACAGTGGCAGGCAGCCGGAGCGCCGTGCCCGGCTGATAGGGGCAAGAAATCGGCAACGATCAGTCAACTGCTGCCCGCGGCTAGACGGGGAAGAAACTCGCCGGTCTCCGATCAGGCCCCTAACTCCCGCTCGGCACCACGAAACAATGCCCTCAGGGCGCGTAATACCCATCGCATCAGGATAACGATGATCACCAGCAGGGCAATCACAAGGGCGGCTGCCGAATAAGGATGCTGGGTGGCAAACCAGGTCAGGAAGATAGCCAGAGCATCCTCACCGAAACTCAAGCCGATATTCGAGATTGGCTCGGGCGAGGGAGTCACCGCGGCGCGCACTGCGGTCTTGCCTCCGTGTGCGGCCAATGCGATGAGACCGCCAAGCGCGGTGGCCAGGAGTTGTTTTCCAGCAGAAAGGTGTGACGTAGCGGCATAGGCCAGCAAGGCGGCGACGGGCACACGCACGAAGGTGTGCAGAGCATTCCAGATCAGATCGAATGCAGGAACCTTGTCGGCAAAGAATTCGATGACGAACAGGGCGATGCTGGCAGCGATGATCCACCAACTCTCCAGCAAATGAAGTGAATCAGGTAGAGGCTGCAGATCGAACCGCGCCAGCAAGCCCAGCGTGGCAACCGTCGCATAGACGTTCAGGCCAGCGGCAAAACTGGTTGCGACCAGCATAGCTACGAGTTCAGTCGCTGGAAGTCTCACTGAGAGTCCAGCATAACGGTAAACATCGTATTCAAACCAGTGAAGGGCTCGCGAAGATAGAGAAGTGGCTGGCTGGAACTAGCTTGCGTTGCTGAGCGAGTTCGCAAACAACACCGCAGAACTATGTTATTTTGCCGGATTCTGCGGGGCTATTGCGACGTCAACGGCATGAATATTGTCAGACTTTTGGGTGTCGAAAGAAACCACCGTGAAATTGCCACCGACATCACGGGCTTCGACCGTGCTCGTCGTCTGCGTTCCAGAGGCGCCTGGCTGCACGGTATCACGGGCCTTGGTGGTCACTTGCAAGCCGGCCCCGGGGTCCACGCGATTAAGCTGTTCGACACGTTTTTCAGTTGCCTGCTTACCATCAGAACCTGCCCGCTTTACTGTCGTTACTCGCTGGCTCAGATGCAGGTTCGTGTCCTGGGCTGAGCCTGAGGCGTCCGGAGAATAAGTTTCAATCGTACTTTTCTTCTCGCCGGGTGCGGTTTCCGATTCTTTGCCCACGGTGCGTGAGACTGGCGCAAGCTTGCCTTCGACGTCTGGCCGCAAGACCTGCTCTTCGGTGGTGCGTTCTTTTCCGTCTTCCTTGATCGTGCTTTCCTTCCGCTCATGCACCTGCCAGTTGCCGGAGCCATCCGGAAGGAGAGTTGAGGTTTGGACGTCAAGTGTGTGATCGGCGCTCCGTTTCTCGCGCTGCTGGATCTGCACACTTGCCGCCATGCCACCCTGACCATTGGACAAGAAGACTGTCGTGTTCTTCTCCTGCAATTCGGGGCTGATTGTTTTTGTATTCGTCACTTCACGCTGCGCGACCTGAAGATGGCCGTCCAGATCGGCATTCGACGTTGTGCGCACCAGTTTCTCGCCACCGGATGGAAGGGTTTGCTTTTCCTCTTCCGTTACCTGGCTGAGAATCCGTTGCCCGCTGGCATCCCTGGCAAAGGTGCGCTCAATGGTTCGGACGGTGGTGCCATTTACCTGGACCGACTCTTTCTCAATGTCGTAATAGGGTTCATAGTGGCCGTCGGCGCCCAGACGCTCGACGCTCTGCTTATCTACACTGCCTTTAGAGGATCCTTGGTGTGACTCCGTCGTACGCGTGGGGTTCAGGTTAGCTGGGCGCGATTCCGTCGTCTTGGTCCAGGATTGCGGTTCCGCGGCTGGGGCCTCGGAAGTTTGAGCACCCAGAGAAGGAATCAAAGTACAGAAAAGCAGAATCGCAGCTGTGAGCGACGCGAACCTAATCACGGCAATAGGCGGCATGGGGACTCCAAAGCATCGACGCTGTCCTGATTTTCTGCTTTCGAATCGGGGGTGTCCAGCGAATACTCACGACTACGCGCTCACGAGAAAAAGGGCCTCTAGGCTAGAGGCCCCTGGCTTAACTACCACGATTACAACGGTCTGAGATCATGAATTAGTGAATGCGTCCAGCCTCTCCAGAATCTCTGATGCTCTTTACCGATGTGCGTTTGGTCCGGACCCCGCGTTGCTGATTTCTAAAGACGATCAATTCTGATCAGTTTTCCGCAGCCCAAAGGCGAATACTGAGAGTTCGCGAGCTTCCGACAGCGGAAACGTCCTCTGACCCACCCGCTGGCCTTTAAAGTCGGCAACCTTTGACCCTCGGGAGTGAATCTTAAATCGATCGTGGAAAGAGAACCTCAACATGCGAATGCGCCGAATCATGCTCTTGCTGATGGTGGTCTCGGAGTTCGCAACTCTGCCACTATTGGCAAGGCCGCAAGCGCCCAATTCCAGCGAATCTTCCCGTGCGGCGGAGTTGCCGACGTCACCAGGTTCGACGCATGTGCAACCGGCCTTGACTTATACGCGGCCGACTGAAAAAACGAAACTGCACAACTACTTTTTCGACGCGTTTGGTCCCTATCCCATTGCGGGCGCGGCCATCGCCGCCGGGATAAATCAGGCAGAACGCACTCCACCTGAGTGGGAACAAGGCGCCGAAGGTTATGGCAAGCGATTCGGGTCCAACTTCGCCATCGCAGCCGTGAGCACCACGACCCGCTATACGCTGGCGAAAGCCTTTGGCGAAGACACGCTGTATTACCGCTGTGAGTGCAAAGGATTGCTTCCGCGGCTGAATCATGCGGTGATTTCGACCTTCACCGCACGCCGCAGCGACGATGGCCATCGCGTCTTTTCTTTCCCGGCGTTGGTCGCTCCCTATGCCGGCACCATGACTGCCGTATATGGTTGGTATCCAGGGCGATACAACGCCGTGGATGGCTTCCGCATGGGCAACTACAGCCTGCTGGGGTATG
>WNFJ01293110.1_pt1 | contig 18236 bp, 19 predicted proteins | sample 5400461 | NCBI WGS metagenome assembly WNFJ01 (sample SAMN13153349, study PRJNA577476) | soil metagenome | isolation source: 115 cm saprolite on Douglas fir-dominated hillslope | place: USA:California | collected 2013-09-17 | reverse complement strand
GACCCCCGAAGCAGCCATGGAGACTCGCTAATGGAACAGGCATGCTGACCCCGAGTGCAGGTCTTTCCTGGGGAAACCATGCTGCTCATAGCCCCCATGTATGCAGGTATCACCCATTCCCGGTGTAAATGTTGGCATTATCCTGGCGAAATTTTGCTGATTATTCTGTGGATGAGCTATTTCCTATATCCTCAATTGGCCGTCTTCCCGAGGCTCGCGAAAACCGTTTCTCAACAGAAGAAAGGGCAAAATTTCAGCAGGGTAATCTCAAATTTACATCCAGGGACTCTGTCATCATTACTCCTTGTTAGTAGAAGCGCATTACTTCATGAGAAATCATACCCACGGGTCGGAATTTCCCCTTTTTTCTCTGCGAATGACAGGTCCCGAACATCGTTCGCTGAAGCTGCACGTGTGCGGATCTCACAACGGGAAAGGATGTTCTTGGTCATGTCACCGGTACGATTTCTCGTGAAGACCCCTTGATATGCTGTCAGCTGGCTGGTGTGACCACGTTGCCTTCACTACAAGCTCCCTCTTTCCTATCTCAGGCAGAGCTTGCCTCTCTTTCAACGGGGAGAGAAAAGTTGCCAGGACGCGCGAGAGGCGGCCACCACCTTGCGCAAGAAGGAACGCTCGAACTGGTTGCAGAGGTAGAGATGAAGCAACAGGTAGAAGGCAGGATGTCACCCTTGAATGTGCGCGAAAGGTCTGGTAAGCTTGTGATAGCGCGCTGAGTGGATAAACTCCTGCCTTAAGAAGATCGCGAAATCTTATGCCTGGGGCTTTCGGATATTTTTGGAAAAAGGACGCGAAACCTTATGCCAGGGGAACGCGAAAGCTTTTGTCAGCGCAGCGTCAATTTTAGGAATACCTGATCGATCGGCTCTCACAGCCGATCTATACCGAACGAGCGGCGATCGTGGGACACCCTGCCTTCCAAGCAGGCTGTCGCGGGTTCGAGTGCCGAGGACTGATTACTCGGATTATCCTTTGCAAGGGGAAGGGGACCACTGTGCGCTCGTTTGCACTCCCGGCCTTTGCCAGGTGCTTCCCAGATGGTTCCCGCCTTGTTTCGACACGTCCCACCCCGGTCCAGCCGCGCCATCTCTTGCTGGGAAGCACATTGCTGACTCGTGTAGCTTGTCCACGAAGATGATGGTTCACCTGGCATGGGATGCGGGGGACATACCTTGTTGCGGGCGATGGGAACCACCTCGCTTCTGCCAGGAGCGTAGGCGTAGAGCTTTCGGACACCCTCGATTGGCCCTGCTTGCCGCCTTTTCCCGCCCCCTATCCAGGTGTTATCCGTTGTCGTACTGTCTTCCACTGTTACACTTGTACTGTGCCGAAGGGACCAGCAGGGCACAGCGGACCATCTGCGTCCTTCCCTGGCTCTATTGGCTACGTGGGTGCTGCGTGCTCACACGTCCCACTTAGCGCTGACGCGCGGCACGCAGCACCCGCCGGACTGCTTCATAGGACACGCGCGTCCCCACGCGCAATGTGACGGAGCGGTTCCCCCTGCTCAACCCGCTGGAGCACGGTAGCCCATTCCGAGGGCGGGATTTTCCAGCGAGGATCAGGTGCGGCTTGAGGGTGGCCAGGCAGAGATACCAGCAGCGGATCGTCAAGGGCCAAGGTGTACCGATCTTTCCGGGGTGAGGAAGCGGCAGCGTCTTTTCCTGTAAGAACCACGATCTATCAGAAAATCGCAACCAACCCCTACGATGCGCTCTGAGAAGGGCACACAGCTGTTCCGGGCGAGGGGGAAATCACACCACTTCTGCCTGGAGCGCTGGCGGATGGCCTTCGCAAAACCCACTTGCGGCCCTGCTTGCCGCCTTTTCCCGTCCGTGTCCAGGTGCTTCCCGTTGTTGTACCGCCCTCCTGTGCTACGCTTGTTTTGTACAGATGGGACCAGCAGCGCACAGTGGACCATCTGCGTCCTTCCCTGCACCTGTAGACAGTATGCAGGAAAGAGGCAAGGAAAGGTCGAGGTGCAGGTGGCGACCACACACCTGTGCAAGCGCTCTTGCTGCCAGGATATCATCGCTCCTTTGTCGTAGGAAAAGTACCCGGACCGTTACGCTTCTTGCTGTCCACGCTGCTGATATCTATGAAGAAGAATGCGACGGATCGTTTCATGCGAGACACCATAAGCTGCTGCTATAGAGCGCAGGGGTTCCTTCTGCTCCACCACACGATGAATGATCAGCGGCCAATGTTCAGCGGGAATACCATATTTGGGATGTTTTGGCCCCGGTCGCCGTTTGCCAACTATCGGAGGGGGGTTGACGTCATGTGCTTCGTCGTGAGCGAGCACGTCTTGGACCTTGAGATACAGTGTGCCGGACGGGGCAAGGAAGAGGTATAAAATTGGCGACAGAGTAGCCGAAACCCGTCGGTTCCGGTGAGATTATTTATGCATTTTTCTAGTATTACTAGAACATCTGTTCTGACACAGCGAAGTCTCCACCTGCACTGCCCTCTTGTCTCTGAGTTCTCACACATGCCCTTCAGCGCTGCAGTGCTCATTCCTCCTCGTTGTACTGGCTACTTGGCACATCCGTTCAAAAAAGACTGACCTTCACTTCTCGGATCAAGCTTTTCCCTAGGCACAAAACTCGTTTGAGGGACAAGGGGAACCCTGTTCTTCTCGCTGGATGGCGAGGGAAAACTCGATCAGGCATGACAAATAGGTACTTGCTCGCAGCGTGAGCTCAGCATGCGCGAGAGATGCAGGCGAGAGGTCTTCTTTCGAAGGCATCTTGACCAACGACGAGGATACGCTGGCGCACCTCGACTCACTCCTGAAGGGTTGGCGCAGAGGTCTCCGCTTTAAGCCACCTTCCGATAATCATGGTGCAGTCCGGCCAAGATCGGAACAGCAACCACCTTGGTTGCTTCGTGCATAGTAGAACGAGATGATCCACAGGAGTCGGGAATCTGCTGCTGAATGCCTTGATGCGGTCGTGCCTGGTTGAAGTAGGCCACAGAGGCATTGAGCACGCGCTGGAGTTGCTTCTCCTGCAGGATCAGCAGGTGGTCGAGGCATTCTTGCCGCACACTCCTCAAGAATCGCTCACAGAAGGCATTGGCTCGAGGCGCGTGATACGGCGTCTTGAGCACTTCAATGCCACTTGTCCTCGCTACACGAGCAAAGCAAGGCCCAAACTTGTTATCGTTATCACGAATCAGATACTTCGGCCCTTGCCCATAGGGCGTGGCTTCTCGCAGCGGTACGCGCCACCCAGGCATCGGTCGGAGATCGTGTCACTCCTACATGGATGACCTTGCGTGACTTCAGTTCGATGAGGAAGAAGGCCAAGAGCGGTCGAAAGAACAGATCGGTCACCTGTAAGAAATCGCAGGCCCAGATCTGTGCGGCGTGCGTGCGCAGAAACGTGCTCCACTTTTGCCCTCGTGGCTGCTGGGTGCGAACCTGCCTCATATATTTCTGGATCGTGCGTTTGCAGACGCGAAGGCCCAGTTTCAGGAGTTCCCCGCGAATGCGCTCGGCACCCCAGAGTCGATTGTCCCTGGCCATCTGCCTGATCAAGGCGATGGTGTCTGAGGCGATCTTTGGCTTGTGAGTATGCGCCTTGGACTTGCGTGTCCAGTACAGGCGAAAGAGCTCCCGATGGCAGCGCAGCAGGGTTTCTGGTTGCACGATCAAGATGGCATGCTGCCAGGTACGAACCAACCTGGCCAGCAGAACGAGAAGGATACGATCGATCCTAGTGATAGGTGGCCGTTTCACCTGTCGCCTGAGAATGATGAGTTGTTGTCGTAAAAGAGCGTTTTCTGCGATGAGCTCTGACTTGCTTTTCCCAAGATCGGTGAGGGTTGCGAGCGGCAAGGAGGTCCCGAGCGGTTTGGTCCACCGAGCAAAGCGAGAGGAGAGTGCATCCAAGCAGCCATCCTTCAGCTGCTTGAGAGTGATGAAAACACGACCCATAGAAGAAGCTTCTCCATCAGGTGAGAGTATCGTCGTTCGAGCATGAGTATGCCGATGACGATGTCTGATTGTACACCAACCCTCCTGTGTTTGCAAGCAGGGAAAGGATTTCTTTCTCCGTCTCGACGTGCCTGTTCTCGAACGGATGATCTAAGTAGCCATTACAGGTATTTCGCGGTTTCGCGAAGATGCGAAACTCCATCTTTCGCGATTTCTATTTTTCGCTCTGTCGCGAATTTGCTTTTTTGGATCGCGCCGGTGTGTTGGGCAACAAGAGGGTCGGCAGATATTTTCTGTTAGGCAGCGTTAGAACTGGCCCGCTCGTTGGGCGATGGGGGAAGCCAAGCACAAGCAAATAGGGCAGGAATGATGATTTATGGTGAAGCTAACTCAAGTCGAGCATAATGAGCAAGATGTTGGATACCACCCAACGTAAATACAAGAATATCTCTAAATTCCATCATCAGAAACGGCTTAAACATCTCTGCAAAGGGTGTGGAGAGCCAGTTTCTTAATCGCTCCCGTTGTGAGGCATGTGAGTATTCTCCATAAAGGAATGTTTCAAGAATATCCCATCGGGTAAGGGATTCTGTTGCCCTGTTTCCTTGCGGGTCGATGAGATTAATTTTTATCTGACCAGACGGCTTTTCACGTAGGAACTGATGTATTTTTTGGGAAACGTCCTGCACCTGCGCTAACCATTGTGGAGATAAAGAAGCGTCCAAGAGTTCGGAAGATACTGGCCTGTTTGGGTCAATAAAGCGCATATGCTCGCTCCCTTGCACAAACATGCGATAGGTAAGTAAGAATGATTTGTGCATGGTCTGTGTGGGTGCAACGGTACTCACCGTGAGTTGTTGAGGATCAGCCGTATAGTGATAACTCAATTGTTGCCCAAATTCCTGAAGAAATTGAGTAAAATCTTCTGTCTTTAACTCGTCTGCTTTTTCAACGAAAAGCTCTAACGTCGCTTTGATATTCCCCTTCAAACGTCTCTCCTTAATAGCAATAGCGCTTTTAGCAATGTATTTCGGGTAGACAGTATACCATGCAATACGCTTCAGGCCGCCATTTCACGTCTTTTAGAACCAAATTTCCTATAATCAGCATCCTGGGATAAGCCTCTGAGCCGTCGAGCGTAGTGCGCCTGCTTTCCCTCGGCGGGCATACAAGGAAAAAAGGTATTTGGGTGGGGGAGGGTGCCTTGTGACTCTGCGAAGTGATATATTATCTGATAAGTAACTACCTATTGCGTGAAGTATAAAAACATTCATTCTCAGCCGAACGGGGAGAATGTGAGCTATGGACTTTCAAGGCTGCTTAACAGCCCTTTCTCAAATTGTTGGGATCGTTGTCGGGCTTATAACCATCGTAAAGGTTTTCAGAAATTATCTCTTCAGGCGAAACACTTTTCAAGAGGGTGGGGTTTATCAGGCACACGGTAAAATTGCTGATGTTCTTCGCAACTCCTACGCGGCCAAGCGATTAGGTAAACCCATTTCCGAAGAACAGCCTGCCGCGCCTTCAAAACTAGGAACCACCGGAACGCTACAACGATTTCAGGGCAATCGCGACGGTACTAAAGTTTGGGATGCAGTCCGCAACGCCAATATTATTGGCGTCTCTGTTTATAACAGTCATTATGCAGCGTGTCCTGTGTGGGGTGAGATCGGGCGCTGTTATGAAAAACTCGGTGGCACTACTAGTCGCTTAGGTTTTCCGATTTCTTGGGAAATACAAGCTGCTCCCTCTCGGTACGGGACAACGGGAAAAGTGCAACGCTTTGAAGGTGAGGGAGACGGAGTGCGGATGTGGCACGAGCCACGTAAGGATTATATTACGGCTGTTTCCATTTACAGTAGCAATCGCGGCACCTATCCGGTATGGGGATCAATCGGCCAATGCTTCGAGAATAAGGAGAACAAAGGCACTACTGGCCGTCTTGGTTTCCCGATCTCAAAAGAAGAAGAAATGGCAAGCTCGCCTAGAACGGTGAGACAGCGTTTTGAGGGCGGAAGTATTATCTCAGTCTATGGTCAAGCACCGACAGTCCAAACGAAATAAAGTAGATGGATCGCCGCAATTACTATCTTTATGAACGCTTTGAACGGTTGCCGGATTTCTCACTGGTAAAGAGAAGAACCAGACGGTATTTACCATCTCCAGGAGAGAACAATGTCTATAACACTACAAACCACACTCATCTCGGCTGGTGTCGCCCTGTTGAGTACCTATATCACACTCAGGCTAGAGCGGAGACGATGGCTCATTAACTTAAAAACATCATACGAAACAGAACGCTATAAAGCCCGCCTTGCAGCATACCCGCGAGTATTTGAAATAGATGCCATACCGAATTTTGTGTAAAGGTACATTTTGGAAAAGCCAAGAAGCTAGGTCTGGACTGGCTTTAACGCCTTCTCGTTGTACGTCGTTACACAAAATTCGGTATGGCATCTCAGTGATCCCGGAATAAAGACATTTTCGGTTAGGGCAGGTGAAGCCCTGAGTGCTCATCCGTTTCGGGGCTCCCCGCCGGCTTTTCACCTCGCACCAGGGACGCGCAGGGAGAGATGCTGTTCCCACAACTGACGAGCGAGTGGAGGAGAGGCAGCAGGCTGGACAATCAAGTGGGGTGCGTGGCTTGAGGAGACGTTGAACTGTGGGGGGCATGGTCCCTGCTCTTGAATGGGGAGGGGTATGATGGGGCAAATAAAGATGCCAAAGCCGCCCCAAGCAGAGTAGGAGGAAGAATACGAGCAGGAACAAGAACACATGAAAGGCCATAAGGATCCTCGCTAATTGAGATAAGGAGAAGAGATAGTTTCCTTATTATAAGGAAGGATAAACCGGGTTGATGGGGAGAGTCAAGCGGATAGGAGAGAAGGCTGAATTATCCACCACCGAGAGAAGCAGTACCAACATATCTGATTCGGGATAACGACCGGAAATTCGGCCCGAATTTTGCACGAGTGGCGGCATCAAGTGGCATCCACGTGCTTCGAACACCGTACCGAACTCCGCAAGCGAATGCCATCTGTGAACGTTTTTTGGGTACTGTGAGACGAGAATGTCTGGATCATTTCCTGATCCTGCATGAGAAGCAACTCCACCGCCTCCTCAAGGGCTATGTCCTGTACTTCAATCAAGCCCGACCCCATCAAGGGCTTGGGCAGCGGATTCCGGACCCGCCGATGCTTTCTGCTTCTCCACCGAACCAGCCAAACAAGGTGATCGCCATTCCCGTGTTGGGTGGGTTACACCATGACTACCAAAGAGCAGCATAAACCTTGGAAGGCATATTCACGAAGTGTGAGAGAAGGAGACCTGGCGTAATGTGGTGGCCGTATCAGGGGTATGGCGTGTTTTTGTAATCCTTGCCCTGTTTTTCTTCCATGGAGACGGAGAAGATGTCATCTTTCTGCCTGGTTGTCCAGGTATCCGCCTGCATGTTCATTGAGCAGGGGTTCGCCCATTCTCGATTTTCTTGGCACACGCATCTCTTTGTGCAGGCAAAGCAAGAGGGGAGATCGAGAGTAGTGGCACAGGTCTCCGATTGTTACGAACAGACGTCCCAAGTAGCCAGCACAGCTCCCAGCGGAGGACGGAACTTCGGCAGTTTCATCTAGATGAACATCTTGCTGCTTCAAGCTTCAAAGGGAGTTAGCAATAATCTCTAGGATGTTGTATAATGACATCATGGAGGTAATCACCATGGAATTCGTTCGCAAGCAAACCTATATTACACCAGCTCAGGACAGAGCAGTGAAGCGACTTGCTCAGCAGCAGGGCACTACAGAAGCAGAGATCCTGCGCAAGGCACTGGACCTCTTACTCGCCAGGGAAGGCATCGGAGAAAACGAGGACCCCTTTGCCGACCTGATTGGTCTGTTCGCGGGGCTTTCCGAGGTCGATCATGACGACATCTATCGCTGAGCTCAAGCGCGTGTTCATTGATACCTCCGCCTGGATCGATTTAATGAATAGCAATGAGCGTCATCATGCTGCTGCTATCGCATTCCACAAAAGCCTGGCTCCGATGACTCTTCGTATCACAAGCTGGGGTATTGTATCCGAAACGTTTACCTGGATCCGCTATCACATTGGCTATCGGGAAGCTTCACGATGGCTTTCTCTAAAGGATTCGCTAGAAAACCAGGGCTTCCTGCAGGTGGTCTACCCGGATTCTCAGATAGAAGTTGGAATTCGAAAGGTGATCGGCCGCTTTCATGATCAACAACTCTCCTATGTGGACGCCTTCTCCATTGCATGGATCCAGTCCCATCCAGATATCGACGCGATCTTTGCTTTCGATCATCCTCTGACCTTTGCCGGTATACCCGTTCTGCCAGGCCTCCTCGACCGGAATAGCCAATAGAGACAATGAAGCGGCGTTCTGTAAGTGCTGCTTACAAGGGAGAAAATACAGACTTATCTCGATAATTTTCCTTTCCCGGGTTAGTTGCTACTCGGCTGGCGTGAAAGATGACCGCTCCAAATTGTGGTTGCTGCCCAACACGAGTTGGTGCGTCTGCATAGCCAGCCGCGTCGAAGATTCTCTACCCCAAACTCTGAAGATTCCCTAAATTGGATGCTGGCACGTTATATATATAATTATTCATCAGGTTTTCTTTATGTTCAGACAGGGAGCCGTACTCAAAAAGCCGGGCTTCGCATCGTTTTGATAGCGAAGCAATCAATAACCCAAGAAAGGCAAAATAGTATGTCGGAGATGCATACCCGTCCTTGCGCCCGTTGCGGGGCCTCGCTCTCCGCAAACCAGCGCTTCTGCACCAATTGTGGGGCAATCGTAGACAATGTACCTGGCGTTTCTCTGGATTTCGCTCCCGGTGGGAGAAACTTCTCACCGACGCCACCCCCGCTCTCCATTGGAAACGCGCAGGTGCAGCTAGCGCCTCAATGGCAAGCGAATCAACAAGTACCGTCAGTCCCTGGCACGCCCTCGCTTCCACCGCAGATACCACCGCACTGGGCTCCTGGCCAGGCTGGCCAGCCTGTTCACCCTGCTTCGTTTCATGGTTTGCCAGCGCATGGCCAGCCCTCGCTTCCACCGCAGGCACCCCTGGCTGCCGGTCCTCAGGCACAATCAGCCTCGTTTGCCGGTCAGCCAGCCTCATTCCATGCTCCATTGGCGCCTCCGCCACAGGCTCAGCCAGCCTCATTCCATGCTCCATCTGCGCCTCCGCCACACGTGCAACCACCCCTTGTCCCTGGTCAGCATGCGCTTCCAGCGACTCCATCTCTGCACGCTGCAGGTTCAGTGGCTACTCGCACTGCACATATGGGGATGCGCGTGTTGCTGACCAAGCCTGTCGTCGCGGCAATAGCAGTGATCGTGCTTGCTGGTAGTGGCGCCGGTATCGCTTTTTCTCTGTATCATGCGTCGGCTCCGACCAGTTTTGTCATCGCCACCGATCGCGGGAACAACCAGATTGATCGCATCGATCTCTCGACACGAAGCGTAACGGTACTCTTGAGCAACAAGGTCTTGCCAGGCACACCTGATTCGATTGTATTTATGAGCGATACAAAGATGCTGATCGATTTTCTGAATAACGGAGAAATTGGGATAGGCGATATCCAACAGGGTACGTATCAGTCACTCGGTGCGGGACACGGTGGAGCGCTGCGCGATATGGCGCTGAGACCGGATGGTAGTGGCGTACTCATCTCTGATGCGAATGGGAATATCCTGGAGTATCACGTCGATAGTCAGAACTTCACCACCTTTGTGCAGAATCTCGGTGGTGTGCAAGGTTTGGCATTCGACTCAAACGGCGCGCTCTACGCTGCAGTGGGCGGTCAGGTGATCCAGCTTGATCCGACCAGTGGCAAGCAGCTGAAGACCTTCAACTTGCCGGGAGGAAGCGATGGATTGGCCTACGACGGACACCATCACACCCTCGATATCGCTGTAGGTAGCTCAATTGTCGCTCTTGATCCTCAAACGGGCAAAACAGCGATACTGACTGATGGCATCACCACACCAGACGGACTGGCGATTGATCGGCAGGGCAATCTCTTTATCGCCGACGTGATTGGCGTGCTGGAACTCAATACGAACAATCAACTGCTGATTGTTGGCACAAACACTGCTGGCATTACCTGGGATGATGTCGCGCCACTCTCCGGCGCTGGCGCCGCGAGCTATTAGAGGCTGTTAGAGACTCGATATGGCATTATTAAAGTCAGTGGATTTGCATTGGCTACTCTTTGTCCGTGCGCCATCTGGCAAGATGCTCGGCATGGGTACGCAGATAGGCTCCCGGCTCAAACAAGGTATCATAGTGCTCCAGATCGAGATGGTGTGATTGCAGGTACATCAGGATAAAGATTGTCGGGACTGTGGCCGGGAATTTGCCGAAGGTATCAAAGGCATATTGCGCCTGTACTGCGACACAGTCACGGAACTTCTCGTCATGTACCTGGGCTGTGCTGGCTACTTGGGATATCCGTTCCAATAAATGTGCGCTGAGAATGAGCTCTGCTCAAATCTTTTCCTCTTTATCCACATAACGGGCAGGTTTTCCACATTGCTCCTTTCCCTCTTTTTTTAGAACGGATATCCTAAGTAGCCTTGACAGGAAAGAAACCTGATATCACAATCAGCAAGGAAGAAAGTATCGAAAGTATGAGACGAGCAAGGCAGGTCAGAGATAGATTCCTTGAACGCAGCCATGCATTACAGGAAAATCACAGATTGTCCTCCAAATAAATTATTCAACGTGAGTTCTGGATAAGCCGAGTCCGCTCCGATGAGCTATGATAGGAGCAAAAGCAACCACTTCTATCAGCCATCGGAGGGATATCGTCATGAGTGTACTCGAACTGTTTTGTGATGTCGATGATTTCATGCTCAGCTTTGCTCCGCAGTGGAGGACCAGCCAAGTGCAAGCTGGCAAGCAGCGAGAGCGTGTGGGCCAACTCTGGCCAAGTGAGGTGATGACCATTCTCATTCATTTTCACCAGTCGCACTATCGGACGTTCAAAGCCTATGACACGGAATCTGTTCAGGTGCATCTCAGCAGAGAATTTCCTCATTTGGTGAGTTACACGCGCTTTGTGGCACTGATCCCGCAGATGATGGTTCCCATGCTGGCCTATTTGCAGAGCCGGTTGGGAGCTTGCACAGGGATCAGCTTCATTGATTCGACCTCGTTGGAGGTCTGTGATCCCAAACGGATCAGCCAGCATCGCGTCTTTGCAGTGGATGCCAGACGTGGCAAGACGAGCATGGGCTGGTTCTTTGGCTTTAAACTCCACCTGGCCGTCAATGATCGAGGGGAACTGCTGGCTTGTTGCCTGACCCCAGGCAACGTCGATGATCGCACCCCTGTTCCTCAGATGGTCAAAAGACTGCGCGGGAAGCTGTTTGGGGATCGCGGTTACATTTCTGCTCCCCTCACGCAACTGCTCTTTGAACATGGACTCCAACTCATTACCAGGCTGCGCAAAAACATGAAGAACCACCTCATGCACCTTTCGGATAAACTGCTGGTGCGGAAACGGGCCAATACCCTCGTCCATTCTTGACCAGCTCAAGAATATTTCCGAGACTCGAGCATGCTCGTCATCGCAGTCCCGTCAATTTTGTCGTGCATTTGATCGCCGGGCTCATTGCTTACAGCCATCAAGACAAAAAGCCGGGCTTTCATCTCAATGATAGCGCTCTTCTGGCTGCTTGATCCGCTTGGCTTCGGTATTTTCCCCCAACCATCGAACAAATTCGAGCGTGGAAACGAAAAATGTTCGATGGTTGGGGTCAAAAAATGTATGTAGCATTAAACGTCAAGCCAGAAGGAACGTGGCGAATGCATTCGAGGCGCCAAGAGGATAGTGATCCTCGCGAGCCTGGTGCATACGATCTTGCGCCATTGCTTGCGTGAAAAGGCCATGACACTCTCCTCTTCTAAATAACATAGATGTCCTGAACTATCGAACACAACTGCCAACGTGTACGTCCTGAGAAGTACTTCATGACGTGGAATCCAAAACGCAGGCAAAAATACTTTAAGCGGGTGTTTGCCCATACCTTCACGGAATGCTTTGCAAGCACCTTCATAAAGTTCCTGTGTTAGGCCATAAGAGAACGGTTTCCTCGAAACGAGTTATGGTTGCGAAGAGGAGAACTGCAGAATGTCTTTGCCACCAGCACCGGTGAGGGTCATGGTATGTGCTGATATGATAAGTGTTTCTGTCTGTTCGAGGGCTTGCATATAGAGGTATTCTTGTTCTCCCACCGGGCCTAGACAGCCCTCAGCAGTGCGCCCAAAATTCTGAAAGTGGATCTGTGAGTTGTGCTGCTGGTAAGTGGCCTGGTAGCTATTGCATCCACTACTGCCAGTGATGGTCTGGGATGGTTCATGAAATGTCAATGTTATAGGCACGTGGGGGACCAATTCGTACGTCTGACCGTTGACTCGCAGGGATGTCAGGGTCCAGTGCACATCGTGGGGCGAAGTGATCACCCGAAAAAAGATGACTCCCAAGGCGATCACCAGACCGAGTGCAGCAAGACTACCAATGATAAGTACGTTCCGGTATCTCATAAAAAGCACCTCATAAATGAGCTTCCCGTGTGTTCTGAGAGAGAGACGATGGAGTTGAAGGGAAAGTTCCACCGATGAGCGGCGGCACGCACAGAAACGTTCGATGATTCGGGTAGAAAGTGTTCGATGGCTTAGGGAAAATACCAGGCTTATCAAGAACTCACGTTATTCAGAGGACAACCCTGATTGTAGTCCACAACTTTATTCTGCGAGTCCGCAACTTTATTCTTCATGACCAGTAGCGCCAAGGTTTCGATCTCAGAAACTACACGACGAGTCGCTGCTCGACAGCAGCGACTCGTCGTGTAGTTTCTCGTTCATGAAGACCGGCTCGAAAAGACCTGGGTTCACGACTTTATTGTACATGGACAACCGTCACTATGAGAGCCATCGAGTCCGCAACTTTGTTCCCATCGAGTCCGCAACTTTGTTCTTCACGGACAACTTCCGAAGTGCTTCATATACCCCTTTTTGATCCGGTATGGGAACGAATTTATTAAAATTCTACAGCTTCTGTAGACGCGGAATTAAGTTGTCCTCCCTGTGGAATTAAGTTGTGCCTCGAAGTTGATAGTCCCACACTCATATTTAAGCCATTAAACTCTTCCTTAGGCACATAAGGTCTGCCGAAAACTTTCTGAGTTACGGAATTAAGTTGTCCTTTCAAGAGAAACATGCAACTTATACCAGTGAAGTGACAATGAACCAGCATCACCGGCCAAAGAGAAGTTTGATCGGAGAGAAATCATTCCGCCGAAAATCCTGGATCTTTGAACGGATGATCCAAGTAGCCAGCACACCCTGTACAGAAAGTCGGGCAAATCGCCTATGCCGGGCGTTGGCCCTTGCTCCCATATTCACCCTGGAACAGGGCGAAAACGGAGGGTAAGATCACGATGATTGCGGTGGGACCTGTCGGTCATACCGGCTCAAAGGGCTATTTCAGCGAGACGAGCCACCTGAAGAACGGGCAAAGCTTCCTCGACCGCAGTGTGGAGGTTATCTCGCAAGTACTCCAAAATTTGGATGATGCGGCACTTCCAAACGCAAAGCAAATATCCTCGAACACTTCCCCGGCCCAGGAATAGCAGCGTTGGTACTTTGCCGGTTGCACCAGCTCGACAATCTGTTTCACCTACCTGATACTCTTGGTGCTTGATTGCCTTACTTATCGCCGAGCACGCGGGCCTTCAGCCATGAGTTGCGGAACGCGCCACGCGGGTCGAGCCGCTCCACCAGGCGGACGAAGTCGGAATGGCGCTTGTAGAGCAGAGCGATTGCCGATGCGTCCGCATGGAAGACCTTACCCCAGTGCGGGCGCGCCTCGAACGGGCTAAGGGCATCCTCGATCTGAGCGACCATCTCCTGGACTGCGTCTGGCTCGCGCTTCCAGGTGAAGTGGATGCCGACGGAGTCTTCCTCGTAGTTCATGCTCATCCACAGCCGATCCGCGGCCACCCGGCGAATCTCGCTCACCTGCAGGATGGGTCGCATCCCGTCTGCGAGGGCGCGCACGGCTTCTATGGCTCCCATGGCATGCCGGCGCGGGAATAGGTACTCCGACTGGATTTCTTCGCCGCTGCTCGGCGTGTAGCCCATGCGGAAATGCGGTAAGCGGTCGAACCAGAGACCGGGCCGGCCCAACTGCGGCGTACAAGGGGTCGGATCGAGTTCGACGATCGGGTGCCGATCAACCGTTGCTGCAACTGCGCCGAAGAGATCACCCTCAACCCGGTCGGGTTCATCCGTCCGGCTCTTGACCCATACCTGGTCATTCGTCTCGCCCCAGCGGGTGAAGATGCTGACGCTGTAGCCGCATGAGGTGATCTCGTCGAAGTGGTCGTAGAGAGCCTTCCAGCTGAGGCCTTCGAACACCCGCTGCTTCACCTCGTAGGCGGGCTGCACGTCCAGGGTGATCCGGGTGACTGCGCCGAGGGCACCGAGTCCGACCACCAGGCCGTCGAAGTCGGGGTCGCCTCTGGATGCCTTGATGATCTCACCGCTGGACGTCACGATCTCCAGCCCCGCGACCGCGGTCCCCAGGTTGCCACAGGTGACGCCCGAGCCGTGCGTCGCCGTCGCCACGGCACCCGCGACGGAGATGTGGGGAAGCGATGCCAGGGTGTGCAGGGCCACACCCTCGTCGTTCAACGTCTTGACCAGCTTGCCGTACTTCATACCTCCTCCGAAGGAGACCGTTTGGGCTTCATGGTCGACGACCACGTCAGCGGGCAGGTTCTCGAGCGATATCAGCTCCAAGGAGTCGGCGATGTCGTTGAACGAGTGCCGCGAGCCCAACACATGCACGCTGGCTGCGTTGGCGACGATCTCCTGCACCTGTTCAATCGTCGTCGGTCGGTGCAGCTTCTCCGCCCGGTATGTGTAGTTGCCGGCCCAGTTCCTTTCCGGCGCATGCGTCTCAGTCATCGCCTTCCTCCTTATTCATGCCCAGCCTCCAAGCCTGACGACGACTAGAACGACACTTCGTCACATGAGAGTTGAAGGGGTGACGAAGCGTCACCATGGGGCACAGGCTTTCCTGTCGATAGGGGGCTGAGCCTTCGGCCTCAGCCGCTTTCCCTGCACGTACCACTGGACACATCATAGCACCTCCAGGCTTGTTCAGACAAGAGGTGAGTGCCGCCAGGGGCGAGTGCCAGGATTTGTTGACCATCCTCTGAGTCAGTCTGTCCATGAGAGGTTGCATTCTCTTCGCGGCAAAGCTATACTAGAGGAGGAAAAAGGTGTGAAAGCCTGCCTCAGGTATGCTTGATACACATGTATCCGCCGTAAAAGAGCCTATAGAGCCACCTTATAGCAAGCAAGTGTTGTTCTTGTGAGTTCCTGCCTTCCAAGCAGGCAGTCACAGGTTCGAGTCCCGAGGACTGATTACTCGGATTATCCTTTGGAAGGGGAAGAGGACGGCTGTGCGCTCGTTTGCACTCCCGGCCTTTTGCCAGGTGCTTCCCAGATGGTTCCCGCCTTGTTTCGACGCGTCCTACCCCGGTCCAGCCGCGCCATCTCTTGCTGGGAAGCACATTGCTGACTCGTGTAGCTTGTCCACGAAGATGATGGTTGACCTGGCATGGGATGCGGGGGACATACCTTGTTGCGGGCGATGGGAACCACCTCGCTTCTGCCAGGAGCGTAGGCGTAGAGCCTTCGCACACCCTCGATTGGTCCTGCTTGCCGCCTTTTCCCGTCCCCTATCCAGGTGTTATCCGTTGTCGTACCGTCTTCCACTGTTACACTTGTACTGTGCCGAAGGGACCAGCAGGGCGCAGCGGACTATCTGCGTCCTTTCTTTGCTCTATTGGCTACGGGGATGATCCGTGCTCACACGTCCCACTTAGCGGTGACGCACGGCACGCAGCACCCGCCGGACTGCTTCATAGGACACGCGCGTCCCCACGCGCAATGTGACGGAGCGGTTCGCCCTGCTCAACCCGCTGGAGCACGGTAGCCCATTGCGAGGGCGGGATTTTCCAGCGAGGATCAGGTCCGGCATGAGAGTGGTGAGGCAGAGATACCAGCATTGGATCGTCAAGGGCAGCGGTGAACAGATCATCTCGGGATGAGGAAGTGGCAGCATGATCCTGGTAGACAAGCAGATCACCTCTACCGGAGAAGAGCTTCTCAAAGGGGATGCGTGCCAGGGGCGACCGATGGGTCGATGCCCGTCGGTTCCGGTGAGATTATTTATGCATTTTTCTAGCATTACTAGAACATCCGTTCTGACACAGCGAAGTCTCCACCCGCATTGCCTCTTGTCTCTGAGTTCTCAAACACTGTACTGGCTACTTTGGTCATCCGTTCCAAAAAAGCGTCAAAGTTAGCTCTAAGCGTTCCTGTTTTTTGCTATCTACTCACTAGACAGGTGATAATATGGTTCTTGTATGATTGTTTCCTTCCTGATTTTTGGAACAGATATACCAAGTAGCCAGTACAGGCTCTTATTGGCCTGCGATCGCAGGGGTCTGTTGAGGACGCACTATATAACCGCTGATCTGCTCAAAAGCGTGTGCCGCTCGCAGTACAGTTGCATCGTTCCATTTCCTGCCTACTAGCATCATACCAACAGGGAGACCATTCGAAAGCCCGCAAGGAATCGTCATCGCGGGATGGCCTGTCACGTCAAATGGGCAGGTGTTCGCGATCATCTCTAAGGCCCGGGCAACTCTCTCTTCACGCGGAGCGTCGGCAGATGGAATCTTGGTAGCTTTCATGGGCAGGGTCGGCATAACCAGCAGATCAACGGCTTGCAAGGCATCATCGTAGGCTTTCGTAAGGGTGCGTGCCAGGTTTTGCGCCTTAGCGTAGTAGCGTCCGTGATAACGATCCTGCATGTACTGGCCTAACAGCATGACCAGTTTGACTGTGTCGGATAAGTCATCCGCCCTGGTGATTCGTCCACGCGCATAGACATCCAGGAGGGAAGTGCTGTAGTGTCCTTTCCAGTTGGTGCCCATGCTATTGCCACGCACCATCAACATGGTTGCTCCTTCCACTGCGATACCATTCCAGATATGGATGCCATCGCGATGTTGGTGAATGGAGATAGTGCTGACCTGGGCTCCTAATTCGGAGAAGCGCCGCGCCGAGGCTTCGACCAGTTCATCCACATCTTGCTCGGAAAGGCCAGGCCAACCAAATCCCTCGCTCACGATTCCGATGCGTAACCCTTCGGTATCGTTGGTGAGGGCATGGCTGTAAGCCTCAACCTTGACGTCTTTCTGGCGCGGATCAAGGCCATCCTCGCCTGCAATTGCCTCGAGGAGGAGGGCAACATCAGCAGTAGTGGCGGCAATTGGTCCAGTATGGTCGAGCGTGAGTTCGATGGGGAAGACTCCCGTATATGGGACAAGGCCGTAGGTGGGCTTGAGGCCGTAGGCTCCGCACCAGGCACTTGGGATGCGAATCGAGCCGCCCTGGTCGCCGCCGATGGCCATATCGCATTCACCAGCCACGACGAGTGCTGCACTACCGCTGGATGAGCCACCTGCTGAGCGAGTATGATCGCGTGGATTGAGCACCGGACCAGTATCGGAGGTGTGGCTGCCGCCGGAGAAGCAGAGGTGCTCACACACAGCCTTCCCGACAATTTCGCCTCCTGCATCTAGAATACGGGTGACAATGGTGGCGTCAAACTCTGGGACATACCCCTCGAGTACCGAGGAGCCATTCATCATCGGTATACCCGCAACGCACACATTATCCTTGATCGCAATACGCTTCCCAGCCAGGATTCCGCTTGATGCGCCTGTGATGGAGCACTTTTGATACCAGGCGTTCAACGGGTTTTCCTCAGCACTAGGACGATAGCCGCCAGAACGCGAGTACCGAATCGTCAGTGCTGGCTCAGTAAGCTGGTCGATCCGGCGATATGACTCAAGCGCCTCGCCCATCAAACCAGCAAATGACTGGTAGTCTGAATCGCTCAGATGCATGCCGTAGGCTTGCGCAATTTCACGTAGTTGCTCGACGGTGGGTTTCACTGGCATGTTCTTCTCCTTTCCTTTTCGCCGTTTTAGAACATACGGTGCGATCCTGGCGAGATGACACCGTCTATGTAGGCTCCGGGCTAGATAACTGCTGTAGGGGAACTCCTGGTTGGTGCCCTCGAGCATCTTGCGCCAGAGCTAAAAAAGCTAGTGGATGCGCTTCTCACGCAACACGTACTTCTGCACCTTCCCCGTCGAGGTCTT
>WNFJ01135767.1_pt2 | contig 18248 bp, 1 predicted proteins | sample 5400461 | NCBI WGS metagenome assembly WNFJ01 (sample SAMN13153349, study PRJNA577476) | soil metagenome | isolation source: 115 cm saprolite on Douglas fir-dominated hillslope | place: USA:California | collected 2013-09-17 | reverse complement strand
GAACGTGATGTCGATGGTGTCGTTGGGCGTGTTGCGCGGGCTCGCAACCGGGCTCAGGCTGGTCAGAACCGCCGCACCGGTCGACGAGACGGTAAAGTTCGTCACGATCGCGTTGTCCCCGGCGACCTGCGCTGGGTCGGAGATTTTCGTGCCGTCGATGGTCAGGCTGTAATTGCCGTTACCAGTCGTCAACGCGCCCAGGCCGGAGATGCTGTAAATTCCGCTGCCCTGGTCGGAGATCTTTATCCCGGTCAGCGTCACCGGCTGCCCATTGTCCGTCAGAGTCAAGGCCGCGGGGGTGAACGTGGTCAGATCGATTGGCTTGGAGAACGTCACCTCGATGGCATCGGGCCCTGTCGGCAGCACCGACCCCGACAGATCCGTCACCTTCGTGATGTGGGGCGGCTTGCCGTCATCCGATACGTAGTTGAACGTGTAGGAACCGGTGCTGTTGTAGTCCAGGAGATGGATCTGGTAGTCCACGTACGATCCTGGCGCATTGGCGGGGAACGTGCGGTCGGTACGCCATACCATACCGTCGATCGGGATGACTTTGCCATCCGAGCGCGTCACCGACAGCAGCCTTAATCCCGGCTCGGGATCGGCGATCGACAGGTAACTCCAACCTGGCGCCATGCTGGCCGACAGCGTTTCGGTCGATCCGTTGCCGCTCCAGGTGGCGCCGGTTGCTAGCGTGACCGGCGCCTGTCCGCCGTCGCCGATATATAGTGTTGTCGGCTGATTGTTGTTGTCGTTCGGATTGAGGAGATCGTCCGACAGGAAGCTCGGCACGTTGTTGTCAACCGCCGCTCCGAGATGAACGACGTGGATCATCTCATGAATATTGACGCCTTCGATTAATGAGGTGCGAAGGCTGCCGCCGTCATCCTGGTGCGTGAAGGTCGCCGAAAAGTCCTTGAACTTACCTTGCAGTGAGGACAGCAAAGCCCAATCAGCGGTCACGACTTGGCCGGGCATTATGGTGCCGAGGTCGACGGTCAGCGAGCCGGTGCCGGGATTGTTCTCAACCTGGGAACCGATGATCTTAAAATCAATCAGCAGTCCCTTCTGATTCTCCACGATCTGCGGTTGCGCTGACGTAATGGTCAGATCCGCGGCGTTGCCCTTGCCGTCATTGGTTACTCGCAAGCCCAGATAGAAAGGCTCCGCCGGCACCACGACCTGCGGATTGAACGGGTCGGTGCCGACGACGTCGCGCTGCCAGAAATAATCCAGTTTAAGCTTGGCTTCCGGGTAGACAGTGATAGTAGCCTTGGCGAGTGGTACCGTGATCGTCTGGCCGTTGTCGATATAGGTCAGCGTGCCGCCAATGGCATAGGACTGCGGCGCATCGACGGCGGCATCCACCGTCGGCGTGAACAGGAACCGGATCGTTCCGTTGGTGCTCGCCGCGAGCGACCAGTTGCCCGCCGGTCCGGTCATATTCGAGGTGGTTGGGACGCCGATGTAGAACTTGTCGTTCGCGGCCGTGCCGTCGGTCTGATTGTTTGAGAGACCGTCGTCATTGGTCACCGTGGTGACGTTCAAGTTCACCGAGATGCCAGTAAGCGGCACGTCGGTCTCCGCGTTGTCGATTTCCAGCGTCCCGGCGAATGCCGTGCGCGTGATCACGGCTTCCTGATCGATCCGAAGCCTGACCTCCGCGCAGACGCCGGAGTTGGCGTCGGACGTAGTCGCCGGCGCGCTGGCGTCGGACCCCGCTGTCGTGTCCGACGCGCTGGCCGAAGATGTCGCTGGCCCGCACGGCGGCGCCGGCGTCGAGTAGCCCACCGGAACGAGGTAAGGCGATCCCGGACTGCCGCCGTAGCCGCCGCCGCCGAAGCCGCCGCCGCCACCGCCACCGCCGCTGACCGACCCAAAGCCGCCGCTCGCGAGCGAGCAGAGACACGCCAGAATGTCCGACCCGCCGGAGCTCAACGCACCAGCCAGCGCGCCTGCGGGACCGCCTTCGAGACCGCCGGTGATGGCGCCGCAGGCGGACACGATCAGCGCCTGGATGCAGTCGTTGCTCGGGCCGCCTGCCGCGCCGATGCAGCTGATCAATGCGTCGAGTGCGCTGCACGGCGCGCCCAGAAGGTTGCCCGTCTTTGCCGCCTCCTTCAGGGCATCGCCCGCCGCGCCCTTAATATCCTCGGCGCAGCCGATCGCATCGATGCTGACGCCGACCTGCTGCCATTGCGCGTTGACGCAGATGTAGTCGTAAATGCCGGTGATGCCGAGGCACTTGGCGAACGCCGAGCCATATCCGGCGGTGTAAACCGGCACGCCGCCATTGGCAGCCGCCAGCCCATCGACAAACGACTGGGTGGCGAGCCCCTTTGACGCCGCGTTCACCAGCGGACTGTTCGGGTTCACCGAAATCGAAACCGGGATCGTGATCGAACTCATCGCCGGCAGCACTGGTACGACACTGACCAGGGGCGTGATCGTGAAGTCCGGATCGTTCGGTACCTGAATCTGCAGGTTGTTCGCCTCGATCAGGCCGTGATTGGTGAACGTCAGGTTGAAGACCGTGGGTGTGCCGAGAAGCACAAGAGGCAGGACCTGCGGCTGATCGACTGTCACGACCGGCATCGGCACGGCGGTCGAGAAGGTCGATTCCAACTGAATCTGATAGTGATCGGCGACCTGGGTCGGCACCACCGTCCAGGTGTAGGTGACGGCCTGGTAGTGCAGAAATTCGGTGACATCGGTCTCGATGCCCGGCGCTATCTGCACCGAGGTTTGCACCGACTGGTGATGGTCCGCACTCACCTGCATCAGATAACCGCCGACGGTTAGGCCGGTGAAATGCGCGACCCCGGTCGAGTCGGTGGTGCTGGTGGCGACCACCTGCGACGTGTACGGATCAGTCAGGGTCACCGTGGCGCCGGCCAGATTTGGCTTGTCCGCCGCGAAGAACGAGGATTCGTCCTGCGCCGTCACCGCGAGATCGCCAACAGCCGTGGAGACCGCCCGAAACGTGAACGATTCCGACACTGAACTGTTGGCGCCGGAGATCACGACCGCGCCGGAATATTCCTGCAAGGCAAGGTCGGTGGTGGGCGTGAGTTGCAGCACCACGGTCGCCTTGCCGCCCGGCGCGATCGAGGGAATCGTCGCGGGACTGATCAGGCTCAGCCAAGGTGCGCTTGGCAGCGCAACGGTCAGCGGGCCGCTTTCCGCGCCGCCGGTATTGGTAACGTCGAACGACACCTGCGACGCGGTCCCGACCACCATGCCGGTATGGATGAACCCGGGATTGGCGACCAAATTCGGCGTCAAGGGCAGCACATCGACATAAAACGGCAGGCTGAGCTTTGCCCCCTCGCTCGACGTCAGCACCAGGCTGGAGCTGCCGGTAATCGGCGCCGTCGAGGTAAAGCTGTAGTTAATGATAGCCGTGCCGTGGCCGGCGAGGTCGGTGATCGGTGAAAGCGTCAGCTTCGCGGTCGCCGGTAGGCCGGACACGCTCCCGGTCAGCCCCGTCAAGGCGACGCTGGATTGGTTGGTCAGCGTGAACGACCCGGTAATCGCCGTCGTAGGCGTGCCATTGGCACTAATACTGCTCACCGATGCGCTCATACCGATCAGCGAGAAGGTGTCCTGGGCGGCCGGCGGCTTGGCGCCGGGCTGCGCCGCGGTGATCGCGTAATCCCCGGCCTCGTTGCCGACCGGCTTGAACGTAATGCTGAACGTGCCGTCAGCGTGGGAGATCGCCGTCAAATAGCGCGTGAAATTCCCATTGGTGACCGTGATCGTGACCGGAACGAGAGCCTCCGGCCCCTGCGTCGCCGCGTTTGTCGCGGTGCCCGTCAGCAGGATCGGCGTGCCGGCCGCCGCGACATGGGTCGCGGCGGACACCGTTGCGGTGTAAGAAGGTGTGACGACAATCGGCGCATCGCTGGTGCGCTGCTTATCGGCCGGGTTGATGTTCTGGATGACATTTCCCGTGTCGCTCACGACCAGGACATAGAGATTACCGGGGGTCGCGGGCGCAGTGAACGACACGGTGTTCGTGTACGATGTGCCGACCGCGAGCGACGTCTGGTTAAACGTTCCGATCAGGATCGAATCGTCATTGAGTACGGTGGTGGCCGACAGATAGACCTTATCCACCCAGGACCCGGTCGCATCGTGCTTGCCGGTGTTAGTGACCGTGTAGGTAATGCTTCCAGCCGTCCCGGCGGTGATCGTCGTTGGATACGTGATCGCCGACGCCGCGAGGTCGGGCAGATTCTGATTCGAAACGGTGATTCCGGCCGCGCCGTCGGCGTATCCGCTCGCCGATACTCCGATGGTGACCCCCGACGTGCTCCTGAGCGCGCCGTCATTGACGCCAGTTACTGCGAAGATGGCTGAAGCCGCGCCCGCCGGGATCGTCACCGACGACGGAACCGCCGCCTCCCCAATGTTGCTGCTGGTCAGATTAACGACGAGCGGCACTGAATTGTCGCCGGCCGTGCGTGTCACGGCGGCGGTGGTTGTACTGGTGCCGGAGATTGTGTTGGCGCCCAGTGCGACGGACAGGGTTGGGCCCACACTGCCGGTAACCGTGAGCACAGTCTGAATCGTCGTGCCGGTCAGTGGCGTCTTGTAGTTCGGGTCCGCGATTGAAATCAGGATCGGCACCTGCACCGACGACGAGGTCGGCAGAGACCGGTTGATCGCCGCGATCGAAACGCCGACCGAGGCCTGGCCGGCCGGAATCGTCACGATCGGCGGCAGCGCGATGCTCGAGATCTGCGCCCCAATCGAGACATCCATCGGCTGGCTGGTGACCTTGTCCCGCGTTATGGTCAGAGTCGTCGCATTCGAACCAGCAGCCTCTGAAATGGTGCTCTGTCCGAGCACAGCGGTCAGATGCGGCACATCCGTGTCGACTAGCGCGATCGTCAGCGCGGCCGTCGAGTAGCCCGGGAATGTCGCGGTCACGTGGACGTTGCGGTTGCCGTACACGAAACCGTCATCGACCAACGGCAGTCCGACCGTGATGCTGGCCTGTCCCACCCCGAACGTCGCGGTCGGTGGCGGATTGATGAAGAACGTCAGGTCAGACGCCAAGTTGACCGTGAGGGCGGTGGCGGTCGGGGTGTTCCGCGTCAGCGTAACCGTGACGTTGCCGCTCGGGTCGTTCCGGTTGACGTTTAGATTCGCCGTCGTCATGGTCAGCGCCGGCGTATTGGTGTCGATCTCGTCGATCGCCGTGGTGCCGCTGCCATAGCCGGTGGCGCTGGCGGTTACCGTGATCACTGGAAACACGACCGCGGCCTGACCCGCCGGTATTGTCACCGTGGTCGGCAGTCCGAGGCCCGTTTGGTTTGCCCCAAGCGTCACCACCAGATCGGTCGCGGTGCTGCCGCTGCGCGTCCCCGTGCCGGTCAATGCGGCGGGCCCAGCGTTTTCCAGCACCGACGGCGAACTCAGCGCGACGGTCAGCGACGGCAGTATCGTGATTGCCGCCGCGCTCACGCCACGGTGGCTCACATTATTGAGCTGGAACAGAGAGTGCAGCGAGTCCGCCGTGACGGACACGAAACGCGAACCGTCGATCGTCGACGGCAGCGTTAGGGAAACCGTGCGCGTGACCGATGTTCCGGGCGCAATCGATTGCGCGACCTCCGACACCGGCAGCACGGGCACATCGTTAGCTGCGGTTCCGTCGCTGGAGACTGAGACCTGCTCTGCCCAGCTTCCGTTCGCCGAACCCGTTCCGTTGTTCGTCAGCGTATAAGTCACCGTGATCGTGCTGCCGGCGACGGCACTGGAGGGTGCGGTGACATTGGTCACGGCGAGGTCAGGATAGGCCGCGAGAACCGATGTTGCGGTCATCGCCGCAGAGTTGTCCGTACGCCCCGTGTTCACCCGCTCCGTGACCTGCGCAAACCGGTCGGCAGTCACCGTCACCAGCAAGGTGCCGACGCCCGCCGCGCCGTCCGGAAGCGTCAGCGTGATTCTGCGCGCAGCACTGCCGCCCGCCGCGACCGGCCCGCTTCCCGCGGCTGTGGCATCATAGGCGACCGACGAGTCATACAGCGTCACGCCGGTGGTCTGGTTGACGACAGTCACATGATCAGAGAATGACGTAGCTACCGCGGCCGAGCCGTGGTTGCCATCGCGCCAGGACATGGTCAGTGAGCCGCCGGACACCGGCGCGGGCGGATTGATGGTTAGCCCGTCAACCGTGAGGTCCGGATAGTCCGCCAAAGTGCTGGAACGGAAAATGGTAGCGCTATTGTCGGTTTTCGGCGTCGAGCCTTCGTACACCTGATTAAAGGAATCCCCCGTCACCACGAATTTCAGGTTGCCGACACCCGCGTCGCCGTCCGGCAGCTTCATAACGAATTGCTGTGGGGCAGACGCGCCGTTGGCGATCTGAGCCCTCGCCGTCGCGTCGTAATACGCCTCAGTGTCAGCAAGGGTCTGGCCGGTCGAGGTGTTGACCACGACGATATGACTGTAGAACGAATTGACCACCGGGCCCGCGCCAGCATTCAGCGCGTTCCAGCTCAACGTTAGCGTATTGCCGGATTGGATCGAGGAATTCGGCGTGACCGTAAGTCCGGATACCTGCAAGTCTGGCAGCGGCGGTTGCGTGACCGCGACGGCGGCCGACGCGGCCAGATTGTTCGCCGTATGCCCAGCCTCATTCACCTGGTTCGAGGCGTTGGTGTAGACCAGAATGTGATAACTCCCCGGTAACAGATCGGCCGGCAACTGGACCGTTGCCGATCCGTTGTAGGTTGCTCCGACGGCGAGCGGCCCGCTTTCCGGCAGCGAACCGAGGTAGCGCTGCGAACCGTCGAACGTCGTCCCGTTGGCAACGAAAATCTGGTCGACCCAATTGCCGCTGATGGGGGCGGAGCCGTTGTTCGCGACGGTCCAGTTCACCGTGACGTTATTACCCGAGAGCCCAGTAACGGGCGCGGTGACGGACTGCACCGCCAGGTCAGGATGCGTGACCGCTACGGGCGCGGATGTCGTCGTATTGTCGGTTTCTCCGTTCGCCTCGGTCAGTTGGCGGTAAACGTCGGTCACCACGATGAAGCGTGCGGCTGAACCATCCGCCACTGTGGGAACATAGAAATTCGCAGAGGCGGTGTAGCTGGCGCCCGCCGCGAGGCCGCCGCCATGCGGCACCTCGGCCACAGTGATCGCGTCGCCTAACAGCCCGTCGGGCGAGAACAGCACGCGGTCGGTCCACGCGCCGGAGGCATTGCCTGAGCCGACGTCGGTGACTTTCCATTGCACGGTCTGGAGTTGCCCGGCCTGCACAGCAGTTGGCACCGAGGTCACGGCGACCTGCAAATCGGGGCTGAGCAGTACGATGGGCCCGGACGCCGCGGTGTTCGCACTCGTGTGCCCGGCCTGAAACACCTGCCCATCGGCGTCAGCGACAAGGAGCACCTTGTAGCTGCCGAAAAGGTTTGACGGCGCCGCCACGGTTAGTGAGCCGGTATAGCTCACGCCGATGGCGAGCGTCCCGACATGCGTTAGCGTTCCCAGCACCGGATCACCGGGCTGCGGCGTGTCCGATTGCGACAGGTATAACCGATCGCGCCATGACGTGACGTTGGTCGGGCCGGTGCCGTTGTTGGTGACCATCCACGTTACCACCATCGTTCCGCCGGACGACACAGAAACTGGAGCGGTGACGCCGCTGGTGGTAAGCGCTGCAGCCGGCGACGTGATCGCAATCGTCGCTCCGGACGATGTCGCATCCGCCCGGGTGGTTGGCTCCGCCACCACCTGACCAGAATCAGCTACCACAAAGATGTAATAGGTACCTTGGATGTTGGCTGGCAGCGTGACGGTCTGGCTTTGCGCATAAGAGCCGCCGCTGGCCAGGTCTCCGCTGTGGGCGAACGTTCCCAGCACAACGTTGCCGGTCGCACCCAACGTGGGTGTGCTGCTGAGAATAACTTGATCGAGCCAACTGCCGGCCGTGGCGGCGCCGGGGCCGTTGTTGGTAACGGTCCAGCCCACCTGGACGCCGAGACCACCGACCCCGGTCGCGGGCGCGGTCACCACGGGCGAGAGATCGGGGTAGAGCCGCAGCATAGCCGGCACATTGATGGTTGAAACGTTGTTCGTATAGGGGTTCGTGTTGCCCGACACAGCCTCGACGATCGCGCCCGCCGGGTCGATATCGACGGTAATCCTAATATTGCCGACGCCGGGGGCGCCGTCCGGCAGCTTGAACGCGAGAGTGCGCGTGCGCTGGGCACCCAACCCGAGCGGCCCGCCCGCGTCGAGATCTTGGCTGAACAACGTTACGTTTGTCGTCGTGTTGACGACGGTCACCCGGTCGTTCCATGTGATGGGCGTGGCCGCATCGCCCTGATTGGTGTCGACCCAGCTAACATTGACCGTGTCGCCGGATTGCAAGGCTGCAGCATTCGTCACCTGCAGGCTACCTGTCGCCACAGCCAGATCCGGCGCGGACAGCACCTGGGTGGTTCCGACATTGTCGGTCCGGCTGCCGGACGGCACGGCCTCGACCACCTGGCCGTTGCTGTCGGCGGTGACATCAACCTCGAACAGGCCGGTGCTGCTGATGCCGGACGGCCATGTGAAGGTCAACGATCGGGGCATGCTCGCACCGGCCGCAAACGGCGCACCGGCGCTTGCCGCAACCGTGTCCGACAGCAGCTTGATGACGGCGCCGGTCTCGAGGTTCTTGATCGAAACCTGTTCGCTGAACGACGTCGTCACGTCGGCGTTGCCGGTGTTCGATAATGTCCAGGTCGCACTAACCGTGTCGCCGGCATTGTAACCGGATGCCGGCGTAAGGGCGACATTCGTCACCGTGAGGTCCGGATAAGGCGCGAGCAGGGAGTTCACGCCGACAGTGGACGAATTGTTGGTGAAGCCCGTACCGTCGGAGTTTGCTTCCGACACAGTATTGCCGATATCGGTCGTGACCGTGATGTTCAACATCCCCACGCCGGGATTGCCATCCGGCAACTGCACCATCGTCGATCGGGCATGGCTTGCCCCTGCGCTCAGCGCGCCAAGCGTCGTGGCGTCGTAAGGCAGGAGAACGTTGGCCAGTATCTGGCCAGTGCTCGTGTTCGTGACGAACACGCGATCAGTCCACGACGCATCGGTTGGCTGGGTGCCGTTGTTCGTATCTTTCCACGCGATCGTCAGGATGCCGCCGGACCGTATCTGCGTGCCACCGCTTGCCGACAGGTTCGTCACGACAAGGTCTGGCGCCTCGACCGCGCCGAAACCGCTGATCGGAATCGGATTCGATACCGGAATCGGGAACAGCGTGAAGCCGAAGGTGCTGGGCCCGCCGCTCTGATACAAGTGGCCTTCGAGCAACAGCCTATAGGTGCCGTCGACCGGCAGGGTGACGTGCCCCGGCGATGAACCGAACCCGGTGTAGAAGATGACATTGTTATTCGGATCGAGCAGTCGCCAGATCAAGCTGCCGCCCGAGTAGGACGTCTCCTGGACGTAGATCTGGTCGCCGGCCTTGCCGGTAAACGAATAGGCACGCGTGTCGCTGCCCGGCGAAAGCGTGCCGGATACCGGCGATCCGAGGGCCAGGGGCGTGGCCGTAACCAAGTCGATCAGGCGGAACGTGTAAGTGCCGGTCTCGTCGTCATTCGCCGCAAAGGTCAGCGTGTAGCTGCCGGCCGCTAGCGAGATCACCGGCGAGCCGCTGCCGAAATTGCTGCCGTCAGAATAGTTGAGCGACCGGCTTGCAACCACGCCCGTCGGTCCGATCAGCGTCCAGCCGAGTACGCTGCTGTAGGGGTAAGCGCCGCCAAACGAATCCACCAGCGCCGCCATCACGACCTGGGTCGGCGCAGCGAGCGAGAAGGTGAAGCTGTTGGTTCCGCCAGCAGTCGTAATTTGACCGTTAGTCGCCTGCCCTAGGGTCAGTGCCGAATTCGAAGTGACAGGCGGCTGGACGTTGAACGTATAGCTCGCCGTGCCAGTGTCATAGACGTTCCCCGCCACCACGAGCGTATACCTGCCAGCCAGCGCCAGAGTCTCCATGTCCTGCGCCGCGAACCCGGTATTGAACACGCTCTGCCCATAGGGATCGATCAGCTGCCACGCCACGTTGTTCGTGTGGGTAGGCGCATCGAAATAGAACCGCTGGCCGGCTGTCGCTGTGAAGCTGTAAATTGCCGTGCCGTTCACCGGCGTGAGCGTGCCCGAAACCGGTGTGCCTGGAGTAATCGGCGTTGCAACGGTGGCGAGATCGAGCAGCCGGAACGAGAACGCACCGACATGGTCGTCGGTATTGGAATGCCCGACCGTGAGCGTATAGGAGCCCGCCGAGGCTGCGAACGCCCCATAGTCGCCTTGATTGAAGTTCTGCGCCGCATACTGCACGCCGCCCGGACCGACCAGAGTCCAGTTCAGATCACCGTCGTTCGTAAGGCTGTCGAAATACAAAAGCGTGTTCGACGCGAGAGTGAACGTGTAGATCGCCCGTTGACCCGGCACCGTGAACGTGCCGTCTACTTCGGTGTTTGTCGACATAGATGCCGTCTGGTCGACGACCTTGTTCAGCGTGAAGCCGAAGCTTGACGGAGAGCTCGCGTAATAGCGCCCCTCCGTCAACAGGGTGTATGCGCCGGTCAAGTTTGCGGTGAACGGTCCAGCATCGCCGTAGAGAGGGACGCCACTGATTACCTGCCGACCCAGCGGATCGAGAATCTGGTAGTACTGCGTTCCGTTCCAACCGCTGACGCCCGATATGAAGAACCGGTCGCCGGTTGTCGCCGTGAAGGCGTATGTCGCGGTCTCATTGGCTGGATCGAGCGTGCCGGTGACGGCATTTCCCGGCGTGACGACGGTCGCCGCCGCGAGGTCGTCGATACGGAACGCAAAGGCCCCGGTGAAGTTGTTGCTGCCGGAAATATAGATCGTGTACTGGCCTGCCGCCAGGTGCAGCGCCGGACTGCTACCGAGATCCACGGTGTCGGAATTGTTGAACTGCCGCCCCGACGAGATCGCGCCGGTCGGACCAACCAGCGACCATTGAATGTTGGAGTTGTTTGTCAGCGAATCGAAAATCGTCGTCGTCGGTGACGCGATCGTGAACTGATAGCGTTCGACGGCGCCAATCTGCGAGATCGACCCGGACGTCGTCGCGTTCAGGGTGAGCGTAGGAACGGCCGACGCAGAGGTAGTGGTGATTGAGACGTTATCCACGTCTTGACTGGCGGTGCGGGAATCGGTCGAGCCGAACAGCGCAAGCCGGCTGCCGTTGAGGAAATAGCCGCTGACGAACACATTGTGCAAGACAGTGGTTGCCGTCCCGCCATTGGGCGTGAGAGCGAGGTTGACGAGGGCGCCCCCGTCGGTGCTCTGTACGGTTATGCTCGCGTGATCCCACGTCGCGGCGCCCAGGTCGAACCCAGCCGCCGCAGTGGCGATGGTGCTGCCATTCCAGGTCAGCGCGACCACGTTGTTGTTCGAGTCGTTCGACACCGAGAGCTTGACGCCAAGGCCCGCCGTGACCGACGGAATGAATCCGTCCGATGCACCGGGACCGCTCGTTCCCCAGGTGGCGGTGTCCAGCAGCACCGCACCGATACCGAGCCCGCGCGTTGTGCCGGGTGTGATGCGGAAGTCGAAATCGACCTGGACCGAGCCATACGGCCCCGTCGTCGTCGATGAAAAATCCGCGACGTTGTTCTGGTTGGTGGTCGAGGCACTTGTGAGTCGCAGGAAGTTGCCTGAGCCGTCATTGCCAATGGTCGCCGCCTGGCCTCCGTAGGTCGACAACGAGTAGGGAATACCGGGGCTATCGAAGGTCTGTGTCGTCGCCCCACTCGCCACAGCAACCGGCGTGACGGTGACCTCGTAACCGTACTGGTTGTCTGGGTAATAGGTGTCGTTGATCAGGGCGTAGATATGCCCGGCGGTGGCGAGGACGATGTCCGTGCCGCTGCCGATGGTGAAGAAAGCGGCCGGCGATGAGGGGCTGGCGGTGAGCGTGCCCATCAGGGCGCCAAGATTGGTCGTGCTGCCGCCCGGGCCGTAGATATTGCCGTCCGGCTTGTCTAGCGGCGAACCGGACGGGTTTAGATAGGTCCAACCGCTGCGGGTAACCGGCACTTCTGGCGTGCCGTCGGGATTGAAAAGGAGGGAGTTTGGATCGTTGGCGTTAGATACCAACGAGGCCACGCCGGCGCCCGCGATATGATACGTACCCGCGGCGAAATATCCGAGATCGACGGGCGTGCTCTGGACTGCGGGCACCTGAGCTGTCACGGCGCCGTTGATCCCGGGCACGCCGACCGGGATCAGCTTCAGCGTGGCGCTGATGGGACTGTTGGTGTAGATGCGGCCTTCGATCGCGAGCGTATAGGTGCCGGTGGAAGTCAACGTGATCGCTGCGGGCTCCGAACCAAGCCACTGTGGGCCGAACACCTGGTGGCCGTTCGGGTCGATCAACCGCCAGGCCACGTCGCCGGAGACGACGCTCGAGAACAGTTCGACCCGGTCGCCAACATTGCCGCCGAAGCTGTAGAGCCGCGTCGTCATCGCCGGCAGGCTGACCGGGGTCGGTGTGTTGGCAGCAAGCGCGGTCGCCTGCGCGAAATCGAGCAAGTTGAAGCTAAATGCACCGGTACTGTCGTTCACGCGCGTCACGCTCAGCGTGTAGTTGCCCGGCGCGAGATCAAGCTCGACCGAGCCCTGATCGTAGCTGTCGGAGTTCGTGAACGACCGGCTCGAGATCAGCGTGCCGCTCGGACCGGTCAAGGTCCAGACGAGGTTCGAATCGTTTGTCAGGGAATCGAAATACGCGCGCGTCTGCGACGCGACCGTGAACGTATAATTCGAGGCCTGGCCGGGCGTGTCGATGGAGCCTGTGACCGCCGTGCCGAGCGTCAGCGCTGCCGACTTGTCGACGACTGGAATGACATTGAACGTGACTTGGGACAGATCCGGGTCGTAATAGACGTCGGCATCGACCAGCACCGTATAGGTGCCGGCAAGCGCAAGGGTCCTAACGCCAAAGCTCGGCAGGCTTCCTGCGTATATCGCACCATAGAGATCCCGGCCCAAGGGGTCGAAGACGTGAATGTAGATGCTGCCGCCAATGTTACCCTGCGCATCGAAGAACACGCGCTCTCCGGCCGTGGCCGTGAAGCTATACGCATTGGTGGCGTTGCCGGGATTGAGTGTGACCGACACCGGGGTACCGGGAGTCAGAGCGGTGGCTGTGTTGACGTTGAGCAGGCGGAAGTTGAACGCGCCCGTCGCCGCGCCCGATGCGCCGACCGTCAACTGATAGGTGCCCGCCGGCAGATTGACGATCGGATTGCCTCGATTCGCGTCCGAAGACGTGAATGGCCGGCTGGAGACCATCGTTCCGGACGCGCCCGTCAGGCTCCAATAGAAATTGGAGTTGTCAGTTTGACTGTCGAAATAGACGGTCGAGGCACTCGGCAAAGTGAAGTTGTAGTGTACAAGCTGGCCGAGCGAGGTGACGTAGCCCGTCACGCCCTGCGCATTGTAACTTTCCAGCACGCCGTTATTGCCGTTGCCGCTGCTGTCGGCGGCGATGGAACCGAGACCGTCATCAAACGGCAGGTAGAGCGCCAGACCGGTCTGTGAGCCACTCAAGGGCGCCGCATAGTTTGCCGCGATCTCGGAGGCCGACAGCGCGCGGGAGAACAACCGCACCTCGTCAATCGACCCCTGGAAGTCGCTGAATGAGCCGTTTGCTTCCTGCGTGCCGCCGATCAGGAGCGGCAGGCTGGAAGCGGGCGCGAAGCCCGCGCGGACCGTACCATCCGCCACATCGACACCGTTGATGTAAACATGCGCAATCCCGTTGGTGCGGTCGATGACGCCAGTGATGTTCACCCACTGTCCCGGCGTGACGAGGCCGCCTGCCGTCTGCACGCCCTCAACGCCACTGCTGTCGGAAGTTCCAACATAGATGGATCCGTTGGCGTTCAGCCACAGGCTGTATACGCGTCCAATTCCGTCGCTTCTGGTGTTGGTGCCCTTGTAAAGGATTGCCGCCCACATAGAGGGCATGGCATCGACCTTGATCCACGCCTGCATCGTGACGTTGTTGTTGAGATCGAGCGACGAACTGTCGGGTACCGAAACGGCGTCGGCGCCCGAGAACCGCAGCGCCCTGCCCAACTGCCCGCTGGTCCAGGTTGGCCCCGCGTTGGGATTCGCTCCAAGCGTCAGGTTCACCGTTTGGTCGACGATCGGGTCGACAGCGAAGCTAAAGGTCGCAGGAGCCTGATCCCAAGCGCGGCCTTCGACCAACAACGTGTAAGTGCCGGCGTACGGCAAAACTGTTCTGCCCACATCCTGGAAATAATTCGGACCGAAGATCTGGTTCCCGTAGGGATCGATCAGCCGGAAGCTCGCGCGGTCGTAGGATTTGCTGAAGCTGAGCACATTGAGATAGATAATCTCGCCTGCACTGGCCGAGAAACTGTAGGCCTGCGTCTCGCCGCCATTGTTGAGTGTGCCCGAAATTGGCGTGTTCAGGCTGACGGGCTGAGCGTCCGCCAGCTTAACAAATCGGAACGCATAAGGGTCTGTCCTGTTGCTGCTATCGGTCACCGTGATCGTGTAGCTTCCGGCTGGAGCCTGGATCACCGGGTTGGAGCCGCCGAATTCAAACGTGTCACCGTTGCGTAGATTGCGCGATACGCTGAGACCTCCCGGGCCGTTCAGCGTGACCGTCACGTTGCTGTTGTCCGTCAGACCGTCGAACAGCAGTTGGGCGTCCGTGGCCAACGTGAAAGTATATTTCTGGATCTGCCCGGGGATGGTGAAGTGGCCGGTGATGAGGCCTGCCAAGCCAGCGGTTGTGTCGATAACGGAGACCGGCGCACTGTTAGGGCTTGCATCCGTCAGGCTTGTCGCGCTTGAGGCCTCGTTCAGCGGCAGATAGAGCGCCAGCCCCGACTCTGTGCCCGTCAGCGCCGTCTTGTAGGTGCTGGCAATCTCAGCTGCCGACAATGCTCGCGAGTAGACGCGGATATCGTCCATCGCCCCGATCAGCGGCGTTGCAAACCTCTCGGTCGGTGCGCCGAATGTCAACGGCGCGTTCGTGCCAAGCGCCGTACCGGCGCGCAGAGTTCCCGAAGCGGCGAGCACGCCGTTCAGGTAGATCGCTTCGGTTCCAGATACGCGGTCGAACACCGCCGCGACATGCGTCCAGGTTTGGAGCGCGATAGAGCCGGCTGCGGTCTGGACGCCTTGTTCGCCCGTCGCGTCCTGCGTGCTCAGATAAATGTAACCACCATTATTGAGCCATACGGAGTAGCTGCGCGAGTCGAGATTATGCGTTCCGCCGCCCTTATAGGCGAGCGCTGTCCACGTGCCAGAATAGTAATCAGGTTTGATCCAGAACTCGACCGTCACTGTGCTGCGAAGGTCGACCGCTGCGCTGTTCGGTACGCTGATCGATTCAGTCCCGGTGAAGTCGAGCGCCGAGCCGATCTGCCCAGGTACGCTGAGCGGGCCGGCGATAGCCGCCCCGTCCACCGCCGACAACGCCGTGGTCGTATCGACCTCTTTCGATACCTGGAACGAATAGTTCTTGGTTATTGCGGGGTCGTAGTAGGCGGCATCGACGATCACGGTGTAGGTGCCCGTATAGGGCAGGACCTGTCGCTCGATAGCCGAGAAACTGCGGTCGCTGGTCAGGACTCGACCAAACGGATCGAGTATCTGCCACTGCAAATAGCCATCGCTGTTGGTCAGTGCATTGAAATAGACATTGTCGCCAGCGGCGGCGTTGAATTTGTAGATGTCGACCGAGAGCGGTGTCACATTGGCGTTGGCCGAAACGACGTCGCCGTAGTTGAACGAGGCCGCGGTGGCAAGATCGAGAACGCGGAAGCTGAACGGTCCCGTCACATTACCGTTGGCTCTTATCTCGACCGTGTAGTTCCCGGCCGGAACAGAGACTTCGTGATTGTTGAACTCATACATCGAGATTGCACTAGCCTCGACGCCATTGGGCCCGATCAGGGTCCATGTGAAGTTGCCATTCTGCGCGGGCGAGATTGAATCGAAAAAGAGGTTCGTTGGATTGGCGAGCGTGAATGTGTATCGCGCGGTCTGCGCTGGTTGGGTCAGAGACCCTGTAACCGTTGTGCCTAACGTCATCGCCGTGGTCGCATCGGCCACCTTCACCAGCTCGAAACTGTAGTTGGACGTGCCAGTGTTGTAATACTGCCCGCCCACCAGTAAGTGATACTGTCCCGTCGACGACAGCGTATATGGACCGGTCGTACCGTATCCCTGATTGAAGACATCCTGACCGTATTGATCGACAAGGCGCCAATAGATGGACCCAGTGCCTGATAGATTATCGAAATAGACACGGTCGCCAGCCGTGGCGTTGAATGTGTAGACATTCGTGGCCGTACCAGGCGCCAGCGTTCCCTGAACGGTGCTGTTGTAGGCGACCGGCGTTCCCGCAGACAAATCCTGTAACACGAACGAATACGTGTTCCCGATCGCTGACGGGCCGTTCGCGGTGACGCGAAGACGGTAGGTACCGGGCGCGACCAGATCAATGCGCTGGTTGTAGTAGAAGCTCTGGCCTTGCAGGTAATTGCCCTGCGGGCCATCGAGTTGCCACGACGCATTCAACGCCGTGGTGTAGGGCGTGGTCAGCGGATCAAAGTTGAGCCGCGTCGGCGCACTTATGGTGAACACGTAATCATCGGTCTCGCCTGCCGCTGTGAACGTATGGCCCGCAGCTGTTCCCAAAGTCAGTGCCGTGCCCGTCAACGGTGGAATTGCCGCCGTGCCAGTGTTCTGCACTGAGAAAGCGAAACCGGCCGGTCCTTCGTTCTGCACATCGCCTTCGACGAGTAGCGTGTATGTGCCGCTGGCCAGCAGGGTCAACGCTGCGTGGGTACTGAGACCTTGCTGGATCAGTTCTTTGCCGTAAGGATCAAAAAGGCGTTCGCCGATCCCTCCGGTGTTCTGCGAGACGTTGATCTGGATTTGGTCTCCCGCGGTTCCGGTGAATGAGTAAAGGCGGGTCTCCTTGCCGGGCGCGACGAACGTGCCAGTGTTTCCATTGCCAGATGAATCGACAAGGATCCCGCTGCCGGCCGCATCGTCCATGTGCCACAGGGCAGCAAGGCCGGCTTCCCAGCCGGTCGCCGCCGAGGCGTAGCCGTTGGCGATGTCGCTGGAGGTGCGCGCGATACCGTAGACCTGCACCTCGTCGATCTGGCCGACCCATGGGTTGCCGCCGATCGCGTTGCCGATCTGCACATTATTCGTGCCAGAATAGTGAATCGCGCCCGAATAGGCCTGTGATGCGACGGCCGCGCCGTTGACATAAAATGTCATCGTCGTGCCGTCGTAGGTGCCTGCGACATGCGTCCACGTATTGGTGGCAATCGACGCGCCGATATTGTTTTGCCAGCTATTGACAAAGAATGCGATATTGCCGTTCGGCATCTGCGCCAGGCCATATCCGTCCTGCCAGCTGCTGGCGGAGCTGCTAACCAGGATATTGCTCCAAGTGGCAGTGCTGGGGGCCCGGTAGATCCATGCTTCCACCGTCAGCGCGTTGGTTGGTGCGAGCGATGTGCTTTGCGGCACCCGGAAATATGAACCGGTTCCATAGCCGTTGTTGATGCTCGACGGATAGGACAGCGCCAGGTTGGTCGTTCCGCCTGGCACGGTGATGGGCGCGCCGTGACCGCCTTGGATCTCTTGGGCGCTCGCACCAGTGTCGCCGAGGGTCCCGGAAATTGCATTGCCGTAGGCGATGGGACTCGCGGTCGACAGATCCAGCAATCGGAATGAATACGGCGCGAAATAACCGTTAGAGCCGGCAACCGTTAGGGTATAATTACCGGCGGCCAGGTCCAAGAGCGTGCTGCCGCCGATGGTCTCCGCATCCGAACCGCTGAAGCTGCGCTGATTGATGACCGCGCCGCTGGGCCCATGCAGCGTCCAGTTCAGATTCCCGTCATTGGTCAGTGAGTCGAACACGGCGTTCGTCTCGGCACCCAGCGTGAAGGTGTAGTTGTTAAGCTGCCCTGGCTGAGTAACCGCGCTCGTGACAGTCTGACCAAGCGTCAGCGGCGCGTTCGTGTCTGCATCGGTGAACACCGTGAAGCTAAAGGGGCTAGGCGCCGAGTTACTCGGATAGCCTTCGACCAGAACCGTGTACGTGCCGGAGGACGACAGCGTGAACGACTGGTTGCTGAAATAGTCGCCACCCACAAGCTGGTCATAAGGGTCCACCAACCGCCAAT
>WNFJ01259111.1_pt2 | contig 18255 bp, 17 predicted proteins | sample 5400461 | NCBI WGS metagenome assembly WNFJ01 (sample SAMN13153349, study PRJNA577476) | soil metagenome | isolation source: 115 cm saprolite on Douglas fir-dominated hillslope | place: USA:California | collected 2013-09-17 | reverse complement strand
CTCGTCGTGCACGACGGCCACGTCGAACGGCGTATTTCAAAACACGCCGCTTCCGACGCAAACAGGAGCGTTCACGGCTCACTTCGACGCGACGCCGTCGGCCGCGCCCGTCAACGCGATCGTGGCTCTCTCCAACGGCCCGCAGACAACCTACCAAGGCTTCTCGGCGCTCGCTCGCTTCAACCCATCGGGCGTCATCGACGCCTACAACGGCACGAGCGGGTCTTACCAGGCGGCGACTGCGGTCCAGTACTCGGCCGGATCGCTCTACCACTTCCGCCTCGTCGTGGACGTCCCCGCCCACGTGTACTCGGTCTACGCGACGCCCCCCGGCAAGGCGGAGCAGACCATCGGGATCAACTTCGGCTTCCGCGCCAGTGCTCCGACGCTGAACTCGTGGGGAGTGTCGGTGAACACGTCGAACGCGGGCTCTCTCACCGTCTGCAACTTCGGCGTCGCGTGCGTCCCCGAGGTCGACAGTGCGTTTTGCGCCCGGTTGGGCGATAGCTGCGGGTTCGTGACCGCCGCGGACAATTGCGGCTCGCTTCGCAGACTGGGCTCGTGCGGAGCGTGCACGCCGCCGCAGACGTGCGCGGGGGGCGGCAAGGTCAACGTGTGCGGTGGCGGCATGTGTGCACCGGAGACCGACAGCGCGTTCTGCGGTCGCCTGGGCGTCAACTGCGGCAACGTGAGCGGTACGGACAACTGCGGAAGCCCGCGCACCGTGGCCTCGTGCGGGTCGTGCACGGCGCCGCAGACGTGCGGCAGCGGCGGGCTGCCCAACGTGTGCGGCGGCGGTTGTACCTCCGAGAGCGATGGCGTCTTCTGCCAGGTCCTCAACGACAACTGCGGCAGCGACACCGCCAACGACAACTGCGGCAATCCCCGCACGGTCGCCTCTTGCGGCACCTGCGCTTCGGCGCAGACGTGCGGGGGCGGGGGCACGCCGAACCGGTGCGGCGGCTGCGCTCCCGAGAGCGACAGCGCCTTCTGCACGCGCCTGGGCGACAACTGCGGCGCCGTCAGCGGCACGGACAACTGCGGAAGCCCGCGCATGGTGAGCTCATGCGGGACGTGCACGGCGCCGCGGACGTGCGGCGGCGGTGGCACGCCGAACGTCTGTGGAGGGGGCGCCTGCGTGACGGCCCCAGGGACCGGGGCGTGGACCAACACCGCATTCGCGACGCAGACAGGGACGTCCACCGCGCGGTTCGACGCCACCCCGTCAGCCTCTCCCACGAACACCGTCGTCGGCCTCTCGAGCGGCGCCCAGACTCTCTACAGCGCGTTCGCCGCGCTCGCGCGTTTCAATCCCTCGGGCGACGTCGACGCGTACAACGGCACCACCGCCTTGTACGCCGCGGCGACCGTCGTTCCCTACTCGGCAAACGAGACGTACAACTTCCGGCTCGTGTTCAACGTCCCGGCGCAGACGTATTCGATCTACGTGACGCCTCCGGGCGCATCGGAGCAGACGATCGGGATCAATTACGGTTTTCGCGCCAAGCCATCGAGCCTGAGCTCGTGGGGGGCTTCCACGCACAGCGGCAACGCCGCGACGACCGTCTGCAACTTCGCGCTTCAATGAAGTGGGCGTCTTGTCTGGCCCGCACGCCCCCCGAGGAGACGCCGAACAGCGAGGGCCCAAGCGCTGTCTCCGGAGGCAGCCCCGCGGCGCTGAGAGAATGGACTCCAGCTCACGATGCACGACATTAACGCGCAGGCTGGCGCGCGGAAGCCCCCCACAGAGGGTGCTTCCAACGGAGGGTGCGAACGGAGGGACTTGAACCCTCACGAGAGTTACCCCGCCAGAACCTGAATCTGGTGCGTCTGCCAATTCCGCCACGTTCGCGTGGAAAGCGAGGGATATTCCGCCGCTTGCGCCTCGTCAAGCACGCTCGCGAAGCTGGGCTACGAAGTCTCCAAAGATACGGTCGCCAAGTACATGCCCAGGCCCGCGGGGCGGCCTCGCCCTCCCCCGTCGCAGTCCTGGAAGACGTTCGTAGGCAATCATCTCGCCGGCACGATCCGCGATCGATTTTCTGACCGTGCCTACCGTGGCGAGCGCGTACGGCATCACTACCGTCACGCCTCCTCGCTCGCTCTGGCACCGTCTGCGCGCCTGGCTCAATCTTACGATGCACTATGCACGCTTTGCCGAGCTGCGACACCGCGCTCTCGCGTCCCACGAGCCGCATGTGCAAACGTCGTACGCGCGCGCGATCGCACACGCGACGGGCATCTCGATCGAAATCGTGCCCTACGCGTTTGATCTGGGCGCGGGCACCAGCGAGCTGCCCGCTCCGACCGAGCTCGCCGACACCTTGCTGCGGCCTTCTCCTAGGGCGTATTCGCTCTGAGCCAGGCGAGCGCGACCGATGGAGCCGCGGCGCTACGCGACGCGTGGCATGACATGGTGAGCTACGCCCTCTCCTCTTCGGGGAACCGGCTGCCGCATCTCGCCGCCTATGGCGCTCTTCTTCTTGGCGCGATGATGGTGCGTGCGAGCGCAATCCGACACCAGATCGATGGGGGTCGAAAGGCCATTCCTCTCGTTATTGGCGGCTGGGGCACCCGAGGCAAGTCCTAGCACCGAGCGCCTCAAAGCCGCCATGTTCCATGGGCTTGGTTACGAGACCCTCGTGAAAACCACTGGCTGTGAGGCAATGTTCATTCACGCCGTCCCGGGCCTGCCGGCGCGAGAGGTGTTCATTTACCGGCCGTACGACAAGGCAACGGTATGGGAGCAGCGGGAAGTACTCTCGCTGGCCCGTCGCCTCGGGGTGCGCGTCTTCCTTTGGGAGTGCATGGCGCTCCAGCCTGACCTCGTGAACCTCCTGCAATCGCAGTGGATGCGCGACGATTGTTCGACGATCACGAACGCCTATCCGGATCACGAGGACGTTCAGGGGCCCACTGGGTTCGATGTTGCCACGGCAATCAGCGAGTTCGTTCCCCTGCACGGCAAGCTTTTGACGGCAGAGGATCAGATGCTGCCGGTAATGAAGGAGCACGCGAGGTTGCGAGGCACGACCGTCGGGGTGGTGAGCGCGCGTGATGCGGAACTCGTCTCCGACGACTTGCTCGGTCGCTTCGGGTACCCGGAGCACCCTAAAAACGTGATGCTCGCGGCCGCCGTGGGACGCGCCTTCGGCATCTCAACGACCGTGGCCATTTGCGAGATGGCGGACAATGTCGTGCCTGATCTCGGTGTGCTCAAGACGTACCCAACGGTGCCATGGTCGGGGCGCACCCTGTCGTTCACGAACGGGATGGGAGCGAACGATCGTGCGGGCACGCTCGCCAACTGGCAGCGCTCGGGGTTTGGCGCCCATGACCCGGATCACGCGCCGCAGCGATGGATCGTGACCGTGGTTAACAATCGAGCGGACCGCGTTGCACGCAGCGAGGTGTTCGCGAAGGTCCTCGTGCAGGATGTGGCTGCCCACCGTCATGTTCTCATCGGAACGAACGTCAGGGGTCTGCTCGGCTTCATTCAGGAAGCACTGGACAGCCACTTGGACGCGATTGCGCTCTCTCGCGATCTACCGACGGCTACCGACCAACGTCGGGAGGTCGTATCCAATCGGATCGACCGCGCCTTTGCGCGGCTCAAAGTTCAGCGAACCGATGCACAAAGTGTCCTCACCGAGTGCCAGGCGCTGGGCTTTCCGCCCGTCGATTCCGCGCTAGTGCAGAGGCTTCTCCATCCGGTTCCGGGGGAGAGCTACGAGGCTGCAAGCGACGCCGTACGGAAGGCCGTCGCGGCAGAGTGCGACGACGAGCGGCTCGCGTTCCTCGTTGCGGCGATTGCTAGGCGCCGCATCGTGCGCGCCGTTCACGCACATGCGGCGGAAAGCCTGGAAGCGAATCCGAAGGCCGTCGATGCAGCATTTCGGGCGGCGTACCGAGCGTTCTTTCTCGAGAGCGTCGTGCCGCTCCACGACGCTGATCTTTCGGGTGACGCCATCATCGATCGAATCGCCTCAGCGGTCCCACCGGGGGCGCAGGCGTCCGTCATGGGCATCCAGAACATCAAGGGGACTGGCCTGGACTTCGTCTACCGCTGGGTCTCGATCGACATGGTGCACCGCATGCTCAACGGCCTACAGAGCTCGGCTCGGGATACTCGGGAAGGCGCTCTGGTACAGTTGCTGATCCACCACGACTACGGCATGATCGACGCGACTCTGGCCTCGGAGGCCGTTGGCCGTGCTCGCGACCTCGACCCCGACGCGGCGACCTTCCCTACGATGCAGCCATCGTCCGCTTGCGCGAGATCGTGACGGACCGCACGCAGCGCCGGGCGGCCAAGCACACAACGAAGTTGGCCGAGCGCGGACGAAGGATCCTCGGAGAGACGCTCGACTTCGTCGACTCGGTCCGCAGGCGCAGGATGGCCGCCAGGGTGCTCAAGGAGCTGATCGCCGGACGTATTTCTCACGGGACCGCCGCTGTCCGAATGCGCCAGATTGTGGGTCGCACCAAGGGGGCGTGGATGCTGCGGGACGAGAGGTCGAGAACAGGTCTCGAACCGAGCCGCTAGTGCACCGAGTCACATTGCACCCTCGACTCCGATGCTCGGCACAATCACCGGGCCGATGTCATTAGGCTCGCACGTGTCATTCGGCGACAAAACGCTGCTCGAGACGGCGAAGCTAGCTGGCATAGACCCCCCGGACGGCTTGTTACAAGTCACCGACCACATTGGCACCGTCCAGTGTGTGACGGCTGCTGCCCCGCGAGCGCCACTACCTACTCGCCGAGTGCGCGGCGGCGGAGCCTGGTCGGCACCTCTTTCAGAAAAGCTCGTCGACCGTAGCCACAGTGACGGCCTTGCGGACCCATGCGGCTAGTTGCGCCGAGTCGGTGCACGCCAGGATGCGCGCCCTTGTTTCGTCCGAAACGCGAACGCCCCGGGCCTCGAGCACGTCGAGCACGGCTTCGGCGCGGCCCTTCGCCTGGTGCTTCTTGGCAAATTCGCTTTGAAATTCGTACGCGCCGCCGGCCATTAGATCCTCCAATGCCGTCCTTGCCGCTTGCGAAAGCGCGGCGAAGACCAAGTCCGAGTATAGCACCTGCCGGTCGTCGGAAAGTCCGAGCGTCGCGAGCAGCGCCGCTCGGCCGATGAACTCCGCATGAGCCTCCTGTCCGTGAGCCAAGACGGACAGGACGGCGAGTTCGGGGTCGCGCTTGGCCGCATCAACGTCGTTAATGATCGGGACCGATGTGGGTCCGATGACCCAGGGCGTGAGGTTGCCTCCCGGTCCGAGATCGATGGGCGTGCGGCACCATTCGGCGACCGGGTCGGTGGGCGTGACGACGAGAACACACGCGGGGCAGGCGAGGCGAGCGCGCAATCCGGTAACGTAGACGGGCCACGTGAAGCGCTTGCGATCGTCGCGCTGGAGCTGCACCTCGACGACAATCCCAAGGACTGGCTTGCCTTCCACGAGCAGGATGACCAGATCCGCGCGATACTCCGCGGGCGATACGTCTGTAAGATCCGCCGACTCGAGACGCACCTCCGAATAAGCGGGCAATGTCAAGTGCAGCGCGTCGCGCAGCAGCTCGGGGGCAAGCTCCGGGCGATTGCGGAATAGCAGCAGAAGGGCCTCGTGCGAGAGCGACGGCATCGCGGCCCAGTCACATTAGCCGTTTCGGCTAGAAACGGACCCCGGCAACGCCATCGGCTGCTCTCTTTTCCCCGTGCCGTATCGAGTTGTCGGACGCCGGCGCACGCAAGCCGACGCGCTTCCAGCTCGCGCGCGAGTTGGGCTACGATGTCCCAGCGGCCGGCCTCCGACGCGCGTGCCAAGGCGACCGCAAGCATGTCTTCAACAGAGCCGCGAGGCGTCGATTCGTTTGGCCCAGTCGCGACCTGGTCCCGCGCACTTACGTCAATTCGCGTAGCTTCCAAATGACCCGGGTCGTCGTGAATCGCCGTGTTTTCGCGTGCGAGCTGCATTCGGAACCCTTCTCCCGCCCGGCGGATTGGCCAGCCGGCCCTCCCGTCACGCGGCCTCCGCGAACCTGATCAGCGCAGTTCTAATTCATCCACGTAGGGACGCTAGACTGCGGTCTGTGGACGCTCGTCGCACCCGCGACAAGATTCGGATTCTTCGGTTCCTCCAACGCGAACCATATTTGCACATCTATGAGACCGGCGACCTGGATGACTTCTTTTGGCCTCATACAGAGTGGTTTGCGTTCGAGGATGGTCACGGCGAACTGACCGCCCTTGCCCTGCTTTACTGGGCAACCGATCCGCCGACGCTGTTGGCATTTGCAGACCAGAGCTGCCCCGCCCTGTCGTCGTTGCTCGACGCCATTGTTCCCGAACTACCCGCTCGAGTGTATTCGCATTTGAGCCCGGGACTCGTGCGCGTCTTGGAACGGCGTTACCTTAGCCGCTCGCACGGCGCGCACGTGAAGATGGCTTTGCTCGGACAACCACCGCTCGCCGCCATCGACACGCAGGACGTAGTTCCGCTTGGTCCGGAAGACGCGCCCGATATCGCGAGCCTCTATCGCCGTAGCTACCCGGGCAACTGGTTCGACTCACGCATGCTGGACACGGGCCAATACTTTGGCGTGCGCGAGGGCTCCGACCTAATCGCCGTCGGGGGGGTCCACATCTTCTCCGCTGCCTATCGGGTCGCGGCTCTCGGCAACGTTGCGACCGATCCAGAGCATCGAGGGAGGGGCCTTGCCACCCGGGTCTGCACTCGACTCTGCTCCTCGCTGCTCGCCGCAGTCGACCGGATTGGTCTCAATGTGAGAGCCGACAATCGCCCGGCCATTGCCTGCTATCAGCGGCCCGGCTTCGCGACCATTGCGCGCTACGAGGAATTCACGCTCGTGGAGCGCGGTTAGTGACCATGATGACTAGTGCCCTGGTGCCCCCCGATGAGCGACGATTCCACGAAACCGCACTCCGCTGACTATCTTGGTCCTCCGCGCGACTTCTTGTGGAACGCGGACTTCTTGGACCTCGTCGGCAAGCGCTGGCGCCTCGGAAGCGTGCGGCGGGTGCTCGATGTCGGGTGCGGCGCGGGCCACTGGAGTCGGATGGTCCTTCCGCGATGCCACCCCGAGGCGACGCTCGTGGGCGTCGATCGCGAGCCCACCTGGATCGATGTGGCCCGGCGACACGCGCAGACGCTCGGATGGGGTGCACGCGCTACGTACCACCAAGGTGACGCGAACAACCTCGCGGCACTCGGCGGCGGCTTTGACCTCGTTACGTGCCAAACGCTGCTGATCCACTTGGCGGATCCAACTCGGGCACTCGAGGGGATGATTTCGCAGCTGCGGCCGAAAGGACGCCTCCTGGTCGCAGAGCCGAACAATCGCGCGGGGTTTACGATCGGCGACACTCTGGATGCCGTCACGTCGATGGATGAACGGCTGGCGAGACTGCGGTTTTATTGGATCTGTGAGACGGGCAAGAAGAACCTCGGCCTCGGCGACAACTCGCTCGGCGACCGAGTTACCGAGCTGTTTGCACGCACGGGATTGAAAGAGATCCAGGCGTACAAGTCGGACAAGGTTGTGCTGCTGCAGCCACCCTACGCAACGCCCGAACAAGAGGCCGAGCGCAATGAGATGTACGAACGCGAGCGTGACGATTTCGTCGTCTGGGATCGCGAGACGACCCGCAGCTATTTTGTCGCCGGTGGAGGCGACGCCGCGAGTTTCGATGCGTGCTTCGCGGACGCGCGCGAGAGCTTGCATCGCGCGGCCGATGCCCTGCGAAACAGCACTTACTTCGGCACTTGGACGAGCGTCTTCTACCTTGTGTCAGGACTGAAACCTTGAGCCACCGTCGTCGACGGCAATCACCCGGACCCTTCGGGAGCGTTCAGCGCTTAGTCTTGATGCGCGACGCAGCATCCACGGGAGATGGGGGGCGCGTTTTCAGGGCACCGCTCTGAAGAACTTCGAGCCGTCCGGAAGATCGATCCATTCAGATGGATCGATGATGATTCGAACTGGACTTCCACCGTTGAGGGCTGGACCCGCGGTCGCGCTCAGGCCCGGCTGAATATCGATTTGGATCGGCCGGCCGAGATCCAAGCTCGTGCAAGTAAGGAACGCGCTATCATTGCCCGTAGGCATGGCCGCGTTCGGCGGCGTTACCCCCGCGTTGGCCGGTGGCCGGGGCACCGGCGTGCCGTCGACCTTGCAGTCGAGGGACCCTCCACCGGCGTATGACGCGCCGACGAGTTGGAGGTCGCCAATAACAGGCTCTGAGAACTCGACGTAGATGATCCATCCCGGTCCCTTACTGTAGGTGAGTACCCCAGCCACAATGGGCCCCGGGCCCACCCGGAAGCGACTGACGTGCGCGCCACTCGTGATGACGGCCATGGTCGCGAACGCTTGCCACGTTACCCCTGCGGGCACGGCGTCGACGGACAAAGCATACCAATGGTCCGGAAGCGCCGCCGACGGCTCCAGATAGATATGGGCATAGGCGTCTTGATTGCTCTTGCCGCTCGTATCGACAATCCTCGGGATCGTCGGAACATCGACCAGCTCGGGCCACGTCTTGAGGGCGATCGAGCCCGCTATCCGATCGAGCAGGTCAATGCCCACGGGATCCCCCCAATTCGAGGCGAGCACCTGAATCGGGTTTGAGCCTGCGGAAGTCGTCAAGTCGACGGGCGAGAGCTGAACGATCGTGGGAAGCGGCCGGACTGGTCCGGTCGATATGCCGCCTTCGCCGACAGGCTCGGCTGCGCCCGCCTCGGATGCGCCCGAGCTAGGAGACGCTCCGGTGGGCAAACCTGCTTCGAGCGAAGACTGCGGCGATCCGGCGGGGAGGCCCGCGGCACCCGATGCCCCAGTGGTCGCCGTGCTTCCAGAAGTGGAGGCGGAGGACCTCGGTAGGGAGCCATCAGACTTGCTTCCACACGCAAAAGTAAAGGCCGCCCAGACGGCCACGACCAGCGCAGCGTTACGTCGGTCCAGCCGTGTTCGCACGCGAATAGCGTAAGCGATACTCATGCCATGGACACAAGTGCGGATCTTCTGGGCGGCGCTACCGCACGTGGCACAAGTTGGGCCACCCAGATGCGACATCGATGTCGTGCTCGCGGCCTGACTTGCTTGCATCGAGAGGCGTGCTCGCAGTCTCTTGCGTTCCGCCGCCGCACTATCCTGCACGCGATGCGCTTCGCAAGTGTCTTCCACTGGCGCTCTCCGCGGTCACCGGCTGCGCTGGTCCCGTTCCTTCTACGCCGCCACCGGCTGCGCCCGTCCATGCGCCCCCTGCGGCGCCTCCGCCCGCCGCGCAGCCGGCGACCCCCTCGATGAGCGGCATCTGGCTCGGAACGCTCCACCCGGGAGGCAAGGCCCTGCGGCTTCAGCTGCACCTCGATTTCGCGCGGACCCCGCCAAGCTGCTCGCTCGACAGCCTGGACCAGCACGCAGTCGGGATCGCGTGCGGCAAACGTGGTCGTCTCGGCAACGTCGCTCTCGCTCGAAGTACCCTCGGTTCACGGCGCGCTGACCGGTACCATCTCGGCCGACGGGAACACCGTAAACAGCACCTGGACGCAGAACGGAGCGGCGCTGGCCCTCGTCCTTACGCGACAGGCAGGGGCCATCGAGCCACCGAAGGTCGCGTTCGACCCGGCCATGCCGCCGGTGGACGTCGACAAGATCGGAGCGGTACTGGACGCCGATCTGGCGGCGGCGTTGGCCAGCGGCGATCTCTCGCCGGCGACGGGAGGCGGAGTCACGCTCGGCGTCGTTGCGCACGGCGTGCGGCGCATCCTGAGCTACGGTGCGACCAAGCCCGACGCGGTGTTCGAAATCGGGTCGGTGACCAAGACGTTCACGGGCCTCATCCTGGCGCAAATGGTGGAGCAGCATAAGGTGCGGCTCGACGAGCCCGTGCGGGTGCTGCTGCCAGCGGGAACCGTCGCGCCTCCGGCAGTGGGTCCGGAGATCACGCTGCTCGACTTGAGCGCGCGGGCCTTGCGCGGATGCCCGACAACTTCCACCCTGCCGATCCCGAGAACCCCTACGCCTACTACGACGAAAAGGCGCTCTACGCGTTCGTGGCGAGTCGTGGGGTCGCGCTTCCGACGAAACCCGAGTTTGGGTACAGCAACGTGGGCGTTGGCCTGTTGGGTCAGGCGCTGGCCCACCGCGCCGGGGCTACGTACGAAGCGCTGCTGCGCAAGCAGGTGACTGGGGCCGCTCGGGATGCGCGACACTGTTATTACCCTCCCGTCCTCAATGCGCGCTAGCCCGCGCCCGTGCCGGCAGGCGTTGCGCCAAGCACCCGCCTCGCTTGGCAAATGCTCACACGGACGAAGCCGAGCTTGAATGTCTCGCCTGGAGAGAAACGAGAGGGTGGGACACCCCCGCCGCCGCAAGCGGCGTCGACGATGCGGCGACACGAAACGGCCAGCTCAGGCCGCTCGAACGCCGCAACGCAGCCACGGCGAGCGCGAGGCCCAACGCTTGGGGGAGCAAGGTGATGACCGCGAGCCGCCGCGGGTCGATCGGCCAGTCCAGTGGCCAAAAGACGTTGAGAGAGAGCCACGTCAGAAGGGCGATGGAGATCACCTTCGGCGTCGGCACGTAGGCCGCGGCCAGGAGCGTGAGAAGCCAGAGCGGCGGAAAGGCCGCATAAGCTTGCGGCAGGAACGGGCTTCGCAAGGTCGCGAGGATCAGGATCGCCATCCACACCAGCGGCTTCTCGTCATCGCGGAGAGAGCGCCGACCGGCGGCGATAGTCAGCCAGACGACGACGAGCGTGTAGGCCCAGCCGACAATCTTGGCCGCGCCGAAGGACATACCCGGCACACCGAACAGCTTCAGCTTGAAGACGAGGCCGGGCACCGAGTGGTTGATGGCAATGGCGGCGGGAATTCGGAACGCGGGAAAGGCCTCACCGCCGACGAGTCCTGGCAGGTGCTCGAGGAAGGCTTTGTACGGCACCCACCCGACGTCCAGGACGCTCAGAGCCAAGAGCACGGCGCCCAGCGCCGTCGTCCACGCCGCCGCGCGCCACTCGCGCCGCGCGAGGAGATACACCAGCAGCATGCCCGGATAGAGCTTGCTCAGGGTTGCGAACGCCAAGAGGATACCCCCCGCGGCCCAGCGCCGCCGCTCGAAGAGGAGCATCGCGAGCATCGAAAGGGCGATCGTCATCAGCTGGACGTTGCCCTTCTGCAGCGCGCTGAGTGTCGGCAACGCGGCCCACACGAGCGGCGAGAGGAGAAGCGCGCGCGTGGCGTTGGCCGGCCGGAGCGAGCGCACCACCCCCAGCATCGCGAGCAGCACGACCCCGGCGTTCAGCGCGAACCACAGCATGCGGAAGCGCACGAAATCCGGGACCAAAAGTCTCATGGCGCGCGGCAGGAGCAAGAAAGGGGGCGGGTATTCGAAGACGTCGATGTTGAAGGGACCGAGCATGAGCGGCCTCCGCTTGGCGGTCCGGTCGTGACTCGGCTGCGAGTAGAGCGAATCGTCGTAGACGTTCGGCGTCGCGTCCGCCGCTTGCGCAGCGACGAAGTAGGCCGAAAGGCAGGAGTGACGGACCTCCCAATCGCTCGACGGCACGAGCGAGCACCCGACACGCGAGGGATCGACCATGAAGAAGGCGAGGCGACAGAGCGCGACGATCGCCGCGATTGTGGCGAGCCCGGACACGATCTTGAGCCCGCGGGAGGACGCGGCTTCGTCGAGCGCGACGACTGGTCGTCTCAATGCCGATACACCGACGACACCGCCGGCAATCGCAGCGGTCAACGAGGCGGCGCCCCACGACCCGAAGAGTCCCGCGGCCGTCGCAAAGGCGATAATCCCGGCGGCGATCGCCAAGGACGACGTGACGAGCGCGCGCGTGACGCGCCCCGTCTGACTGGTCCGAGGCACGGGTGGATCGCGCTCGCCCGTACGTACCAAAATGTCCTTGTTCGAATCGATGCTCATCTGAATCAAAGCCGATCTACGGACATTGGCCCTTCGGTCTCTCGGCGTCCATAATCATTTTGCTCCGAGTCTCAGATGATCGCGTTGGGGAGTCGCGGTCCCCGCGCGACGGCAACGCGATGCTCTCCACTTTGGCCTGCACGTCTCCTCTGGGTCCTTTGGAGCACGGTTCGTGCCGCAACGACGTACGCGGGGCCGGCGCGGCCGACCGAAGCGCCATTGCGCTCAACCAGGCACTTTGCACGTTTCTTTTGGCAGGTCGCCTACGTGGATCGATGGCGCGGCGGCGTCCCTCAACGCCGCCGCTAGGTTTACCGCGACGGCCGCATCACCTGCCCCCACCTGAATCTGGTGCGTCTGCCAATTCCGCCACGTTCGCCTGAGGCAAGAGGCGGCGTAACCGGTCGGCCCGATCCCGTCAAGCACTCGGCGGTCGACGCGGCGTGCAAGGCTCGCTATACGCGAGCGTGACGCACCATGATCGAGACGGTCGTATTTCGCCGCGTGCGTGCCATCGACCCGGGCGAGGGCGTTGACGGCGAAGTGGACGTGGTGGTCGAGCGCGGCCGAATTTCTCGCCTGGGGCGCGATGCCGCCAACGACCTCCTCCAGGGCGAGCGAGTGCGAGTCGTCGACCGGCCCGGAGCCTGGCTTTTGCCAGGGCTCATTGACCTGCACGCACACCTGCGAGAGCCCGGAGGCGAAGGAAAAGAAGATATCGCGAGCGGCCTTCGGGCGGCAGCCGCGGGGGGATTCGTCGATGTTTGCTGCATGCCGAACACTCTTCCCGTCAACGACTCACGGGCAGTCACTGAGATGCTGGTCGACAAGGCTCGGGCGCTCGGCTCCGTAAGACTGCACCCGATCGGCGCCATTACTGTGGGCCAAAAGGGGTTGGCGCTTACCGAGATGGCCGACCTCAGGGACGGCGGCGCCGTCGCTGTGAGTGACGACGGGCGATGCGTAACCGACAGCCAAGTGATGCGTCGCGCCCTCGAGTACGCGTCGACGTTCGGCCTTCCGCTCATTCAGCACGCGGAAGATCACGCACTCACCGACGGGGCACAGATGCACGAGGGGGCGATCTCGACACGCCTGGGGCTGCGAGGCTGGCCGCGCGTGGCGGAAGACATCATCGTCGCCCGAGACCTGCTCTTGGCCGAATATACGCGCGCTCGCTACCACGTGGCTCACGTGTCGACCGCGGGCGCGGTCCGCCTGATACGCGAGGGCAAATCGCGCGGCATCGCCGTGACCGCTGAGGTGACCCCGCATCACCTTCTGCTTACCCACGAGGCGCTGCTCCGCCGCTACGCGAACCTGAGGACGTCGAGGCTCTGCGCGCGGCACTGGCCGATGGGTCGATCGATTGCATCGCTACCGATCATGCGCCCCACGGCGTGCTCGAAAAGGACGTCGAACTGGCGGAGGCTGCGCCAGGCATGATTGGTCTCGAACTCTGCGTGCCTCTGCTGCTCGGTCTCGTGCGCGAAGGCGCGCTGCCGCTCTCCCGACTCGTCGATGCGCTTACTGCGGCGCCGGCCCGGATCGTGGGGCTCGAGGCGCCTCGTCTGCGCGACGGTGCACGCGCGGACCTCGTGCTGATTGACCCGGCCGAACGCTGGACCGTTGACCCTGCTCTCTTGCGAAGCAAGAGTAAGAACACACCCTTTGCCGGAGGACGGGTCCAGGGACGCATCGTCATGACGGTGTGCGAAGGACGCGTAGTGCATGAACAACCGGAGTCGTGAGTGAGCGATCCGACCAAGCAAGATCGCGCCTGGCTTGTCCTCGCCGATGGAACGACCTTCGAAGGTCGTCCCTTTGGCGCGCGGGCCGTCACGACCGGTGAGGCCGTATTCACCACGACGTTTACCGGATACCAAGAAGTTCTGACGGACCCCTCGTATTACGGGCAGATCGTGACAATGACCGCGCCCGAGATTGGCAACGTCGGCGTGAACACGCAAGACACGGAAGCGGTGGGCGGTGTCCCCCGCGTGGCGGGGTTCGTGGTGCGCGACGTCAGCCCGGTCGCATCCAATTGGCGTTCAGAAGAGTCGCTCGACGCCTATCTCGCACGTTACGGGATTGCCGGCATTGCGGACGTGGACACGCGCAAGCTCACGCGGCATTTGCGCGACAAGGGTTCGCAGAACGCCGCAATTGGCGTCGACTCACCGGAGGCCCTCCTTCGCCGGGCACGACAGGCCCCGGACATGAATGGCCTCGACCTCGTGCGTTTTGTCACTCCGAAGGAGCCCTACGGTTGGACCGAAGGGCGGGGCGTGTGGGCGACCTCCGCCGTCCGCCCGCCCGAGCATCATGTCGCGGTCATCGACTTCGGGATCAAGCGAAATATCCTTCGGTGCCTCGTCGATGCGGGCTGCCGCTTAACCGTCCTCCCGGCAACCGTCAGCGCAAACGACGTTTTGGCGCTGCGTCCCAACGGCGTATTTCTTTCCAATGGTCCAGGCGACCCGGCCGCGCTGCCCGGGCCCACCGACATGATCCGGGGCCTTCTCGGGAAGAAGCCCGTCTTTGGTATTTGTCTGGGGCATCAGCTGCTGGCTCGTGCCGTGGGAGCGAGCACCTACAAGCTGAAATTCGGGCACCGAGGAGCCAACCAACCGGTCAAGGACTTAGCAACGGGACGCGTCGAAATTACTACGCAAAATCATGGGTTCTGCGTAGACATCTCAACTCTTCCTTCGGGCGTGCACACAACGCACACCCACCTCAACGACGGCACGTCCGAGGGGTTAGCGGTCGACGCCAAAATGGCGTTTAGTGTCCAATATCACCCGGAGGCGGCGGCGGGACCGCACGACGCGTTGTATATGTTCGAGCGTTTCATGCAAAGCATCGAGGCAAATGCACGAAGCTAAGCGCAAGATCCATTTCGTGAGCCTTGGTTGCGTGAAGAACCGGGTCGACACCGAAGTCATGCTCGGAGTCGCCGACCGGCAAGGGTGGTTGCTCGTCTCGGACCCGGAAGAGGCGGAGATCATCGTCGTTAACACCTGCGGATTCATCGGCGAGGCGAAAAAGGAATCGATCGACACGATTCTCGAGCTTTCCGAGTACAAGCGCGTCGGCGCTTGCAAGAAGCTCGTTGTCGCTGGTTGTCTATCGCAGCGTTACTCGACCGAGCTTGCTGCGCAGCTCCCGGAGGTCGACCACCTGCTCGGCTCTAGCGACATGCTCAAGCTGGCGGGCGTGCTCGATGGCCAGGCCGACCGGGTGCTCGTCGGCAATCCCGCGGACTGGGTGGTGCGAGCAAGCGATCCGCGCGTCATCACTGAGTCCCGAGCGAGCGCCTGGCTCAAGATTGCCGAGGGATGCAATCGGACATGTGCCTTCTGCGTCATTCCCCAGATTCGCGGCAAGCAGCGATCGCGCTCCGCGGACGACGTCGTCGCCGAAGCGCAGCGCCTGGTCTCCGCAGGCGTAATCGAGCTGAATTTGGTTTCCCAGGACACCATTGCCTGGGGGCGAGACCTGCCACGTGAAGGCCGAGTGCCGCTGGCGGAGCTCGTGCGCCGGGTGGCGGACATCCAAGGAGTGCGGTGGGTCCGCCTCTTTTACCTCTATCCCGAGGTGATCGACGAGGCACTGCTCGAGCTTCTCGCGGGCCATTCGCGGGTCGTGCCCTACGTGGACATGCCGCTCCAACACGCCTCGGACTCAATGCTTCGGCGGATGCGTCGCGGCCACGGCAAGGACCGGCAGAAACGAGTCGTCGAGCGACTGCGCAAGAGCATTCCGGGGCTGACTCTGCGAACGGCGTTTATCGTCGGCCATCCTGGGGAGACCGAGTCCGACTTCGATGAGCTCTGCGCATTCGTCGAGTGGGCGCGTTTCGAGCACGCCGTTGTGTTTCGCTACTCGGACGAGGAAACATGCGCTGCGAATGCCCTGCCCGACAAAGTATCGCCGCTGGTCGCGGCCAACCGCGCGCGCAGACTGGGATCCCTCCAGCGGCGGATCGCACGTGAGAAGAATCGAGCGCTCGTGGGACGCGAACTCGAAGTCCTCGTGGAAGGGCCCAGCGAAGAGCACGATCTGGTCGTGAAGGGCAGGCATGCGGGGCAGGCGCCAGAAATCGATGGCAGCGTCTATCTCAGTCACGGCGAGGCTCGCGCCGGCGAGATGAAGCGGGTGCGCATCACCCAGGCAAGCGACTGGGACCTCGTGGGCGAGCTGATCGACCAGCCCTCCCCTGCGCCTGCCCCTGGACCGGCGCCCGAGCCTGGCCAAGACGCGCCAACCCACAAGAAGCGAGTTGCGCTCAAGATGCTCCGCGACGCACCCGAGACGCGCTGGCAATAGACTCTAGCGAACCCGCACGACCGTCGGCGGACTTCGCGAATTTCCAAACTCCTGGGTGATGTTGAGAACGTCACCGGTGTGCGCAAAGACCACCGCGCTCCAGGCCCCCCAGACGTCCGCGCGAGAGCCGCTCACTGCCAGGTCATTGGGCACCAGAGTGTTCGAATTGACGATGACGATGATGGCGTTCGAGTCGGCGCTTCCGCGGTCGGCCACAAGCTTGATGTGGTCAACGTCCGACGTCGGCTCCAATGTGGGACGTCCCGGCGGCGGCAGCGGCAGCGTCGGGCTGAGACACCCAAGAGCCGCGAACAGGAGTGAGACCGGAAGCACCCGCCGGAGCATCATGCAGCCTCGGTTGCTGTTGATTTTCACTTTTAGCACGCCAGAGACCTCATGCTTGCCAGAAGATTGGACCGATGCGAGCCAAGCTGGCAATTAGAGAGACTCTTCTCCAATGGCCGTGCAATCCGAAAACCATCTCTGGATCGCGGCGCGAAGGACCGGGGCGATTGCCTCGCAGCCGCTCGAACAGTGGTTTCGCTTCCGAGCGCGTCCGATCGCGCTGTTTTTTGCAGCTGCGCTAGCGGTTGCGTCTCGCCACACGGTCGACCGCGCTGCGACCGCGCCTCGCACGCAGGCCGCGGAGGCCGCCGTCGCGGGCGCTTTGAGTTCCCGAGGCCTCTCGTGCGAGGCCCAGGACGTCGTTTGGATCAGCACACCCCACGGGATTTGGACCGCCCTCAGTGGAGGCGCACGCGCGATCGTGCGCGCAAGTCACGAGGGAGAGCCCACGGACCTCTATCTGGTCGATGCACGGCTTTCGCCGGAGGGATCCGTTCTCGAAGTGGGCAGCGCGCACAACGTCACCGAAACGAGCGGCGTGGATGAATCGCGCCCAATGATTCGCGGAACGACGGCCATCTACACCACCGCCGCCGACGGCCTGGTCACGGGTGTTCACGTGTTCGATCTCGGGGGACCAGCGGCGTCTTCGTACGCGGACTTTTCCCCAATGCAGCGTATTCAAGTCTCCCTAACCAATGTGCAGCAGACCGGACGGGCGTCAGGCCTTCTGCACACGACGTTCGCCCTCGACCCGATCGCGCGCCGATTTACGGTTGCCTGGCGGGGCGACGGAATCATCGAGGTGCGCGCAGACGATCACGTCGTGGTCCTCGATCCGGACCATGCGCGAGTCGTCGCCGGCCAGCCGTTCGTACGTGTGGTGACCGACGAGCCGGCCCGCCCCGGCAACGTCCTCACGTGGGCGGTCGATCGAGTGCGCGCGATGCCCTGGTTTGGCGACGACAAGATGCAGTGGGCAAAGGCAATCGCGTTCACGGCGTTGGATGGCCTGCGCGGCACGCTATCGCACAACACAACGATGGAGGACGTCCGCAGCGAGCTGGGCATTTCCCCCGTTGCACCGCTCGACGTGCCAGCTTTCACTGACCCCGAGATCGGCTGGCCACCTTCTCCGATTCCGCCCATTGTCTCGCCGTCTCTGCCCGGCGAAGGTCAATGGATTGGCCTCGACAATGACCCTTTCATCACGCGGACGCCGGGTGGGAGCGGCGCGGCCTTCGTCACCTCGTTCGTTCGACCCGACGCGCACCGCCAGGACGTTCGGGTTTACGCAACTCTCTGGGACCCGCGGCAGGTCGCGCTGCACATGGAAGCGGGAACCGTGGAACCGATCAGCGCGACTGGAGAGCACGGTCCGGGTCGAATTCCCCGCGACCCGACGGTGATGAAGCGCCTGGTCGCTGCGTTCAACGGCGGGTTTCAGGCCCAGCACGGCGAATACGGCATGCTGGCAAACGGCATCGGGTACTTGCCACCGAAACCCTATGCGGCCACGGTCGTCGAGCTTCGCGACGGGTCGAACGGTTTCGGCGTTTGGCCCAATTCGGCCGCCGTTCCGGACAACGTCGTTGCCCTGAGACAGAACCTTACCGCGCTGGT
>WNFJ01746578.1_pt1 | contig 18256 bp, 13 predicted proteins | sample 5400461 | NCBI WGS metagenome assembly WNFJ01 (sample SAMN13153349, study PRJNA577476) | soil metagenome | isolation source: 115 cm saprolite on Douglas fir-dominated hillslope | place: USA:California | collected 2013-09-17 | reverse complement strand
GTTCCAATCCCTCAGACGGGATGCTTGCCGTTCGGACCCCAATGGCCAACTGGTCGAGCTTCTTCAGCGGTTGTTCCAATCCCTCATACCGTGTCGCGCCGCAGTGTTGTAGTTTGTTGCCTCGCCAATCGGCGGGTCGGTTAGAGGCGCGGAGAGCCATTCGACAACTGTACGACGCGACACCGTATGAAGTGGCCATGCGGACTGGCACAGTATGCCGTGTCAGCGGATCGCGCGGGCAACGTGGAGGCGGAGCCACCTGCGACGCCAGAGGAGGATGCCGGTGAGAAAGCCAAGGAGGGTGAGGACAGCGAGGATGGCGGCGCTGCCTACGGCGAACGGCCACCCCAGATCCGCCGACTGTGGAGCAACGGGACTTGCGACCGTGAAGGAGGTCGTCTGGATGTAGACGTCCCCAGCGAGGGACTGGCCGGTCAGGCGCGCTTCGAAGGTGATCGCACCGGGTCGCGCGTTGGCCGGGAGCATCACCCGGAGCGTGAAGTGTCCCGAGCCATCCGTGTCAGCCTCGCCCAGTCCCTGGGCATACCCAGTCACGACGAGCCCCTGCGCGCTGTGGTTGCACTGCGGTAGGAGCGTACCTTGGCTCATCGCTTCGCGACGGCAATAGCTCACCATGACCTGTTGGCTCGCTGGCCAGTGGGCGCCACGGACGACCACCGTGGCGCCGGCTGGTCCGGCAGCGTGGGGCCTGCCACTCCGAGTGGAACACGAGCTCACCGTAGGGCGATGCAGAGACCGCCGCACGTATCGTCACCGGAGTCCCAGGTAGCACGCCGGGCGGAATGGGGACGTCGCTCCGGAAGTGACCGTCAGCTGCAGCAACTGCGGAGACCGGCTGTGCGCCGAAGAGCGAGGTCAAACATCGCACCGAGTCGATAGGTGTGACAACGTGGCAGTCAGGTGGGGAACTGGCGGCGACGAGGCTGACGGCGGTGCCGGGCACCCAGGCACTGCCGCTCACCGGGATCGAGGTGGCACCGCGGGGGAGCTGGAGCAGGGGCAGGCCCACGGCGATCGCGGGCGTCTGCGCGATGGAAAGCGCGGCGCCAGCTTGGATGTTCCCAGTGAGGGTGTGCGCGACGATCTCGGCTGTAGTGCCAGCTCTGGGCAGGATACCGCATGTCCCGGGCGGCAGCAGGAAGACGGAGGATGTGAAGCTGCCGGTGGAGGTGGCAGTCGTCTGCGCCAGACCGTCGAAGGCAGTGACGACGCCGTCGGTCTGCACGAAGTGCTTGACCCCTATCATGATGGATACTCCACCCGGCCAGCCAGTGCCGCGCACCACGATCTGGGTACCTGCAACCGCACTTGCGGTATTGAGTGAGATCTGGGCGCCCGTTGCGTCCAGGGGAACCGAAGCTGAGCCGATGCGCCCTGTGGCCATGGATGCCCCGCAAGAACGTGGCGGGGTGGTGGACGCAGCCGCGTGCGCAGACGCTGCTGTAGCTGCGAGCAGTACACAGCAAGTCGCAAGGGCGGCCAGGGCACACAGGATCCACACAGCCCTGCCAGTCGGGTGCCACCCATGCGCCCGTGCTTGTGTTGCCGTCCGTCTCTCCATGCGCGCTCCTTCATACGCCGTCGCGTCATACCGTTGGAAACTGGCTCTCCGCTCCTGTGACGCCTCGCGACGTGACGAAGTGACAAACTACAACACTACGATGCGACACGGTATAATGACCGTTGAGCTGGAGTATTCACAAAAGGAGCGGCACCACTTCCCCTCCAGGGCTTCAGCCCGGGGTGTTCGTGCCGCGAGATGAAGATGAATCAGATCACAGGTGGCGAGCTTATCTTCGAACAGCACAGCGCCGTGCGGTGGATTCTGTTTAACCGCCCACGTCAGCGCAATGCGCTGACGTGGGCCATGTACGACGGACTTATCGCCGTCTGTAGACAAGTGAACGCAGATCCTACCATACGGGCGATGGTGCTAGCTGGAGCGGATCACGTGTTCGCGGCGGGCACTGATATCGCGCAGTTTCGGGACTTCAAGACAGAACAGGATGCCATGGATTACGAGGCGCATGGCAATCAGGTGATGGGCGCTCTGGAATCAGTACGGGTCCCAGTGATTGCCGCCATCGCGGGGGCCTGCACAGGCGCGGGTGCGGCAATCGCTAGCTGTTGCGATGTGCGAATCGCCGCGCCATCGGCCCGCTTCGGCGTCCCAATCGCACGCACCCTGGGCAATTGTCTCTCTCACCAGAATTATGCGCGCCTTGTGGCTCTACTCGGTTTTTCGCGCGCCAGGGAGATCCTGATGACCGGACGTCTCATGGATGCGGAGGAATTGCGAGCGGCCGGAAGTGTCGCCGAGGTGGTCGCCGAAGAGCAACTCTTCGACCGCGCTCAAGAGCTAGCCGAGAGCATCGCGGCGAACGCGCCGCTCACATTGCAGGCGACCAAGCAGGCTATGACGCGGGTCCGAAACCGCCTATTCCCTGTGGAGGACGACGCTGATATCACGCTGATATCATTCGAATGTGTTATATGTCTCAGGATTTTCGGGAAGGAATGGAATCGTTTCTGGCCAAACGGAAGCCGTCATGGAGGGGCGAGTGATTTGAGAGAGCTATTTAGGAGCCAACTCTTCCATCACGCCAGACTGGCGGAGGCGCTGGCAGTAGAGGTGAGGAGCAGCGCCCTCATTTGACGAAATAATAGCCCATCCCTGGTTCGGTGAGTATATGCTGGGGCTGGGAGGGATCGTGCTCGACTTTGTGGCGCACCCGCCCTATATAGACTCTCAGGTATTCAGCATCGCGACAGTGGTTCATGCCCCACACCCGCGTCAGTAATATACCGTGGGGATAAACCCTGCCCGGATGGAGCGCCAGCTCCTGCAGGATACTGAACTCCGTGGGAGTGAGCTTTATGAGATCCCCGTCGCGCCAAACCTGCCGTTGCTCGAAATCAATCTCGATATCCCCAAAGCGCTGCGTCCCTGCGGAGCGCGGCACATCGGCCCAATCGGCGCGGCGTAGCACCGCCTGAACCCGGGCGATAAGTTCCCCTACTCCGAATGGTTTAGTGAGATAATCATCGGCTCCCAGATTCAACGCGGCAACTTTGTCGGTTTCGTCGCCCAAAGCGGTCAGTATGATGACAGGAACCGTGCTCATGTGTCTGAGGCGACGGCAGACTTCGAGCCCATCCAGTTGCGGCAACATGATATCCAGGATCACAGCGGCAAATATCGTGCGGTCGAACGCCGCCAACGCCTCCAAACCATCCGTGGCTAAAACCACGGTGTAGGCATGTTTTTCAAGGGAGTGCTGGATGAAGTCACGGATGCTCGGTTCGTCATCGACAACCAGAATACATTTGTTTTGCGGCATGTTTGGCGTGCTCCTTTCTTCGTACTAGCCATCAACCGGCCCAGACGAGCGAGGCATGGAGCATAGAGGGCGGGAACCACAGGTGAAAGACGGCGCCGCGCGTTCCATCTGTGCGGTTGGTTGCCCAGATTCGTCCCTGATGAGCCTCCACAAATCCTCGACAGATCGCTAAGCCCAGTCCCACACTGTTCCGATTGCGCTCGCGAACATCTTCAACCTGATAAAAACGATCAAAGATGCGGTCGGTGAGATACGGAGGAATACCAAGCCCATTGTCTGTAATCGTCATAGTTAGTCCAGAACGCGGGGAAGTCAGCCGCTCCTCGTACGTGGCCGACATTTCGACGAGGAGACTCGGACCACTATAGCGCCGCGCATTGTCCAGGATGTTGCGCAGAACTACGACCATGCGCCGCCTATCAACATTGAGGAGAGGCAAGCCTTCAGGTAGTCGCGCCTGCACCCAATGTCGATCCTCCGGTACGAAAGCCAGTTCGATCGCCTCCTCCACCAGGACGTTCAGCCTGTACAGTTCGGGATACAGCTTGAGCGTACCGGCTTCGACCTGTGACATGTCCAGCAGATTCGTCACCAGATCTGCCAGGCGATTACTTTCGTCCACGATACGGCTGAGGCTATGGCGCTGCCAGTTCAGATCAATTTCGCCGTCCGTTTCATCGAGAAGACCGGTGGCATATCCCTTGATGGCTGTCAGCGGGGTACGCAGCTCATGCGAAACAATCGCTAACAGATTCCGCTTGATGCGCTCCGCCTCGTGCTCAACCGTGAAGTCTTCAAATATCTTGCCTCGTCCGATCAGTCTGCTGTTTGCATCGCGCACCTGGAAGAGGTGCATGCGAATGTCGCGTTGCACTGGAACGAATTGACCTTGCGTCCGATAGATTCCGTGCAACTGGAATTCAATACTATGGGGATTGTGGCCGCCCTCGGAGGGTTCGAACACCTCACGATAGAGATTCGGCGACGCCAGCATCGCGATTAACCGTTCTTGCAGGCGGCTATCCCGAATAAGGGAGGTGTGTAACTCGTGTTGTGGAATACCCACTGCTCGACAGAAGACGGGATTGGCATAGACGATCTGTCCGGAGGGGCTTTGCAGCACGACCGCCTCATGCATGCTCCGGAGAATGGCTTCCAGGGTATGGAATTGGGTCTGAATGGTCTCATCACTTTTTTGCAGATGGGAACGGATCTGCTCCTCCATCACCAGGAATGCGGTCATCAACTTTCCGATCTCATCCATACGATGCCGATCGTTCGATAGGAGGCCGGCGGACATGCCTTGAACTGGACCGTTGGGTTGCACCCGCGAAACCGCGCTGGCGAGTCGGGTGAGCGGTAAGATGAGCCGCCAACGCATCATGTACCAGAAGAACGTGGCTCCAATGATGACCAGGAACAGGGCAACAATCAATCCGCGTTCGAACTCGGTGACAATGGCAAAGGTGACATCGGCCGGCCGTTGCACCACAACAGACCAGTTCGCTTCAGGGACCGGCACAAAACTATACAGCCAGTCACGGCTCTGCTGGTGGGCGGTGAAGTTGCCGGTCTCATCTCCCTGCGTGACCGCCGCAACCCCCGAAGGAAGATCCGGCAGATCTTGTGAGGTAGGATCCGCCTTGGTAGTAGCGACCGTCTGTCCGTGGTGATCAATGATCCAGATGCCCACCTCGCTCGTGGGGGATAGCTGGCGCTGAATCGCCTGGAGGTGGAGGTTGAAGATATCCAGCGAGAAATCGATCGCCATAATGCCGACCAGTAGCCCCGATTGGCTCCTCATGGGTGTGGCTACGGTGAAGACGCTGGTATGAAACGTATCGCTGATCCGCCGGGATGAGACATAGGGCGCGCTGCTGCGGATCGCCCCCAGGAAGTAGTCACGACGCCCGAAGTCCTGGACGATGCTTATCTGGTTGCTGGGATAATTGAATTTCATTTTGCCGGTCGGGTCAAGAATGAAGTACATGCTGATATCCGGGTGAGCGCCAAAGGCGGACGAGAAGAGTGAGTTCAGCTGCCTGGGGTCGAGGCTAGTTGCCGCCTGGCTTGTGGCCAACTCTCGATCAATCTCGGAGGCCGATTGCACATAGGCTCCGGTCTCCAGCGCCACGGCCTGAGCCAGACCTTGATCGGATTGAAACGCATTCTGCTCGAGAGTATTGCGCTGAAACAGATAGAGCCCCCCCCCACCTAGGAGCACAGGAATCACGAACAGGAGGTACAAACTCAGAAGTTGCAGACTGACCTTTTGCCGCACGATATTGGGCATACGACGCCTCCTGAGAAGCAGACGGGGCCCGCTCACATTTCATCCGGCCATGTGCGTGTGTGACGAGTAGTGTACACCCGATAGCGCGCATGCAGCGCGAGATGCAGCAACAAGTTCGTTACGCGTCTTGTTATGCCCATGGCTATTTCTGTCAAGTATACTTCGCGTGAGTTCAAGCAAACCGTGTGCGGATCGACGATGATCTCCCTGCCAGAGAAGGTGTTGAGCATGGCTATCGACCTCGTTCCCCGTCCCCAACCAGACCTTGATTGTCAAGCCAGACGTGTGCCTACGAACGAACAATAGGAGAGGTAGCGCCGTGCATGAGCTATTCCTTACCCTGGGCTTTGGCATAGTGTCGGCCGCCATTCTTTCGCTTTCGGCCGTGGCATTCACGCTCGAGTACGCGGTTACCAATGTCGCCAATCTCTCGCATGGCGAGATCCTGACCGTTGGGGCCTACGCGGCCTACGTCGTGCACCAGTCAACAGGCAATATTGTGCTTTCCGCGCTTGCCGCCGCCGCCGCCGGCGGGCTCATAGCGCTCGCCATGCAGACCCTGGTGGTCAATCGCTTCGTGCGCAGTCGCGCCGGAACGATGGCGACCTTCATCGCCACGCTGGGCATGGCCTTCATCATTCAGAACACTCTGGTTATCATCTTCGGCGCCGCCAATGTCGCGTATACGATCCCCCAGAGCGCCCCGATGCAGGTGGGACCGTTCCTCTGGACGTCCACGGAGATCGAGATCATCCTCTCGGCGCTGGCGATTACGGCGGTGCTCTTCGTGATCATCACCTACACGAAATTTGGCAAAGCGCTCCGGGCCGTCTTCCAGAATCGGGAATTGGCGCGCGTCACCGGCATCAATTCCGGTTTCGTGGCGGCAGCTACCTGGTTGCTGGCCGGTTTAGTCGCCGGCTATGCGGGCTTCATTCTCGCCGAGAGCGTGGGGACCTTCACGCCCTATTTCGGTTTCAGCTTCTTCCTCATCACTCTTACCGCCACGGTCGCGGGTGGGCTAGGTAAGCCGTTTGGCACCATGGCCGGCGCGGTCATCGTCGGTATGGCGCTGGTTTTCACCGGTGGCTACATCAGCGCCAGCTACAATCTCGCCTTCGCCTTCGCAATCCTGGCGATCGTCATCCTGGTGCGCCCACGCGGCCTCTTTACCAAGCCTGGGAGGAGCATGTTCGAATGATCTCTCAATTTTGGGCGCAGTATCTCATCTCAGTCCTGACTGAAGGCGCGATCTTCGGGATCGCGGCGCTTGGGCTGAACGTCATCTGGGGCTGGGCCGGTGACTTTGATCTGGCCTACTACGGGTATGTGGCCCTGGGCGCCTACATGACGATCGTCCTTACCATCGGACAACCGATTCCCCCAGCCCAATTCATCCTGGGGCTGCAATTGCCCTATCCCCTGGCGATGATCGGCGCGGTCGCGTCCTCGGCCCTGCTAGGACTGGTCGTTGGCCTGATTGCCCTGCGCAATCTCAGGGGCATCTATTTCTCGATCGTCACGCTGGGCGCGGTCTACGTCCTGTACGTGTTCGCGAGCCAGTATGTACCCTTGTTTGACGGCTACAATGGGGTCTACGGCTTGATCAACGCAATGGGTGACGTACTGAATATCCCCTTTAACGACTATCCGTACTATTTCGTTGCTTTCTGCCTCATCCTCATCGTGCTCGTGTTCCTATTCATGGGACGCGTCTCGGAGAGCCGTTTCGGCCTTGTGCTGCGATCCCTGCGCGAGGACGAACGGGCCGCCGCTGCCTTTGGCCGGAACATCTATGCGCTCAAACTGAAGGCCTACGTCCTGGGAGCCGCCGTGGGCGGCTTATCCGGTAGCTTGCTGGCGGCATACTTGACCGCGTTCAATCCCTCAGCCTGGGCGCCGCTGGAAGCTATCGTCCTCTACTCCGCTGTTCTGGTGGGAGGTAGGGGGAACATCCGGGGTGTCATCCTGGGTGTGGTCATGATCTTCATGGTGATTCAGGAGTCTACGCGCTTCCTACCAGATGTCCCCGGGCATCCGAATGTCATACCATCCCTGCGCTTGAGCACGATCGGACTCGTGCTCGTGCTCTTTCTCTTCTTCCGGCCCCAGGGTCTCATCCCTGAACGCCGGTACCACTATCACCTACCCTACGTGGATTCCGAGCCTGAATCAGATACCCAGCCTCCTACAGAGGTGGTGACCACGTCCACGGGTCCGGTTCACGAAGCGCCGGGAGTAAGTAGGGCTTCAGTTCCAGATATTCTCGTTGTAGAGGGGTTGTCCAAGCACTTTGGCGGCGTAGCCGCCGTGGACCAGTGCTCCTTCCGAGTGCCAATGGGTCAGGTAACCGGATTGATTGGCCCCAATGGCGCGGGCAAGAGCACGGCGATCGATCTCATATCAGGGTTCAAGCTTCCTGATGCGGGCACTGTGACATTCAACGGTGTCAATGTCACCGGCCTGCCTCCTCATCGAATCTCCCGACTGGGGCTAATCCGCACCTTTCAGACGCCGAGAGAGTGGCCGGGCTTGACAGTATTGGAGAACGTACTACTGGCCAAATATGAACCGCACCAGGAGACGCTGTTGCGCAGTCTCATCGGCCCTGGACTGGGGCGCCATACGATTGCGGAAGCGGATCTGCTGAGTGCCCGTGAGATCATGACTGAATTTGGCCTGAGCGACCTAGCCAATGAGCGTGCCGGGAACCTCAGCGGTGGGCAGAAGCGGCTGGTCGAGTTTGCCCGTATCCGCATGGCACAACCGAAACTGGTCATCCTCGATGAGCCGATGGGCGGTGTGAATCCCGTTCTGGGCGAACGCATGGCAGCGGCGATTGCCGGGTTTGTCACCTCCGGTACGAGTGTCGTTGTGGTCGAGCATAATTTGCCATTTATCGAACGGGTCGCTCACCAAGTGGTGGTGATGGCGCAGGGAGCGGTTATCGCCTCCGGCCCCTTCGAGAGCCTCCGCGCGAATCAGAGTGTAATCGATGCGTATCTTGGCGATGAGGTGGGCGTATGAGCGAGCAAGAGGCCGTCCTGCGCGTTGAGGGGGTAACCGCCGGCTACGGCGGACTGCCCATTATTGAGCAGGTCAGCATTACAGCGCGCCGAGGCGCGATTACCGCTATCGTCGGACCCAACGGTGCCGGCAAATCGACACTGCTGAAAGCCGTTGCTGGGTTGATTCGCCCTACGGCAGGGAGGATCTGGGTCGATGGCAGAGACATCACTGGACTTCCGCCTGAAGTGGTTGTCCGGCGTGGCATTGCCTACGTCCCCCAGGTCGAGAACGTGTTCCCAGATCTCACGATTCGCGAGAACCTCGATATGGGGGGCTACATCCGCAAGTCTGGTGTGAGAGAGCGGATCGAGCAGCTTTTCGAGTACTTTCCCGACCTGAAAGTGGCAGCGCACCGGCACGCCAGTACATTGAGCGGCGGCCAGCGCACTATGCTGGCCCTGGCTCGAGGCCTGATGGTTGACCCTGCTGTGCTGATCCTGGATGAACCAAGCGTAGGTCTCTCGCCGCGCTTCCAGGGGATGATCTGGGAACAAATCGAGCGGATTCGGTCGACCAATGTCGCTCTCCTCATCGTTGAGCAGAATACCCGTGAGACCTTGCGACATGCCCAATGGGCCTATGTGCTCGTCCTGGGGGAGAACCGGTTAGAGGGAACCGGGCGAGATCTTCTGGACGACCCAGAGGTGGTCAATCTCTATATTGGACGGCTTTCCTAAAAGGGCAGTTCGACACTATCAGCGAGCTGGGGCCGAGAAAGAGAGGAGCAGAGAACCAGCGAGATCCCACTCAACGGGCGCCTGTAGACCGATCAGTGACGACCAGGTTTACAGTGATCGACGAACAAGCGGACGGCCATGCATGGTGTGCAGGCGGCTGTCTGGATCTTTCGAAAGGCAGAGGCAATGCGTAAGCACACTTTCATCTTAGCGCTCCTGATCGTACTGGGGCTATCCTCTTGCGGCACCTCGGCATCCAACTCCAATATACCCAGCGGGCCGGTAACTATGGGGATACTCTCCTGCTTCACCGGTACGCTGGCCAGCCTTGGGCAAGCCATGTTACAGGGCGCCCAGGTAGCCCAGAAAGAGATCAATGATGCGGGCGGCATCCTTGGCAAAAAGCTGAATCTGGCGCACGCGGATACGCAGTGCGATGAAGCTGACTCCGTTCCCGCGGTACACCAGCTCCTTGCTTCCCAGAACCTGGTAGGCATTATCGGTCCCGAAACTCAGGAGATCAACGCCGTCGCTCCGATTCTCACCGCGGCCAAGATTCCTGATGAGTTCCAGGGCGGCAGTACCATCTTCGACCACAACACCAATCCCTGGCTCTGGCGCAACAGTCCTTCCGATTCGCAGCTAGGCGTCGCCATGGCACTCTACGCTCAAAAGAAGGGTTATAGGAACGCGGCACTGCTCTTCTACTCTGACATAGCTGCGCAGACGTTTGCTCACCCGATCACGGCGACCTGGCAGAAGATGGGTAATCAGATCGTGGCCAACGTGACGGTAGCCCCCGACCAGACCGATTATCGCACGCAGGTTCAACAGGTCATTAACTCCCATCCAGACGTGATCTTTACCCAGACCGACCCCGCGACGGCAGCGGTGCTCTTCCAGAACTTCAAGGAACTTGACAACCTGGCCATTCCGTTCATCGGGACCGACGTGACCGGCGCCGATGACTTTCTGAAGGCCATCACCTATCCGGTCGCCCATGCCCACCTCACCTCGGTCTATGGAACTTCGGTGAGCGGTAAGTCGGCCGACGATTTCAACAGCGTGTACACCTCGCTGTTTGGCAGCGCGAATCCACCTCTCCCCAACGCAAACTACGCCTATGATGCGGTCATCAGCCTGGCCCTGGCTATCGAGAAAGCCAACTCCATTGATGGCACCGCCATCAATAAACAGATGGATCAGGTGACGAATCCCCCAGGCACTATGTGCTACACCTACGCGTCTTGCCTGGCGCTCATCAAGGCGGGAACAAAGATCGATCAGGAGGGCGCCAGCGGCGACCTCAGTTATAACAAGTACCACAATGTATTCGGGCCCTATGGCGCCTTCCAGGTTGACCTGAAAGGAACCGAGCAACAGGTCATGCTTCTCTCCGCGCCTGATCTGGCGGCGGTCACACCGTAGCCCGCAGTTGCCGGGTCTTCCGGTCCACAACCGGGAACCCTGGACTCGGAAGACCCGGCAACAGATTCGATCATGCCTATGACGGGGAGTTCGCTGACCGTGGCAAATATCATGCACGCTCTTCAAAACAGTCGCGCCTTGGAAGCCGTTCTCTCGGCCACGGCTGCCAGCCAGCGCTGGCTGGCCACGGCCCCCAGCCCCTGGAGTATCGCCAGGCTCCTGCCTGGTGATTCCTCCGGAAGCCCACCGGTGTTTCTCTGCCCGCAGTGCCAGTCTAGACTCGGATCGGGCAATGAAACCTATCGCCGCTTCGCGGTATGCGACTACTGTGGGTACCACTTGGTCTGGTCGGCAAATGCTCGAATCGAACAGCTCGCTGATCGAGAGACGTTCCGGACAATAGGACGGCTGATTCAGGCGGTGGATTTCCTGAGATTTGTGGATGAGCTACCCTATGCCACGAGGCTGAAGCTCGAACGGGAGAAAACCGGGCTGAATGACGCCGCCATCATCGGTCGGTGTCGGATTGGCCAGATTGACGTCGTGTTGGCCCTGCTGGATTTTCACTTTATGGGCGGAAGTATGGGCTCGGTCGTCGGCGAGCAGATTACCGGGGCCTTCGAGTATGCGTTGCGTCATCGCCTTCCGGTGGTGACGGTAGTGAATACCGGTGGGGCGAGGATGCAAGAAGGCACCATCAGCCTGATGCAGATGCCCAGGACCGCCGCCGCCGTGCAGCGCTTCCACGCCGCCGGCTTATTCTATTGTTCCGTCCTGGCAAGTCCAACCACCGGGGGGGTCTGGGCCAGCTTCGCGAACCTGGGAGATGTGATCCTGGCTGAACCGAAAGCGATCATCGGTTTCGCTGGGCCGCGTGTTGCCGAGCAGGTATTGGGGCAGCGACTTCCGGAAGGATCATACCGTTCGGAGATGTTACTGGCCGCTGGGATGATCGATGCCATCGTCCCGCGCGAAGAACTGCGGCCAGTGGTTTCCTGGCTACTACAGGCAGCGCTGAGCCCGGCTTCCGAACGCCGAAAGGGCCGCCCTGGCCAAAGCCAGCGTGCCGGTCGCTCCCTGTCGACAACCGTCACCGAAGGGTTGAACTCGGCCTGGGAAAGTGTCAAGCTAGCGCGCCACCCCAACCGCCCCACCGCCACGGAGTATATCCGCTACCTGTCGCCAAGCTTCCTGGAACTGCACGGCGATCGCTGCTATGGGGATGATCCCACCATGGTAACTGGCCTGGGAAGGATTGACGGTCGAGTAGTGATGTTTATCGGCGAGCAGCGCCGATCGGAAGATCGCGACGGCCAACCGCTGATCACTCGACCGAAGCCCGAGGGCTTCCGCAAGGCGATCCGGATGATGGAACTGGCTCGCCAGCTGGGCTGCCCCGTGATCACGTTCATCGATACAATTGGAGCCGATCCTGGTCCGGAGAGCGAGCGGCATGGGATAGCCTGGTCTCTGGCTCATTGCCTGGCGACGATGAGTGACTTGCCCGTCCCCACGATCGCTGCCATCATTGGGGAGGGCGCCAGCGGAGGAGCCGTGGTATTGGCGCTCGCTGATCATGTCATGATGCTCCAGTACGCCATCTATGAGGTGATTGCCCCTGAGAGCGCGGCGACCATTCTGTACCGCGATGTCCTGCAGACCGAGCAGATCGCTGCCCAATTGAAGCTTACCGCCGCTGACTGCCTTGACCTTGGAATCGTGGAGACCATAATTCCAGAGCCGGCGTCTGGCGCCCACAGCGATCCGGAGATGGTCATGAACGCCCTCAAGGTTGAGGTACTGGATACGCTCGCGGAGCTCGATCACTGGCCACTCAAGCATTTATTGCAGCGACGCTATCGCAAATTTCGCGGCATGGGCCGGGTGCAGCGCAGGAGTCTGAAGGTGATCGGGGCTCGGCTGGTTAAACTACTCGCGGCCAGTTCGCACTAAGAAAGGATAGAGGAATGCAACCACTGCAAGGGATTCGTGTCATTGACCTAACCCGGGTACTGAGCGGGCCTTTCTGCACCATGACCATGGCCGATCTGGGGGCCGAAGTCATCAAAATCGAGTCGCCCGAGGGGGATGATACCCGTCACTGGGGTCCACCTTTCATCAATGGCGAGAGCACCTATTTCTTGAGCACGAACCGGAGCAAGAAAAGTGTCGTACTCGATCTCAAGACCGAGAGTGGCAAGCAGGTGCTCTGGGATCTTATCGGGACAGCGGATATCGTGGTGGAGAACTTCCGTCCGGGGACACTGGATCGACTCGGATTCTCATGGCAGCAGATTCATCGCCTGACTCCACGCGTCATCCTGGTGTCGATCTCGGGCTATGGCCAGACGGGGCCTCAAGCTACGTCTCCCGGCTATGATCTCATCGCCCAGGGCGAGGGTGGATTGATGTATGTGACTGGTGAACCTGGACGTCCGCCAGTCAAAGTTGGCTTCTCCGTATCTGATCTTGGGACCGGTATGTGGGGCGTGATCGGGGCCTTGGCAGCGCTGCGTAACCGCGAGCAGAATGGTAGCGGCGATCACATTGATGTCTCGCTCCTGGAGACGGTGGTGTCATGGCAGACCTATCATGCTGAAGCCTCGCTGCTGGGAGGCGAGGTTCCGCAGCCACTCGGGAGCGCGCACCCCACGATTGCGCCGTACCAAACTTTCATAGCGAGCGACGGCTATTTCAATCTGGCCGTAGGTAATGACGGTCTCTGGCATCGGTTCTGTGACGTACTGGATGAAGTCGGCGAGGAAGATCCGTGGTACCGGGACGCGCAGTATGCACGCAATCCGGACCGGGTACGGAGCCGTGAGGCACTGGCCGCGCGACTCGATGCCATCTTTGCTAAGCGACCGCGGAGCGACTGGTTAGAGCGGTTCGCCGCTGCCGGTATTCCAGGAGGCCGCGTCAATACGATCGCGGAGGCGCTGGCGCATCCGCAGATTCAGGCGCGTTCGCTGCTGCAGACCATTGAACACCCAACCGCGGGAGCCATGCCGACGGTAAAGATTCCCATCGTCTTTACGCATGCCGAAACCCGGCCCCCAACGCCTCCCCCCCTGCTTGGCGCGGATACCGACGAGGTGCTGCAATCGCTCGGCCTTCTGCCTCCAGAGCCGAATGAGTAGCTAACATTCAGGCTCTCCGCCACCAATCGAGCGATACGACCCCTCACACACATGTGGGATGTCCATGGCCTCCTGTAACCGCACCGTGCATTATAGGCGCGTCTGTCAGGTCCAGCACCTGCCTACCGACGTGCTGGAATCAGCCGGGCGACCTGCTGCGGCTGGTGCGTCACAGGGCCGGTCAAGGTGCAAGCAACCTCATTCCCGCTTCGGTCTCTCAATTCCTAGTCTCTCGTCTGCCAAGGTGCCCGCCAGTTGGCGGAGCGCCATCTGCATCACCTCGGCAAGGTGCAGGGTACGGCGGCCTGTGACCTGTGCGATCTGCTCGCGGCAACTAAAGCCGTCGGTAAGGAGCAGCGTCTCCGGATCGGCGGCGCGCATGGCGGGTAGCAGCACGCGCTCGCCGATTTTCAGCGAGAAGTCGTAGTGGTCCCGCTCGAAGCCAAAAGCGCCGGCCATGCCGCAGCAGCCAGAGTCGAGCACGCTGAGGTCAAGCCCCATCTGGCGCAGTAGCGCCTCCTCGTCACGCATACCCAGCACCGACTTGTGGTGGCAGTGGCCGTGAACTATGGCTTTGCGAGCGAGCGAGGGCGGTGAGTAGCCTATACGCACCAGGAACTCGCTTAACAGGAAAGTCTGCTGGCTCAGCCGCCGTGCGTTCTCGTCATGGGGAAAGAGGTTGCAGAGCTCGTCACGAAAGACGGAGACGCAGCTTGGCTCAAGCCCAACGATCGGCGTGCCCGCCTGAATCTCGGGAGCAAGCGTGTCCAGGATCCGACGCAAGAGCTGTTTGGCGGTGTCGAGGTAGCCGTAGTCGTAGAGTGGCCGGCCGCAGCAGAGCGACTGTTTCGGCACGATAACTGTATACCCTGCTGCTTCCAGTACCTCGACCGCCGCCATTGCCACTTCGGGATGGAAGTGGTCATTGAACGTGTCGGGCCAGAGCATCACTCGCTTGCGTTCAGACTCGGTGATGCCCGTGGTAGGAGGCAACACCCGGCGGCGAAACTGTTGCTTGAAGGTGCGGGGCGCGAAGGCCGGAAGCTGCCGCGCGGGTGCGATCCCGCCAAGTCGTTTCACCACATCGCGCAACACCGGCGTCTGCATCACAAAGTTCGCGAGCCATTGCGCATGTGCCGCCAGCCGTGCCCAGCGGTGGATCAGCCCCATCGTGTACGCCGACACTGGGCGCAGGCGTCCGGCGTAGTAATGTGACAGGAACTCCGCCTTGTAGGTTGCTATGTCGACCTGGGTGGGGCACTCACCCTTGCAGCCCTTGCACGCCAGGCACAGGTCCATGGCCTCGTGCACAGCCTGGCTTCTCCATCCGTCAGTAATGACCTCACCCTGCAGCATCTCGAAGAGCAGTCGCGCACGGCCGCGGGTCGAGTGCTGTTCGTCGGCGGTCGCCATAAAGCTGGGGCACATCGTTCCGCCATCGTGTCGCCGGCACTTACCGATGCCCACACAGCGCAAACTGGCTCCCGCCAAGCTGCCCTCGTCTGCGGCGAAGCTGAAATGCGTTCGGGGTTGCAGAGGGCGGTAGCTAGTGCCGAGCCGCAGGTTGCTGGTCCGTGGGAAGGGATCGACGATTTTGCCCGGGTTCATCTGGTTCTTGGGGTCCCAGATCGCCTTGAACTTCGCGAAGGCCGCGACAAGCTCGGGGCCGAACATCTTGGGCAGGAGGTCCGCGCGGGCCTGGCCGTCGCCGTGCTCGCCGGAGAGCGAGCCGCCGTGTGACACGACCAGGTCGGCTGCCGCGGCGGTGAAGTCCTGGAAGCGCTCGATGCCTGCCTGGGTAGTCAGGTCAAAGTCGATGCGGCAATGGACGCAGCCCTGGCCAAAGTGGCCGTAGTAGGCTGTATGGTACCCGTAGCGGTCAATCAACTGGTCGTAGCCACGCAGGTAGGCACTGAGCGCTTCAGGTGGAACAGCGGCATCCTCCCAGCCAGTCCAGGCCCGTGGTTGCCCTGGCACAGCCGAGAGAACCGAGAGCGCACCCGCGGCCGACTCACGCATGGCCCAGATGGCACGCTGCGCCGCGGCATCCTCTACCAGCCGCATCGTCGGCGCTTGCTCTCGGCCGCGCAGCTCGCGCATCAGGGTCTGAGCCTGCTCCTTTGCCTCAGCCATCGTGGCGCCGCCAAACTCAACCAGCAGCGTGCCGTCTCCCTCAGGCAATAACGCGATTGCCTCCCGCGCTTGCCCCGAGCTCTGTGAGTTGGCGATCAGTCGCCCATCGGTGCCCTCGAGGCCGATCGGCCGATGGGCGCGAAGCGCGGGCACGTCGTCGGCTGCGGCGTAGACGTCAGGGTAGCCAAGTGCCAGGAGTATGCGTGCGGGAGGGCTCGCCACCAGCCGTAGAGTGGCTTCGAGGATCGTGACACAGGTCCCCTCACTGCCAACCAGCGCCCGCGCCACATTGAAGCCGTTCTCAGGTAGTAAGTAATCGAGATTGAAACCGGAGACTCGGCGTAGTAGCTTGGGGAAGCGGGTACGAATCAGGTCGGTATACTCGTCACGGATGGCCTTGAGTCCGGCGTAGATCTCGCCTCGCCGTCCACCCTCTCTGATGATCCGCTCCAGCTCCTCCTCGCTGGTTGGTCCGACTCGTAGACGCAGCCCGTCGTAGGTCACGATCTCCAGCTCCTCGATGTTGTCGTCAGTCTTGCCGCCCAGCTCCGAGTGCACGCCACAGGAATTATTGCCCAGCATTCCCCCAAGCGTGCAGCGATTGTGTGTTGAGGGATCAGGGGCGAAGGTGAGGTGGTGACGCTCGGCGGCGGCGCGCAGGTCGTCTAGCACTGTCCCCGGCTGCACGCGAGCAATCCGCCGCTCGGGGTCAATATGCAGCACCTGGTTCATGGACTTGGAGCAGTCGAGCACAACGGCGACGTTGCATGTCTGTCCGGCCTGACTCGTCCCCCCGCCTCGCGGCAGCACGGGCGCCCCGAAGTGACGGCAAATAGCAATCGTTTCGATTACATCGTCGGCATCGATTGGCACCACCACACCAATAGGAACCTGGCGATAGTTCGAGGCGTCGGTAGCGTAGACTGAGCGACTGCCCTCCTCGAAGCTGACTTCGCCCCTCACCCTGCTCTTCAGTTCGGCAGCTAGCGCCTGCGTACGCGGATCCTGCGCATTCCACTTCATCGCGGCCCGTGGAAGGATCGTCGCCATCGTGATCCACCTTTCTCGATGCGGTAAGGCGCGGCCTTTCCGTGCCTGCACTGCGCCGACCGTCAGCCTTCTTCGGCAGTTGCACATGCAGCCTGCTACATTGTAAGCTATCTCGCCGGTGTTGTCATACTGGGTCTCAGCGCATCATTGTAGAATGGGCACGCTGGGGTAATCGGCCTGCTCGATCGTGCGGCTTCCCGGCTCAACCCGCCTGCCGGTACGCGTGCATGGGAAGTGCCATCAACCGAGCACGCGGCGAGAGTGGCGCGATCGGAGTGGCCCGGCGAAGCCGGCGGCATGGACGTCGCCCGGGAAGGATGGTGTCCCATGCCCATGCCACCAACCGAACCCGGCACGCGTGTGTACCACCTCGAGGTCCTCGCCGATTATCGTCAGGTGTATCTCGAAGATTGCGCCGTGCACGACGCACGGACCCGGCCACCGGGCAGCGACTCGCCCGCCTTTGACGCGATCGCCTTTTCTGAGGCAAGCGCTGCCTGGGTCGACAGCGTGCTGAGTCAGGAGGCCCACGCCCGCCACCTGGGGGTGGCGCAGGGCACGTTGTGCCTCCTGACTGCCCGGAATTTCACCGTCCCCATGGACCTCGAGATCCACCCCGTGCCGCTTCCGCCACCGCAGCCGCAGGACGTCGCTTCGACCCTGACTTGGCGGACTTGACCTGCTGATAGAGCGTGTCTGGGTTGAAGCCCTGACCCCGCAGCATCGCTTGCGGGCACCGCCGGGAAAGTGCGGCGCTTGCCTCCGGAGCGAGATTCAGCACTAAGACGCGAGTTTCCTTTGGAGCTGTCCTACCTATCGGCGCGAGTACCGCCAGCGATCGTCACAGCGCTTGCATCGGCCATGTGATCTGTGCGACCGTTCTGTGGTTCCGCAGTCGACACAAGCATCGTGACCTGTTGCCCATTTGAGGCGGTGCTGCCCGTCCTCAGACACGGTGAAAGCCCCTTGCTGGCGCTGTCCACGCCGCACAGGGGCTTCCCGGAGATCAGTAGGGGTCTTCGTTTGGTGCCCCCAGGGCGACTCGAACGCCCGCACCCGGCTCCGGAGGCCGGTGCTCTATCCGCTGAGCTATGGGGGCCGGCA
>WNFJ01266803.1_pt1 | contig 18262 bp, 23 predicted proteins | sample 5400461 | NCBI WGS metagenome assembly WNFJ01 (sample SAMN13153349, study PRJNA577476) | soil metagenome | isolation source: 115 cm saprolite on Douglas fir-dominated hillslope | place: USA:California | collected 2013-09-17 | reverse complement strand
TTCGGGATCATCATCGGCCAGCTCAGGCACGACTTCTCGCATCCGTGGCTGACGGCGGCCATGACCCTCTTCCTCGTCGCCATCGTGCTGCTCGTGCTGGTCATGCGCGATCAGCGCAGCGCCATTAGGGCGCTGACCGTGATCGAGCCCGACAGCGCTGCGGCAGCGCAGAGAACTGCCCAGCCGGTCGCGGCAGCAACAGTGACCGGGCCCGATGAGGCCGCGGGCCCGGCCGCGGCCGACCCGGCCGGCGCCATCCCGCCGAACGCCGCGCTGGCCGAGCACATCGCGTCTGTCGAACGAGGCAGGATCGCCGCCGTGGGCGGCGTCGTCAACTTGATATGGCTGGTCATACTAGTGCTGATGGTGTGGCAGCCTTAGCAGCGGGCAGCTGCGGGCCAGTCGCCAAGAATTTTAGGTTTTTGTAGTTATTTCGACCCATCCACGTGGTCCGGTAGTAGTACCGTGCCGGACGTAGTCATCGCAGGTTGAAAGCTGCGTCTCCCAGTCACCGGGGACGGTCAGCATCGAGGAGGAATCGTGAGTTCTCAGACCGTGTCCAGCAGCAGTTCCAAGCGCTCGCTGGTCATCATCCTGGCGATCGTGGCGGTTGTCGCGATCGTGCTGGGCGTGCTCTGGCTGGGCGGCTGGGCGCCGTCGTTCCTGAACAGCGGCAGCCACGTCAAGGGCAGCGGTCACCACCTGTACCGCGGCCTCGTTGGCCTTGTTGTGGGCATCGCCGCAGGCGTCGGCGCCTGGTGGGTCAACCGGAAGTAGCACAAGCGTGGCCGGGCGTACTCGGGACTGCGGGCGACTGGCCCCTGCCCGAATACGCCCGGTACCTCGTTAACGCCGACCGGCCAACTTCAGGCGTGTCGCACTCCGTTGACACTCGGTCCACCCCGCACCTAGATTCTCAGTGTTCGATCACGTAACTGATGTTCGTGAAGCGCACACGCTGGGCCGACCGTTAACGCTAAGGAGTGGCTGTGACTCTCCTGGACCACACCAGCTGGCAGGGCAGGCTGTTCTCGGATGGCTGGAGTGAGCCGGGCGGCGGTCACGCGGCTGTCGTCGAGCCAGCCACCGGGGCCGAGCTTGGCCAGGTCGGCATCGCATCACCTGCCGACGTCCGGGTGGCGGCGGCTGCCGCCGCGGCGGCTCAGCCCGCATGGGCGGCCACACCGTACACCCAGCGGGCCGCGATCCTGCGCAAAGCCGGCGAGATCTGGCTGGCGAACGCGGCCGAGATTGAAGACTGGAGTGTCCGCGAGGGCGGGAAGATCCCGCCTGCAGCTCAATTCGAGACGCACGTGGCCACCGAGGAGATTTTCGAGGCGGCCACACTGCCGTCCCGGCCCTATGGCGAGCTGCTGCCGAGCGAGCAGCCGCACCTGAGCTTTGCCGAGCGGGTGCCGGTTGGCGTCGTCGGAGTCATCTCGCCGTTCAACTTCCCGCAGATCCTTGCCATCCGGTCGGTCGCGCCAGCCCTGGCGCTCGGCAATGCCGTGATTCTGAAACCCGATCCCCGCACCGCGGTGTGCGGTGGCGTCGTACTGGCCCGGGTGTTTGAGGAGGCCGGGCTGCCCGCTGGCCTGCTGCATGTGCTGCCCGGCGGCGCCGAGGTTGGTGCGGCGCTGGTCACCGACCCGCAAGTGAGCGTGATCTCCTTCACCGGATCCACCGCGGCCGGCCGCGAGGTCGGGGCGCTGGCCGGCCAGCACCTCAAGCGCGCCCACCTTGAGCTCGGCGGGAACTCGGCGCTGATCGTGCTGGACGATGCCGATCTGGACAAGGCCGCGTCTGCCGGGGCCTGGGGATCGTTCCTGCATCAGGGCCAGATATGCATGACGACAGGGCGCCACCTGGTGCAGGACGCCGTCTACGACGAGTACGTCAGCCGGCTGGCCGAGAAGGCATGTCACCTGCCAGTCGGCGATCCGGCCTCGGGGCAGGTCGCACTCGGCCCGATCATCGACGAGCGCCAGCGCGACAAGGTGCACGATCTGGTTACCAGCAGCGTGGCCGCCGGAGCCCGGCTTGCGGCTGGCGGCACTTACACCGGCCTGTTCTACTCCCCGACCGTGCTGGCCGACGTGGCCCCGGCCATGCCCGCCTACGCCAGCGAGGTATTCGGGCCAGTCGCCCCGGTCGTCCGCTTCTCCACCCCCGACGAAGCGGCCAAGCTAGCCGCCGATTCTGAGTACGGTCTCTCGCTGGGCATCCTGACCAGGGACGTCATGCGCGGCCTTGAGCTCGCCCGGCAGATACCAACCGGCATCGTGCACATCAACGACCAGACGGTGGACGACTCGCCGAACACGCCGTTCGGCGGCGTCCGCGCGTCCGGCACCGGTGCGCGGTTCGGCGGCAGCGCGAACCTGGACGCATTCACCGACACCCGCTGGGTCACTATCCGCGGCGACATCGCCCCGTACCCGTTCTGACCGGCGGTCGCCGGCGAATATGCGCGCAGACATGCGCACCCAGGTAGGCATCGTCGGGGCCGGGCCGGCCGGACTGCTGCTCTCGCACCTGCTCGCGCAGCGCGGCATCGACTCGGTGCTGGTCGAGAGCCGCAGCCGGGAGTATTGCGAGGCACGCCAGCGCGCTGGCGTGCTGGAAGCGGGGAGCGTGGCCTTGCTGCGCGAAGCGGGCCTGGGCGCCCGCCTGGACCGTGAGGGCATCGAGCACGGCGGCATCTACCTGCAGTTCGACGGCCAGCGCCGGCACCTCGACTTCCGGGACCTGACGGGCCGTACCGTCACCGTGTACGCGCAGACCGAGGTGGTCAAGGACCTGATCGCCCGTCGGCTGGCCGACGGCGGCGTGATCGAGTTCGGGGTCACCGCCCCCGAGATAGCCGACCTGGACTCCCACCGGCCGGTGCTCAGCTATACCGACGCGCGCGGCAGCAGGCAAGAGCTCACCTGTGAGGTGATCGTCGGCTGTGACGGCTTCCACGGCATGAGCCGTGCGGCTATCCCGGCAAGCGCCCTGACCATCCGGGAGCGCGGCTATCCGTATTCCTGGCTGGGCATCCTGGCCGCTGTCCCGCCGTCTACCGACGAGCTTATTTACGCCTACCACGAGCGCGGTTTCGCATTGCATAGCCTGCGCAGCCCGCTGACCAGCCGCTTGTACCTGCAGGTCGGCCGCGACGAGAAGATCGAGGAATGGCCGGACGAGCGCATCTGGGACGAGCTGGACCGCCGCTTCCAGCTGCCTGGCTGGACGCTGCACCGCGGCCCGGTGCTGGACAAGGGCATCACCCCGATGCGCAGCTTCGTCGCGGCGCCAATGCGTCACGGGCGGCTGTTCCTCGCTGGCGATGCGGCGCATATCGTGCCGCCAACCGGGGCTAAGGGACTCAACCTTGCGCTCGCCGACGTGGCCGTGCTGGCCCCGGCGCTCGACCAGCTCCTGCATGGCGACTCGAGTTTGGCCGGCGCGTACTCGGACACCTGCCTGCGCCGAATCTGGCGGTCCACCCACTTCTCCTGGTGGATGACCACGATGCTGCATCGCAAGCCGGGAGCCGACGACATGGAGACCGAGTTGCAGCTCGCCCAGCTCCGGTATGTCACGGCCTCCCGCGCCGCGGCGACCTCTCTTGCGGAAAACTACACCGGGTACCCGACCTGAAGAGGACGACAGATGCGCACCACGCCGCCGTTCCGCGCTGACCATGTCGGCAGCCTGCTCCGCCCGGCCAGCCTGCTCGCGGCCCGCGAGGACTTCGCGGCAGGCCGGATCGATGCCGCCACGCTGCGCGCCAGCGAGGATGCGGCCATCGCCGATGCGGTCGCCATGCAGCGGGACGCCGGGCTGCAGTCCGCGACCGATGGCGAGTTCCGCCGGGCGTCCTGGCACATGGACTTCATCTATCAGCTCGGCGGCATCAGCAAGGCACCAGGGAATCTGGCGGTGAAATTCCGCAACCGGTCAGGCACGATCGAGTTCACCCCGGCGGCCCTGCACGTTGGCAGCCGGATCCGGCTCGACGAACCGATCTTCGCCGATGACTTCCGCTACCTGCAGTCCATCGCCGCTGACGCGGCTGCAAAGCTCACCATCCCCTCGCCCAACATGGTGCACTACCGCGGCGGTCCTGCGTCGATCGACCATGACGTGTATCCGGACATGGACGAGTTCTGGTCGGACCTGTCGGCCGCGTACGCCGACGAGGTTCAGCGCCTCGGCGCGCTCGGCTGCCGCTACCTCCAGCTGGACGACACCAGCCTTGCCTACCTCAACGACCCAGCCCAGCGCGCCGAGATCGCCGCCCGCGGCGAGGACGCCGAGCACCTGCACCTGCGCTACATCCGGCAAGTTAACGACGCCATCGCCGGCCGGCCCGCGGACATGGCCGTGACCACGCACATGTGCCGGGGCAACTTCCGGTCCTCCTGGGCGGCCGAGGGCGGCTACGACTTCGTCGCCGAGGCGCTGTTCAGCGAGCTCAACGTGGACGGGTTCTTCCTGGAATACGACGACGAGCGGTCCGGCAGCTTCGCTCCGCTGCGCTTCGTGCCGAAGGGAAAAATGGTCGTGCTCGGCCTGGTCACCACCAAGCGCGGCGCGCTGGAGGACGCGGATCAGCTGAAGCGCCGGATCGACGAGGCGACCGCGTATCTGCCGCTGGACCAGCTGTGCCTGTCCCCGCAGTGCGGATTCTCCTCGACAGTCGAGGGCAACGCATTGACGCAGCACGAGCAAGCGGCCAAGCTGCGGCTGATCGCCTCGACGGCTCGCGATGTCTGGGGCGACTGATGGAATGAAGGGAACGGGACCGGCTGAGGCTAGCCGCGCTTGCCGGGCGCGAGCCGGAGTCGGCGGCGGCCTTCGCCGCGCGGCCATAGGTAGTACCCGACCGGGAACAGGCGGATGCCGAGCCGGTCGGAGAGCAGCCCCCACAGCCCGCGCGGCGCCCAGATCGCTACTGCCACCGCGACCAGTCCGAGCACGATCAGGTACCACGCGCCGTCCTGCGACAACGTCTGCTGCAGCACGAAGAACACCACGGTGCCGACGATCGGCCCCTCGATAGTGCCAATTCCGCCGATGATGGTGATGAAGATCATCTCGGCCGAGAACTGGACCGAGAATGCAGCTGTCGGCACGATGAACTGCTGGCTGATCGCATAGATTGCGCCCGCCGCCCCGCAGCCGGCCGCGGCAACTACGAACACCAGCATCCGCACCGACGACACGCGCGCACCGACGCTCCTGGCTCCGGTTTCATCGTCCCTGATCGCGGTCAGGGCCAGCCCCAGCCTGCTGCGCAGCAGCGCGTAAACCGCAGCGAGCACGACCACTGTGACGGCGAGGGTCGCCCAGTAGGTATAGGCGTTCAGGAGTTTGGGGCTGAGGTTGAGGCCCTGCAGCGCGATCCCGGTCCCGCCGCCGAGCGAGCTGACCTGGATGATGATCAGCTCGCAGACTGAGGCGATTACCCACATCGTGATAGCGAAGTATCCGCTGCGCAGCCGCGACACCAGCCACCACACCGGCAGCGCAACGACCCCGGTCGCGATCGTGGCCGCCGGAATGGCCAGGAACGGATTAGTTCCGTGGCTGGCCAGAAGGACGATGGCGTAGGCGCCCAGCCCGATGAAGGCCTGCTGGCCGACGGACACCAGGCCCGCGTAACCTGCCAGCAGGTTCCACATGCTCGCCATGATCAGCAGCAGGAAGAAGTCCACTAGCAGGTTCGTGGTGTGGGCGTAGACGGCGAACGGCAGGTAGCCGAGCACCGCGACGCAGCCGATCGCGACGAGGCCCGCCCACGCGGTCGACCGCCTCGACCGGGTCACCAGTGGCGCAGTTGCGATGCCAGCCGCCTGGCTCTCCGGCCGCCCGGCCAGGCTCGTGTCCGGAGCGGTCACGCCAGCTCCCTCCGGCCGGTAATGCCTTGCGGCCTGATCACCAGGATGAGCAGGAATAGCAGCTGTCCGGCCAGGATCTGGTCGGCGGCGTGGTACTGGGCGCCGATCTGCTGCGCGACTCCCAGCAGGATGCCGCCAGCCAGCGTGCCCCACAGCGACCCGAGGCCGCCGATCACCACCGCTTCAAACGCGAAAAGCAGCAGCTGGTTGGTCCCGATCGCGGGATGGAACTGCGTGTACATGCCGAACGCGAGCCCGGCCAGGGACACTGAGCCGAACGCGATGGCGGCCGCGATGCCGAATACATGCCGGTAGTTCACACCGGACAGTTGCGCTGCCTCCTGGTCATCAGCAACCGCCCTGATCAGACGGCCGTGCTTGGAGGCCGACAAGAAGTACTGCAAGCCGAGCAGCACGATCACGGCTACGACGAGGATGGCCAGATCAAGGTAGGCGATGGTGATCTGCGACCCGATGCTGAACGAGTCAGACACCAGCGAGCCGATGTTCAGCGAGTGACTGTTCGCGGAGAAGAACTGTTGCAGGCCGTTCTCGATCACCATCGAGAGCCCGAACGTCACCAGCAGCGTGGTCATGACGCTACGGTTCAGCGCCGCCTGCAGCAGCGTGCGCTGCACAACGTAACCGAGTCCGGCGAAGATCGGCACGACGAGTACGAACGACCAGACTGCGGGCACGTGCGTGACCGCGATAACCCCGAGCGCGACGTAGGCGGCGACGACGGCCAGGTCGCCGTGGGCCAGGTTGATGACCTTCATGACGCCGAACAACAGCGACAGCCCGCACGCGAACAGCGCATACAGACCACCGAGCATGACGCCCTGAACGATGGCGTTAACCCAGGTCATCCGCGTGCTCCGGTTTCTTCCCGGTGGCCGCCCCGAAATACGCTCGCTCGATCTGTTCGGCGGTCAGCTCGGCCGGGCGTCCTTCGAGCGTGATCCGGCCCTCCAGCAGGCAGTGCAGATAGGTGGCGACCGCCATGGCCTGGCTGACGTCCTGCTCGACTAGCAGGATGGTCACGCCGGCGGACGCAAGCTGCGGCAGCAACTCGTAGATCCGGCGCACCACCACCGGCGCCAGGCCAAGCGAGAGCTCGTCGAGCAGCAGGACCCGCGGGTTGGCCGCCAGCGCCCGGCCGATGGCCACCGCCTGCTGCTCCCCGCCGGACAGCTGCTCAGCGCGCTGGCTGCGACGGTCGCGCATCCAACCGAACAGGTCATAAATGCCGTCGAGTTGCCATCGGCCCGGCCGTCCGCTGGTCCGGCCGACCAGCAGGTTCTCTTCCAGGGTCAGGGACGGGAAGAGCCTGCGGCCCTCCGGTACGAGCGCAATCCCGGCGGCCACCCGCTGTTCTGGCCGCATCGCGGTAACGTCTCGGTCCGCCAGCAACACCGATCCCGCAGTCGGCTCGTGCAGGCCGGCGATCGTGCGCAACAGCGTCGACTTGCCTGCCCCGTTGGCGCCGATCATGGCGTGCACTTCGCCGGCGGCCAGCGTCAGGTTCACGCCGTGTATGGCCTGAAGCTGGCCGTGCCGGACACTGAGGTCCCGGACCTCGAGCAGTGGCGGCTGGCTGGTCATGACGGCTCGCCTGCTGACCCCGGCGGCCCGGTTCCGTGCAGCGACGCGGTCACCTCCGTCCCGAGGAAGACCTCCCGGACGGCCGGCAGCGCTAGTACCTCGGCTGGCGCGCCGTCGCCGATGACCATGCCGGCGGCGAGGCAGAGCAGACGGTCGACCGTGGCCGTCAGCGCGTGCACGACATGCTCGATCCAGACCACCGCTACGCCGTCCGCGGAGATGGCCCGGACGATGCCGACCAGTTCGGACATCTCGGGGTCGGTAAGGCCGCCGGCCACTTCGTCGAGGAGCAGCAGCCGGGGACCGGTAGCGAGCGCCCGGGCAACCTCCAGGCGCTTGCGGCTGAGCAGTCCGAGCCGCTCGGCTGGCGCGTTCGCATCGGCGGCCAGGCCGGTACGCTCGAGCACTGCAGCGGCGACCGCGTAGCTCGGCTTGCGCCGCAGCGCCGCACCTTGCTGCACTGCCACCAGCACGTTCTCGAACACGGTCATCGCGCCGAACGGCTTAGGCACCTGGAAGGTCCGCCCGATGCCAAGTCGGCACCGGGTCGCTGCGTCCTTTCTGGTGACGTTCCCGCCAGCGAACATGACCTGTCCCGACGAGGGCGTCAGGTCGCCGGCGATCAAGCCGAACAGGCTGCTCTTCCCGGCGCCGTTCGGACCGACGATGCCAACCATCTCGCCGGACGCGATCGTCAGGGACAGGCTGTCCGCGACGACGACCCTGCCGAAGCTCTTGCACACAGCATCGAGTTCCAGCAGGGCCTTTCCGCCCGTGTCAGCAGGTACCCGATCAGGCATTCGTAGGCTCGAGCTTGGCCTGGACATTCACGCTGGGGTTCAGCGAGTTGTCCACGACCTGCATCTCGAACGGGAACTTGCCAGTTGCCTTCTTCCACTGGACTCCGAGTGGCTTGATGATGCCGACGCCGGGGGCGGGGCCGCCCGCGAAGTCGAGCGCCCCGCACATGCCGGTGTAGCTCACCTGGTGCAACGCGTGGGCGACTTCGCTCTTATCGTGCGGGTCCGAGACCGCGCTGAACGCCTCCTTGGCCACCTCGAACAACGAATAAGTTGAGCCGATCGATTGGACCCACTGGTGCCCGGTGCTCGTCTGGTAGGCGGCTGCCAGCGCGCTGGCGGACTGGCCGGTCAGCGACGACATGTTCGGCATGTACGGTCCCCACCACGAGTCGGTCGCGATGTTGTTGACCAGCGGGCCCAGGGCGGCGGTGTCTGCCGGGAACAGCAGCACCTTGGCCACGGTGGCGATCTTCGGCTTGAAGCCCTGCTGTGCGGCCTGCTTCCAGAACGTGTTGAAGTCCGGCGGCAGCGTTCTTGCTCTTGAACAACGAGATCATCGAGGTGAAATCGGCCGTGCCGTCTGTGTACGGGCCGCCGTCGACGACCTTGTACCCAGAGGCCTTGATGAGCGGCTCGAACCCGCCGCGGAAGGCGTTCCCGTCGGAATCATTCGGATACTGGCAGGCAACAACCTTGTTGGTATGCACACCGTTCCACATAGGCGCGAAGCAGCCCTGGAATTCCTTGAGGCCGAAGAAGAACATCGTTGCGTAGGTGAACGCTTTGGTCGGCTGCAGCGGGTTGCCGCCCAGCCCCGCATACCAGGATTCCCAGGGCACGACCGTGGACAGGCACGGCGTGCCGAGCCGCTCGCATGCCCCCGCGACCGGGTTGGTGGTTTCCGGCGTGGACGTGGTCAGGATCAGGTCCGCATGGCCCAGGATCAGTTGCTGCGCCACCTGCGCGGCCCGTGTCGGGCTGGACTGGCTGTCCTGCACGTTGATGTTGATCTTGTAGGTCTTGCTGCCGATCTTGATGCCGCTCTTGTAGACCGAACTCTGCCTGATCTGGCTCAGGACGTAATTGTCGCCGGACGCGAAGCCGGCTAGCTGGCCGGTGAGTGGCGTAATGAAGCCGATGTTGATGGTGCCGCTGGTGCTTGACCCGGCGCCCTTGATCCCTGATCCGCAGGCGGCAAGCACGCCGCCGGCACCGGCGGCGACGGCCCCGAAGCCGATGCCCTTGAGCAGCGAACGCCTGGTGAGCTGGGGATCTTCCGGGAGCAGGTGGTCCGCTTCCTGACGTTCCATACCTCTCCTCACAGTCAGCGCCAGCGGCCCGACGCTGCCTGGATCCGGCCGCCTCGGAATGTCACATCAAGGCCAGGTACTCCAGGACAGATACTGTCAGGTGTTCGCTGGGCGTACGACTATACGCAATGTAGAAACTTAACCAGCCGCGCGGATCGGTGTCAACGGTCGGAAAATGGCCTGCTAAGGGCAATTGACGCCGCCACGCGAATGGCGGTTAACCGGTCCAGCGAAGGACTGCGCAGCAGTTACCCGCGCACGCCGGCGACGTCAGCCACCGGCCTGCAGGCGCAGGTCCTCCTCGATCCGGTGGGCCGTCTCCAGCAGGGCGGGGAGCAACTCCGAGCGCATCGCCGCCATGCTGACCCGGCTCGCGTGAACGGCCAGGTTGATAGCCGCGGTGACCGCGCCGTCAGAACTGTGAATGGGCGCGGCGATCGCGCGCAGGCCTTCCTCGAGTTCCTGGTCCACGATCGAGTAGCCAACTCGGCCAGTCTCGCGGACGATCTCCCGCAGCCGCGCCGGATCGGTGACCGTCCCGCTGGTGAAGGACTCTAGGTCAGCCTCGGCCAGGTGGCGGTCGAGGTCCTCGTCGGTCAGGCCGGCCAGCAAGACCCGGCCCATCGAAGCTGCGTACGCCGGGAACCTGGTGCCGACTGAGATGGCGACCGTCATGATCCGCTTAGTCGGCACCCTCGCGACGTAAACGATGTGCTGCCCGTCCAGCACCGATATCGAGGACGACTCGCGCACCTTGGCGACGAGTTCCTCCAGGTGCGGTGCCGCAATCTCGGGCAAGGCCAGCCCAGAGAGGTAGGCGTAGCCAAGCTCGAGCACTCGCGGCCGGAGCGAGAACTCCCTGCCGTCATGGCGCACATAACCGAGCTTCACCAGCGTTAGCAGGAACCGCCGGGTCGCCGCCCTGGTCAGGCCGGTCGCGCGGGCTACTTCGCTCAGGCTCAGACGCTCGCGGTCTGGCCCGAACGACCTGATGACTGCCAGCCCGCGATCGAGCGACTGCACAAAGTCGCTGTCGCGGCTGTGGCCGCCGTCAGCCGTCGCCCGGCCTGGCTGGGCATGAGCGGCCGGCTGGTCCGCCACGGCCCCGTCGGTGTTCGCTCTGCGCGCAGAAGTTGCCATCGCATGGCATGCTAGCGCCCGGTTAGCGGAATGCCGCTACCTGCCGCGGTTGCACGCAGATGATCGGCGATCGCCAGCGTGACCACGTCGGGCGAGGACACGGTGGCCAGATGAGCTGCGCCAGCCACCACCTCCATGCGGGCGCCGCTGATTCCGGCCGTGATGACGCCGCCGTGCTCAGGTGGCGTCACCGGATCGGCTGCGCCCGCGATAACAAGAGCGGGAGCGGTGATCGCAGGCAGCGAACCGCGCAGGTCCATGGCGGCAATCGCCTCGCAGCACCCGGCGTAGCCCACCGGTTCTACCTGCTCGAGCGCGTCGCTGAAGGCGCTCACCACGTCCGGCGCGCTGGCCGCAAACTCCGGCGTGAACCATCTGCCGATCACCAGCGGGGTAACGGCGGTCATCCCACCGGTACGTACAAGGCTTGCCCGCTGCCGCCAGCCATCAGCGGGCGGCAGGTAGGCCGAGGTGCACACAAGGCCGAGTGCCCAGATGCGCTCGGGCGCCCGCGCCGCCAGCCACATGCCGATCATGCCGCCGAGCGAGATGCCGCAGTACGCTGCGCGCTCGATGCCACGCGCGTCGAGCAGCCGGAGGACGCCGGCCCCGAGATCGTCGATGGTGTACGCCCCCGGCCGGGCCAGCGAGGCACCATGCCCCGGCAGTTCGTAGCGCAGTAGCCGGAAGTGATCACGCAGCACCGGCACCTGCGCAGCCCAGACGTCCGCGGTCGTGCCCAGGGAGTTGCCGAGCACCAGGACCGGGGCGTCGCCGTCCTCGTCGAACGACGCGGCCAGATCTGCGCCGTCAGACATCGAAGAAGACGGTCTCGCGCTCACCCTGCAGCTTGATATCGAAGTCGAATTGGCCCGGGTGACTGCCCGCCGCCGTCGCTATCAGGGTGGCCCGGCGGCCGGTATCGGCGATAGCGGCCAGCACCGGGTCGGTGCCGTTGGCGACCGGCTCGTCATCGAAGTAGATCCTGGTCACCACCCGGTCAAGGAGCCCTCTGGCGAAGACGGACACGTCCAGGTGCGGCGCCTCCATGCCACCGTCCGGGCTCGGCAGCGGCCCCGGCCGCAGGGTGACGATGCGGTAGCGCCCGCTGCTATCGGTCGGGCAGCGGCCGAAGCCACGGAATCCCGGCGTGGCTACTCCCCCGCGCGGATCGTCGGGATGGTCGAAGCGCGAGTCGGGATCAGCCTGCCAGGTTTCGACAAGCGCGTCCGGCACTGCCTCGCCGGACCCGTCGAGCACCCGGCCAGTGATGACAATCGCACCGGGCGTCTGCTCCGGCACGACGAGCGCGCCGTCCGGCCATGGCAGCCCGATCGCCAGGAACGGCCCGACCGTCTGTGACGGCGTGATGCCAAGGCTCACCGGTTTGTCCCCGCTGCTGTTTCGAAAGCGGTCGCGGTACGGCCCCGCAGGACGATGTCCCATCGGTAGCCCAGCGCCCAGTCGGCCTCCGTCACGTCGATGTCAAAGGCCGCGATCAGCCGGTCCCGAGCGCGAGGATCAGCTATGGAGTTAACGATCGGGTCGTAGCGGAACAGCGGATCGGACGGGAAATACATCTGTGTCACGAGTCGCTGGGTGAACGCGCGGCCGAAGAGCGAGAAGTGAATGTGGGCCGGGCGCCACGCGTTGTGATGATTGCGCCAGGGATAGGCGCCCGGCTTGATCGTCACGAACCGGTACCGCCCGAGCGAGTCGGTGACACAGCGGCCGGCTCCGGTGAAGTTCGGATCCAGCGGCGCCCGGTGGTCGTCGACCGGATGCGCGTACCGGCCGGAGGCGTTCGCCTGCCAGATCTCGATGAGCGCGTCGGGTACCGCCCTGCCGTCGGAGTCGAGGACCCGGCCAGTCACGATGATCCGCTCGCCCAGTGGCTCGCCGGGATGCCCGGCAGTGAGGTCAGCGTCTGCGGCCTGTATACGGCCAGGGACGACCAAGGGACCCGTTACCTCGGTAAGCCACTGCGGCAACGCGACGGGCGGTTGCGCGGGCGCGCGCAGCCGGGAGGAGTTGTAGGCAGGCGCGTCGAGCGGCGGATGCACGCCTTCGGCCGGCAACTCGAGGTTTCGGCCGGCCTGCGGGGGGCTGGCTGCCACTAGGTACCTCCTTTGGCGATTGGCTGGGCGGGGATCGCCGTGGCGAGTGCGGTGGCCGGCGTACTGGTTCGCAGTGTGCGCAGGGCGGCCAGTTCGGCGTTCGTGGGTGGCTGAATCTCGGCCAGGTTAGGCGCCACCGTCAGCTCCCAGCCAGTCTGCGCCCGTACGTGTGCGACCGGCACACCGGGATAGATGCCGGTCAGCACCAGTTCGAAAGTAGCTGGGTCGGGACTGAGCACGACCAGGTCGGTGATGACCTGACGCGGTCCGCCGCCGGTGAGGCCCAGTCGGCTCCTGCTGCCGGGCCCGTCACCGAAGCCGACCGAGGTAACGAAGTCCACCCGCTCGGTGAATGTGCGCCGCGATTGACGGAGTATCACGATCACCTCTTTGCACGCGGCGGCGATCTCGGGCGCGCCTCCCGCGCCTGGCAGCCTGACTTCGGGCCGCGCATAGTCGCTGCCGATCATCGTGGTGTTGATATTGCCGTGCCGGTCAAGCTGGGCAGCGCCAAGGAAGCCAACATCGATGCGGCCGGGCTGCAGCCAGTAGTTGAAGATTTCCGGCACGCTGACGACGGCATCAGCGGTCTCCGCGAGAATGCCGTCGCCGATGGACAGCGGCAGCGCTGCGGGCTTGGCCCCGATCGTGCCGGACTCGTAGATCAGCACCAGGCGCGGCGCGTGCGTCGCCCTGGCAAGGTTCGCCGCCTCGCTGGGCAGCCCGATACCGACGAAGCAGGTCATCCCGTCGCGCAGTGACCGGGCGGCCGTGACGGTCATCATCTCGTCCTGGGTGTAGGTCACTGCGAGCCGTCCTGGCCAGGTTCGCGGCCGTACACGTGCTGGTCTAGCCAGGCGCCGAACCGCTGCCGGTCCCGGCTGATCGCGTCCCATGCGAGGTAGAAGTCGTTGTCCCGGATCGAGTAATCCTGCGCGTACGACGGATGCGCGCCGCCCGGAACCTGCGCCACGTAACCGATGCTCCAGGCCGGCAACACCACCGCACCCGGCTGCGGGTTGAGTGAGTCGACAACTTCCTCGACCGTGACCACTGACCGGGCGGCAGCTAGCACGGCTTCCTTCTGCACCCCGATGATCCCCCAGTATTGGACGTTGCCCTGACGGTCGGCCTGTTGCGCGTGGATCACCGTGACGTCGGGGCGCAGCGCACTGACGGCCGTCAGCTTTTCGCCGGTGAAGGGGCACTCGATATCGGCAACCGCTGTCTGCGCGGCCAGGCCCGTGCCGCGGTAGCCGCGCAAGACCGCGAAGGGCAAGCCGGAAGCGCCGGCCAGGTACCGGTTGGCCATGCCGGCGTGGCTGTGCTCCTCTATCTCCAGCGGGGCCGGCCAGGAGTGTTCGACGGCGTCCCTGAACCGGTGCAGCGATCCGACGCCAGGGTTACCCGCCCAGGAGAACACCAGCTTGCGCGCGCAACCGGCCCCGATCATCTGGTCGTAGACGATGTCAGGCGTCATCCGCACCAAGGTGAGGTCGCGGCGCCGCTGCCGGATCACCTCGTGCCCGGCGGCATGCGGGATGAGGTGCGTGAAGCCCTCCATCGCGACGGTATCGCCGTCGTGCACTGCGGCCGCTATCGCTTCCGCAAGCGACACGATCTCTGCCACTCCGGTCCAATCCTCCTCGCCGCGGATACCGAAACGATATCCGCTAAGCGCCGCCTGGTGAACAGCTGTGCGGACTACGAAGGATTCTCGATGAGTGGCGCAGCGATCGCGAACGCCCGGTTCGCGGCCGGCACGCCCGCGTACACGGCGACCTGGAGCAGCACTTCGGAGATGTCAGCGGAGGTGAGGCCGCCCCGCAGGGCGGCGCGCAGGTGCAACTCCAGTTCGGAGTCCCGGCCGAGGGCAGCGAGCATCGCGATGGTGATCATGCTCCGGGTCGGACGAGGCAGGCCCGGCCGGTTCCACAGCTCACCCCAGGCGTACCGGGTGATGAAGTCCTGGAACGCGGCGGTGAAGTCGGTGGTGTTCGCGATAGCGCGATCCACGTGCTCGTCGCCGAGCACTTCCCGGCGAGCCTTCATGCCCGCTGCGGCGCGCTCCTCATCGGTCATGTGCGGGGCTCCTCCCTGGCTGACCGTCAGCGTGGCGACGGTGGGCGGTCAATGCTCGCTGCACGAACGTGGCGGACGCCCCGAGGTAGTTCTCCGGCCTGGTGGCCGACTCCAGTTCGACCCGGCCGACCCCAGCCATGGCCAGTGCCGCCGCAGCTGACTCGTCGGCGAGCAGCGCGTCTGGCAGCGCAATGCCCTGCCTTGCCGCCTCGCCGGCGGCCCCCGACACTAGGTCGTGCGCGGCCACTGGACCGAGCGTGGGCGCGAGCATGGCCGCGACGTTCTCGGCCATGGGCAGGCCGCGGGCCGCGTCGAGGTTGGTTCGCATCCGGACTGCATCAATCCGGAGGCTGGAGAGCAGCTCGACTGCCCACGATGCGGCCGAGCCGGTCAGCCGTAGTAGGTCGGCCAGCGTCTCCCATTCCGCGTGCCAACCGCCGGCCGCGCGCTGAAGCTCTTGTTCGGCGGCTGTCGCCAGGGTCGCGAGCAGGCCGGGTGCGCGCTTCGTGCAGCCGAGAATGACGACCGAAGCCACCGGGTTGCGCTTGTGCGGCATGGCCGACGACCCGCCGCGCCTTGCCTCCCCGGAACCTTCGGCAACTTCGGCAACCTCGGTCTGCGCGAGCAGCGTCACGTCCCTGGCGACCTTGCCGAGCACAGCGCATGCCCCGGCCAAGGCCGCAGAGAGCTGGATAATTCGCAGCCGGTCGGTGTGCCACGCCAGCACGGGCTCGGCGAGGCCGAGTTCGGCCGCCAGCAGCGCGACAACAGCTGGCCCGGCTTCGTCGAGCGAGGCCAGGGTGCCGGCCGCGCCGCCGAACTGCACCGCGAGCCCGGCCCGGACTCGGCCGAGGTCGGCGCGCGCATCATCGATGCTCATCAGCCAGCCGGCTGCGACCAAGCCAAACGTGACCGGGACAGCCTGCTGCAGCAGCGTGCGGCCAGCCATGACCGTGCCAGCGTGCTGTTCTGCGAGCGCCGCCGTCCGATCCGCCGCCGCGGCCAGGTCGGTAACGATGACCTCGATTGCGCCGCGGGCCAGCAACATCATCGCCGTGTCGATGATGTCCTGGCTGGTCGCGCCCCGGTGCACGGCTTGCCTGGCCTCGGCCGGCACGCGCTCGGTCAGTGCGCGGACCAGGGCCGGAACCGGGTTTCCGGTCAGGACTGCCTGGCTGCCGAGCTCGGCCACGTCAAACTCGCTGGCCCGGGCTGCGTCCGTTACCGCCGCGCCAGTGCCGGCTGGCACTAGTCCGGCGGATTCCAGCGCCCGGGCCAGCGCGGCCTCCGTGTCGAGCATCGCTTGCAGCCAGTCGTCGTCGCCGACGGCCACCTCACCTCGGCCGAACAGCCCGTCAAACAAGCCACTGCGTCCAGGACTGAGCACGTAACCATGATCCTCGCGATCGATGCGAACATTGGGAGGCAGGCAGCTATCGCTACTCTGCGCGTGTTCCGGTCAGCACCTCGACGTGGACCGACGGGTAACGAGCGGAGAGCTTAGTGTCTAGCGTCGCCAGCGATGCACCGCTCGCTCCGGGCTGAGATGGCACGGAACACGGCCTCAAGCCCGTCGGGTTCCTCGGCCCACAGGACGCGCTCGTCCGACCAGAGCAGGTCGATGATGCGCCAGGCCTCGCTTCGCGTGACGACGTCGTCGGCCATAACTGCTGGGTTGGTTACCAGACGCAGGAGGCTCATCTGAGTGACACGGCACAGCATGAGGTCACGTGATTGTTCGTCGAACCACTGCTTCGCCAGGCGGTGCCGAGCGTGCCTGCCCCACGTCGCGGCTAGCCAGACGCCCACGTCTACCAAGATCACTGGCCGTACCGCGCTGCGTCCTCAGCGGCGAAAGCGGCTTCGATGTCATCGTTAGTGACGTCGACTCTTGGCTCCTCGTCCCGGCCGATCAGCGGAAAGTCGAGCCGACTCCCGCGGCGTGCCCGCGCGGGAGTGCGCACCTCGTGTGCGTGCGGCTCTGACCTTGGCGGCACGCATCAAGTCAGCTGGCAAGTCAACGGTTGTGCGCATATTCGCACATTAGCATACCGAGACCACGTGGCGTGTACGCGCCCGCTCCTAGCCGAGAGCGTTGCGCAGGTCTTCGATCAGGTCGTCGGCTGACTCGATACCGACAGACAGCCGGACCAGGTCGGCAGGCACCTCCAGCGGGGAGCCAGCAGCGGAGGCGTGCGTCATCCTGGCCGGATGCTCGATCAGCGACTCCACCCCGCCGAGCGACTCACCCAGCGTGAACAACCGAGTCCGCCCGCAGATCTCGACCGCCGCGGCCGCACCGCCGCGGGCCCGGAACGACACCATGCCGCCGAAGCTGCGCATCTGCTTCGCGGCTACTTCGTGACCGGGATGACTGGCCAGACCCGGATAAAAGACCTCGGTCACTGCCGGGTGACTGACCAGCATGTCGGCGACACGCTCGGCGTTCTGGCAGTGCCGGTCCATCCGCACGGCCAATGTCTTGGCGCCCCGCAGGGTGAGCCACGCGTCGAATGGACCGGGCGCAGAACCGACCCCGTTACGCAGGAAATAAAGCTGGTCCGCAAGGCCGGTGTCGGCGACCACGAGTGCCCCGCCGACAACGTCGGAATGGCCGCCGATGTACTTGGTAGTGGAGTGAACGACGGCGTCCGCGCCGAGCGCGAGCGGCTGCTGAAGGTATGGCGACGCGAAGGTGTTGTCCACGACGAGCAGCGCGCCGGCATCGCGCGCCAACTGCGCGAGCGCCGCGATGTCAGCGATACCCAGCAGCGGGTTCGTCGGCGTTTCTACCCAGACAAGCTTCGCCGGGTGCTCGGCTCGGCACGGGACGGTAGCTGACGTTCCAGGCCGTCAGCACTTTGTCAAACAGCCGGTATGTGCCGCCGTAGGCGTCATCAGGGATCAGTACGTGGTCGCCGGGCCGGCAGGTGGCCCGGACGAGGCAATCGGAGGCGGCCATCCCGGATGCAAAGGCAAGGCAGCGCACGCCGGCTTCGAGCGCAACGAGGCACTCTTCCAGCGCACCCCTGGTCGGGTTGTCGGTGCGCGAGTACTCGTAGCCCTCGATCCAGCGGGCCGCCTCGCCGAGTTCCTTGCCGCGCAGCCCTCCTACGCCATCCTGCTTGTAGGTGGAGACTTGGTAGATCGGCGGCACCACTGCGCCGGTCACCGGGTCCGGCTGCTGGCCGGCATGGATCGCTAGCGTCTCGAAGCCATCGCGGCGGTGCGTCTGCATCGATACAGGCTATCCAGGCTCACCAGACAGGAAGGTAAGGACGTCCTGCCGGGTGATGACACCGGCCGGCTTGCCGTCG
>WNFJ01148744.1_pt1 | contig 18272 bp, 9 predicted proteins | sample 5400461 | NCBI WGS metagenome assembly WNFJ01 (sample SAMN13153349, study PRJNA577476) | soil metagenome | isolation source: 115 cm saprolite on Douglas fir-dominated hillslope | place: USA:California | collected 2013-09-17 | reverse complement strand
CTCCGTTGAACAGCTCGATAAGGAGACTCCTGAATTCAAGCAGACGGTCATCAAGTTTCTCGACGATCTGGTCAGCCACTATGTGTTCGACGAAGGGAAGCTGGTCGTGGCACACGCCGGCATGCGAGAGGAGATGCAGGGACGCGGCTCTGGCAAAGTGCGCGATTTTGCGCTCTATGGAGAGACCACCGGGGAGACGGACGAATACGGACTCCCCGTGCGCTACAACTGGGAGGCTGAGTATCGTGGCAAGGCGATGGTGGTGTATGGGCATACGCCGGTTGCCGAGCCGGAATGGCTGAACCGCACGATCAATATAGATACCGGGTGCGTGTTCGGCGGAAAACTGACTGCCCTGCGTTATCCCGAACGTGAATTGATGTCTGTGTCCGCTCTCCGAACCTATTACGAGTCGGCCAAGCCGTTCTTGTCCCCGGAGGAAATGGCACCGGCGCTGACGACGCAACAGCAACTGGATGACCTGCTCGACATCGAGGATGTTATCGGCAAGCGGATCATTAACACGCGGTTGCACCGCAACATCACGATTCGAGAAGAGAATGCGATCACAGCCCTGGAGGTCATGAGCCGATTTGCAGTAAATCCAAAGTGGCTCATCTATCTGCCACCCACGATGTCCCCATGCGAGACCAGTAAACGTGACGGACTGCTCGAACATCCTGAAGAAGCCTTTGCCTACTACCTGCACGAGGGCGTGCACAAGGTGGTCTGCCAACAGAAGCATATGGGATCGCGAGCGGTAGTCATTGTCTGTCGTGACGCCGATGCTGCGCGCAAACGGTTTGGAATTATGGAAGGCGAGGCCGGAGTCTGCTACACACGCACAGGACGCCGGTTCTTCAATGACGCGCCTCTGGAGTCGGAGTTTCTGGAGAAAGTCCGCAAGGCTGTAGAAGCGGCAGGCATTTGGGAAGAGCTGAAAACTGACTGGGTCTGCCTGGACTGCGAATTGATGCCATGGTCAGCCAAGGCACAAGAACTGTTGCGCCAGCAATATGCTCCAACCGGTGCGGCCGCCCGAGCGGCGTTGCCGCTGGCGATTGCAGCGTTGCGAGCGGCTGCGGAAAATCCGGAAGTCGCGGCGCTGGCGGAACAACACCAGCAGCGCAAGGAAGCCGCCGATCTATATGTCGAGGCATATCGACGGTACTGTTGGATAGTGCATTCTCTCGCCGACCTGAAACTGGCCCCCTTCCACCTGCTTGCCAGCGAGGGTGCCGTTCACACCGCGAAAGACCACCTGTGGCACATGGAAACGCTTGCTCGAATCTGTCAGGAAGAAGCTGGTCTATTACTCGCAACACCATTTCAAGTGGTGGATCTTACAGATAGGGCTGGTCACGACAAAGGAATCAAATGGTGGGAGGAGCTGACGGCAAGTGGCGGCGAAGGCATGGTTGTTAAGCCGTTGGAGTTTGTGGCTAAGGGTCGGAAGGGAATGGTACAACCTGCTGTGAAAGTTCGCGGACGTGAATACTTGCGGATCATCTACGGCCCGGAATACACACTTCCCGAGAACCTGCTGCGGCTAAAGAGCAGAGGTCTGGGCGCAAAGCGGTCGCTCGCTCTTCGGGAGTTTGCTTTGGGATTGGAAGCGTTGGAGCGTTTCGTTCACCAAGAACCACTGCGCCGAGTTCATGAGTGTGTCTTCGGAGTGCTTGCGCTGGAGAGCGAACCAGTCGATCCGAGGCTGTAGTTTACTTGGGAATGGCTGGCGACCACCCACATGTCGGCTGCTGTAGAGTTCGGCACTCCCACCTCATCATCGTCGCGACCCAGCCACGATTGGGGGCAAATACAGCAGGGAATCTAAAGCAGAAATCGTGGTCGAATAGACCTTCTATCACGACCTCGTTGACAGTAATCAGACCCCGAAACGGCTGACTACAATTAGCGCGGCGTCTGAATCTGTAAGACCAAGCCGTCAGCGGCTGCGGCATTTTCCACTTCAGTAAATTCGGTTTGGTGCAGTTCTCGTTCAACAGTTGTGGTGATGAGGTCCAGATGTGTGCCTGAAGGAAATTGTGCGAGCTTCTCTTTCAATGCCGTCATGCTCCGCCCGGTGTACCTTCCAATGCTGTAGTTCAGGGTGCCCTCAGGCCACCAGTTTAGGTTTAGCCCGTACTCACCGCGCTGGATCTCATTCAGTACGCCGTCCAATTCTGTCTGTACCTGTGGGCTAGCTAGCTCCTTCAATTTGTCTACCGAGTCCTCCGCAGTGAACCACGCCTGTCCGTTTGTGACTGCTTGTACGAGCACCTGCTCTAGCCCGATTTCAGCTAGCACCTCAGGGTTAACGCCAGGCCGATAGTGCAGCTCATCTTGCCTGTTCTTCCATTGATTGTGGAATTTCTCGAGGCGCACCCATAACGGTGCCTCTGCCTTTGCCGAACCGTATTTCCTCAATGCTTGTGCCGCATCCCTCACCACTTCGGGCGAGGGATCGTCCAGCGCCGCGATCGCAATCTGCTCGAGTTTTGGGCGGCGAATATCTTCATCCAACGCGGTGAATTGGTATTTGTAACAGCCGGTCATCTGCCTGAGAGTCAAGGCATCTTTCACCTGGGCGACTCCATAATCGGGGTTGACGCGCAAGAAGTAGCGCAATAACGCAGTCTGCGGAATGCAGGCCCACTCACCACGGTGCCGTGCATAAACGCCTTTGACCTCCGGAAGTGCTCGCGCGCTTGCATATCGTTCTATTAGCTGAAAGTCGATGTCGCCAGCATTATCTGTCCGCATTTTTGCAATCAGCGGTTGTTCAATCTGGGGCAGTTCGCGTTCCGACAAGAGCTCGAGCACATCGATTCCTATGTCGCCCTGAGGATTGGCAATCTCGTGCAGGATCAGTCCGCGTCCGTCGCCGGGAGCAAGCTCATACATCCTGCGCAGGGCAGAGGCTCGATCAGGCTTGTCCGGATCACGATTACGGTTCGGCTCTCCAGCCACGATGCCTCGCAGAATGGGTAGGAGTTCCGGACCACCAATTTGGTCCCAGCGGTACTGGATCAGTTCATTCCTCCTGCGTGGCGGCAGGGAGTTCCACGATGCTAGTAATATCTGCCGCAATTGCGAGCGTGCCCCTGTATTCAGTGCTACATCAGACTGCAAAAGGTCACTTACGCTAACCGCCCGTGCCTGGCCCGTCTTGGACTGCAGTGTGGCAGCCACACTCGACATGTGATCGGCCATTTTCTTATTGAATGCGGCAAAGTAGGCGTCGCGCGCTTTCGTCCAGGTGTCTTTATGCGCCTCATCATATTGTGGAAGCCGAGAGTTCGGATCGGCCTGCAGTTCCAACGTCGCGAGCGTTTGCACGAGTTCTTGAGTGACGGGATGCTGGGGAGTCGTCAAGGCGGCTTTCATCGCCTCGATTGCCGTGGTCCTGTATGGCGACCCGTATAAGCCGAACTTCAGGTCCCAACCGAACGGCTGATCGTTGCCGGACCAGAAGCGCCGCGCTATCTCTCGCGTGCTCGCTTCCGATCCCAAGAATCGCAAAACCCGTGCTGCGTGTTTCGCGTCGTCATCGGTGTGGTTCGGAGAATCGAGAGCCTGCGCAGCGGCTGCCAGTTGCTCCGCCTGCCATTCGGGATCGGCCTTTACCACCTGAAATTGCACTTCATCGGACCGAAGCGGCGAATGCGAAGCTTCCGAGTAGGGATTTCCATCCGTAGGAGCGCTGACCCTATAGCTCACAATGCTGAGCCGGTATGTGCCGGGCGGCAATGATTTCCATTCGTTTAATTCGAGATCGACAGGATAAGACTTGTCACTCAAGTCTTGCTCGCTGCCCAATCCCCCGCCGATGAACCCCATCGCTCCGTTGAAATAGTCGGATAGTGGGTCGTGTCCAGCATCAGGCTCGATGCAGAAGATTTCCATCCCGTCCAAGCGACCGCTGCGGTCGTAATTGCGTGTGCTTAAGTAGTATTTTTTGGCTGAGGACGAGGAATACTCGGCAGCCAGTGTGATAATTTCGCCTTCACGAAAAACGGTCTGCCCGTTCTTTAAAGAAAGCCGCACAGACACGTCACCAGCCTGCGTTGTGGCCGTAGCGCAGGGGTCAGGTTGGATTTGAGCAAAAGCTGCCATTGAAGAAATGACCACGACACCGGCGTAGAACAGTGAATAGAGGCGACAGCACTGACGCAAACGCATAAGATTCCTGGTTGCAGGTAAATTAGCCCAGGGAATTACAGTCATGCTCCTCAAAGTTAGACGCCAGAGAACGCATGTTTGTTCAACTGTATCGCACGTTTTTGAGCACAAATTTCGGTTCCGGGACGAATTGATGGCGCTCACGCAAGGATTTGGTGATCGAGAATCGCAATCGCGGTCAGTGCAAGTGATTGTAAATACACCTGATCGCAGCGATTGTTACTCTGCAAGAATCTTCCCTCTACTCATTCTAAGAAAAGAGAGGGCAACGCACTCTGGAAAAGACGCCGAGTCCTGATTATCGTCACGACGGCTGTTGCGGCTAGTGTATCTGTGGCCAAAGGCCGGGGGTACGGACTTCGATTTCACCTTTTGCGAGCGGTACGCGGTGAACGCCCTCACAGCTCCATCCGTCCTGTACGACTACTACAACCCCGACGCACAGACCGCCGTCAGGCCAACACGGATTCATGCGAAGGAAGTGGATTTAGCCAGCAAATAAAACCGCCTTCTCCCCACGCGTCCTGCAGACCCACGGAACTTTCCCTCACGTCGCCGGTGTCAATATCTCTAACAGAAGTACGTTCGCTGTTTGTTTCGGTTTCAGAATGCAAGTTCCCTGGACCGGAACGTTCATTGCATGTGAGGCAACCATGAAACGATTCGTGATAGCAGCGATCACCACAGTGATTTTCGTTTTGGATATGACCGGTTGCAGCCGCGGAACGGGCAATCCATCGGCTCCGGCTCCTATGACGGTGCAAGCCGCCGCGCCGAGGAAGGCGCTGCGCGCCTTCACGTCAGACCAGGAATTGAGAAGCTATCTCAAGGACCTTGCGGAGAAGCAGAAACGCGAAGCTCGGCTCAGGAGATCGCCTGTCTTGACTCTTGCTTCTCCAGTCGCGAAGTCCGCGGCTCCCAGTGCTGTAGCTGGTTACGCGGACGAGTCCATCACTAACGTCCAGCATGCCGGCGTGGACGAGGGTGGAATCGTCAAGCTCCATGGCGATCATCTTGTCGTGCTGCACCGTGGCCGATTGTCTACGGTGGCAATCGGTGGCGATGCTCTGAGTCCCATCTCCAGCGTGGAGGCTTTTGGTCCCGAAATTGATCCCCGCGGCACGTGGTATGACGAAATGCTTGTTTCCGAGGATGCGATTGTCGTCATCGGCTACAGCTACCAGCGCGGGGGCACCGAGATCGGTCTGTTTCACATCGATCAGGACGGAAGCCTAGCCTATCAATCCACCTACCATCTGCGATCCAACGATTACTATTCGTCGCGCAACTACGCGAGTCGCCTCATCGGGAACAAACTGATCTTCTACTCGCCTCTGTATCTGAACCTCTGGGGTGGGGATCCTTTCGACAGTTTTCCGGCTGTCCGCAAGTGGCACCCCGGCGCCACCGAACGCGAGTTCCGGCGCATCGTTCCGGCGACCCGGATATACCGCCCGGAAAACTCGATTGACGATGCCTATGGCACGGCACTGCATACTGTGACCATCTGCGATCTGGCGGGTGGCAACTTGGACTGCAAGGCGACATCAGTCATTGGACCTCCGGGCCGTGTCTTTTACGTCTCACCGGAAGCGGTTTACGTGTGGGTAACAGGCTGGATCTATCAAGGAGAGAAAGCACAGTCCAAGTCGATGCTCTACCGGATGCCGCTGGATGGGGCGAGCCCTAGCGCGGTGGGAGTCTCGGGCAGCCCGGTTGATCAGTTCTCTTTCCTAGAGAGTGAGGGTGGATACCTGAACGTCCTCGTACGTACCGGAAGTGCGGGAGATGGCATGTGGAACGCAGAAGGGAGAACTGCAGGCACGGCTTTGTTGCGCACACCTCTGGCGAGCTTTTCCGACGGCACTCAGTCCATTCCAGCCTCGAGTTATCAGAAGCTGCCCAATCCTCAGGGCTACGCTTTACAAAACCGCTTCGTAGGAGATTACCTGCTTTACGGCACGGGGAGTGGATGGTGGTATCCGCAGAAGAGAAACGCATCAGATCTCTACGCTGTGCGATGGGCCAATGGTGATGTGCACAAGATCACACTACTACACGGAATTGATCGAATTGAGCAGATGGGCGATGCCGCAGTTGTCGTGGGTACAGACGGCGCAGACGTGCACTTCAGCGCTGTCAGTCTGAGTGATTCTCCGGAAGAGATGTTCGACTACGTGCGCAAGAGTGCATCACAGGGCGAACTGCGAAGCCATGCCTTCTTCTACAAGCCGGAGGACCAAGATACCGGAATGCTCGGGTTGCCCATCAGCGTGCCGGGCCGTCCGGGTTATGGTCACTTGTTCCAGGAGTCGTCGGCGATTCTTTTCCTGAGAAATGATAAGTTGCGCTTCCGCGAAGTAGGGGAACTCAAAGCGAACCCGGAGAAAGCAAAGGACGATCGTTGTCGCGCATCCTGCGTGGATTGGTATGGCAACTCCCAGCCGCTATTTGTGCGTGGGCGCATGATTGCGTTGTTGGGCTACGAATTGGTTGAGGGAACTCTCGAGAATGGACAACTTCAAGAGAAACGCCGAATCAACTACGGGCCGCAAAGCTTGGCTGCAGCGGTACGGGCGAATTAGTGGATTTGAATTCATGCACTTTGTCGATGGGGAATGATGCGAACAAGTATCCCGTCGCTCTCGCCTCGCGGTCGTTCTGCCACGAGCGGCAGACCGCGTCGCGAGATCTCAGAATATCGCCGGGGCGGGCGAAAACCAGCGCGGCTGTATCGCTTCGCTGAAGGACAAGAGAATACTCTTTCCTTTTTGAAGGCAGAGAGATTATGAGTTGCGCCATTCAGGTTCTTCAGGGAGACATAACTCGGCAGGCGGTCGACGCGATTGTCAACGCGGCCAACAGTTCTTTACTTGGCGGAGGCGGAGTGGATGGCGCCATCCACCGTGCGGCTGGGCCAGGGCTGGTCGCCGAATGTCGTTTGCTCGGCGGTTGCAAAACCGGCGAGGCGAAAGCCACCAAGGGCCACAACCTGCCGGCAAAATATGTGATTCACACCGTCGGCCCCGTCTGGCGCAGCGGAGACAACGACGAAGACCGGCTACTGGCTTCCTGCTATCGCAAGTCTCTCGAAGTGGCGAACGGACTCAAGGTCAAGAGCATTGCGTTTCCGGCAATCAGCACAGGGATTTACGGCTTCCCAAAACAGCGTGCTGCCCGCATCGCGGTGAACGAAGTACAAGAATACTGTGGGGACATTGAAGCCTTGTTTTTCGTGTGCTTTGACTCTAAGACCGCGGATATTTATCGCGAAATACTGACAGCTTCGTGATTCGCTTGCAATCGGTGGGAGACGTTCGCAGTTCATTAACCTTCGTTTGAGCCAGGAAGACATGGTTCGGGCTAGTGAGCGCTCCTGGCGAGCAACTCCGGAGTGAGCTTTCCTCGGTCAAAGCGTGGGAACGAGTGTAAACTGCTGCCGAATGTGAGTTCCTCGATGCTAAAGCAGCTCTTGATCGGATTTTTTTGTCTGAGTGCTTCGTTCCTTGGCCAGGTTCAAACGGGGCATGGCCGGATTTCGGTTAACGAATCCCTTACCAAGATCCACATTGCTGGCGATGCTATATCGCCAAACCTAGTCATTGAGAATCCTGACTCGAATACTCGAGCGCGTGTTCGAGTAGAACTCATCGATCCGAATGACATGGTGAGATCATCGGCAGAAACCGAGGCTCAGCTCAAACCCGGACCAAATCATATCCGGCTGGAGCTCCGCGGCTGGAAGCAAAAATCCGAAGAATGGAACGATTCGATCTGGTATCGGTTGCGGTACAAAGTGACCGTTCCACCTGCGAACTCTCCCGCCGCAGAAGGAATTCTGGCGCTCTCAACAAAGGCGGACGGCATCTTCGATATGCGAGTTGTCACCTCGCAAAACGCTTTACCAGGTAAGCCACTCAGGGTCCGCATATACACGCAATCTGTAGCCGATCTGCACCCGATGCCCAGTGTCCAGATCCGCGCAGAACTGGAGTCGGATGATGCTGAGAACAAACTCAATCGCGCTGGGGTGACGGATGCTCGCGGCTATGCGCAGCTCGAGTTCAGTGTGCCACCTACCTGGACCGATTCGGCGACTATCAAAGTCACCGCGAGAAAGGGGCAAGTTGTCCGTGAGGCAAGCGAGGAAGTTTCATTTCGAGCGCTTTGGCGCTTCTTCGTCAGCACGGATAAGCCGCTCTATCAACCGGGGCAGACGGTGCATATTCGCACGTTGCTGCTCGACCCGAACAAGCATGCACTCACGAAAATGCCAGTTAGTTTCACAATCGCCGATGAAGACGACACGGTCGTATATCGCGCAAATGCTGAAACATCACGTTTCGGTGTGGCTCGTGACGAGTGGGACATTCCTGAGAATCTGCGGTTGGGAAATTACGCAATCAAGGTCACGGCGGGAACTGGTGCTGGTGATGGTGATGATTATTACCGCCAAGGTTATCAGAGCATTCGCGTCAGCCGCTACGACTTGCCTACGTTCACAGTGAACGTGAAAGCTGACCGCGCGTACTATCTTCCTGGCCAAAATGCAGCGGTGACCGCGAGTGCCGACTACCTTTTTGGCAAGCCCGTCACCAAGGGCCATGTGAAAGTTGCACGAGAAAGCGAACACCGGTGGAATTTCAAAGAGCAACACTGGGACATCGAGGAAGAGCAGAAGTGGGAAGGAGACATTGGGACCGACGCCAAGTTCGTTGCAAACATCGACCTCTCCAAGGAGCAGGAGAACCTCGAGGAAGGCGGGCGGTACCGCGACCTAGAGTTCGCGGCTTATTTCACCGAGTCCTCTACGCGCAAGACCGAGCAACGGCGCTTTTACCTGCGCGTTACCCGCGCCCCCATCCATATATATGTGATCGAGACCGGGAACCTCGCTCCCGGCCAACTGCCGTTGGGGTTTTACATTTCGGCTTCGTATGCGGACGGGTCGCCCGCACAATGCGAACTGACAATTCACCAGGGTTCGGTGACTGACGACAAGCCGGGAGCCCTTCTCCGCACCACGAAGACGAACAAGTATGGAGTTGCCCGAATCAGCGGGTTAAACGTGCCCCCTCTGACGCCCTCAGGCAAGAACATCCCTTTGGGTCGCCTGGTTGTGCTTGCTCGCGATCGACAGGGCCGAACAGGACACGAAACCCAAGATCTGTGGGACTCGAGTGATGACTTGGTGATCCAGGCGCAAACGAACCGTGCCCTTTACGGTCCGAACGAGCCCATCGAACTGGATTTGCACGCAAATAGGAGTGATGCAAGCCTCTTGGTGGACGTTTTGCGTGATGGCAGGGTGATCCGATCGCAATCCGTGCGCCTGCATGGCGGTCACGCGTTCCTGGTTGTGCCGTACGGGCTAGATTTTCAGGGCGAGCTGACGGTCGCGGCTTACTCGCCCGGCGAATCAAGCGACTCGTACAGCATGCCCATTGCGACGCGAACCGTTTTGTATCCGCATGACCCTGCCCTGAAGGTGACAGCAAAATTCGATCGCACAACCTACCGGCCAGGCGAAGACGCAGTCCTGAACTTGCGCGTACGCAACACTGATGGCAATGCTGTGGAAGCTGCGTTAGGTGCGGTTATCTTCGATCAGGCTGTCGAAGAGCGCGCCCGAACCGATGCCGAGTTTGGCCACAGTCAGGGATACGGCTTTGACGGGCAATTCGGCAACTACTGGTATGAAGCTTCTCAGATTGGAGGCCTGAAGCGTTCAGACCTCGATCGTCTAGATTCGTCGGAGCCTTTCTCTGACGATCTGCAACTGGCGGCTGAGGTTCTTCTCCTCAACCGCTCGGGAGATCGTCCCTCGGTCTTCGGAGGCGCAAATTACCCTGCGGGAGCCTTTCAAGTTTTTCGCGGTCGCTTCGACAGCGAACTTGTTCCAATGAAAATGGCCCTCAACGATGCCTACGCCAAAGACTATACACATCCACACACCCCGGACTCTCTGAAGCAAATTCTCAAGGCCCAGGCAGTGGACTTTGATTCAGTGCTTGATCCCTGGGGGTCGCCGTTTCATGCCAAGTTCTCGTTCAATCGAAGCCAGGAAATTATGGATGTCGTGAGCTCCGGTCCCGACAAGAAGCCGGGTACTGAAGACGACCTTACGGTAATGATGATTCAGCGTCCATATTTTCAGAAGACCGGAACGACGATTGACAAGGCCATGGAGGACTATCACTCCCGGACGGGCGCATTCGTTCGCGACGTCGCGACTCTCAAAAAAGAGCTCGCGAAATATGGAGTGGATTGGGATTCACTGCGCGATCCGTGGGGGCGATGTTACGAAGCACGATTCGGAATCGCTAATACGCGTTACACCCTTGCCGTTGTGAGCGCCGGCCCGAATGGCCGGTTTGAAAACGATCCGACCTCGGATGACTTCCCCGTCTGGACCGAATACAGCGAGTATTTTGTTGAAACTGCCGTCAAAATTGATTCGGCTCTGGCGAAACATTTCGCTGCGACACACAGTTTCCCGCAAAGCGAAGCCCAGTTTTATCAAGTTCTTGATGAGGCCGAGATTCCGCGAAGTGACTTGCAGGATGCTTGGGGACACGCCCTGCAGCCAGTCTTCGATAATCAGGCCCGATATCAAGACCGAATCGTAATCGACTACAGCGAGCTGGTTACCGGCAACCAGCTTCGTTCCCAAAAGGTCGAGCCTGAGACAAGGCAGTATGCCTTCATCCACCTCTACAGTGCGGGATTAGACAGGATTCCGCACACATCCGATGACTTCGAGCTCGCAACATTCTCCCGGGAGATTGCCCGCCAGAACAGCACGATGGCTCAGCCGAACGCCAACACGACAGCCGCGCCCTTAAGTGGCGGGTCAGGTGGAATTACGGGTGTAGTAATTGATCCGACAGGCGCAGTTGTGGCCCGAACAAAGATTGCTGTCGAACTGAATGGAAACATTTCCTTTAGCGCTGAGACCGATGAAAATGGCCGCTACACGCTGCGCAATCTCCCGACTGGCTTCTACACAGTGACTGCCACCGCGACGGGCTTTCGCAGCTCCATAGTGACTCGCGTGCCGGTAAAGAGCCTGAGCATGACCGAAGTAAATCTCACTCTGAGCGTGGGTGCTGCGACGGAAATGGTGGAGGTGTCGGCTGAAGCAGTCATGTTGCAAACGGAATCCTCATCCGTCGCTTCGGTTGTGTCGCATCCTGGGACGGCTGGACCTATTTCTACGCCGCGATTGCGAGAGTTCTTCCCAGAAACATTGTTATGGGAGCCAATGCTCGAAACGGATGCACACGGCAATTCGCGCGTGCGCTTCAAATTCGCTGACAGTATTACAGACTGGAAATTGTCTCTCATCGCCTCAACTGTGGACGGTCAGATCGGACTGCTGGATACGGATGTAAAAACCTTCCAGCCCTTTTTTGTTGAGCACGAGCCACCCCAGGTTTTGACCCAGGGCGATGAAATTAGTTTGCCTGTTGTTTTACGGAACTACCTGGAAAAATCGCAGACATTGCACGTCGAAATGAAAGCTGAGTCCTGGTTCAGTTTTCTTGGGCCTTCATCCCAGGAGACCTCGGTTGGGGCAGGCGAATCCGAACCCGCGTCCTTTAAATTCCGAGTGGCTGCAGGCCTAGGAGAGGTGAAGCAACGAGTTACCGCTGCTAACCATGAGACTGGTGACGCGATTGAAAAGCCGGTTCGCATCCACCCGGATGGAGAGCCACTAACGGTGACAGCAGCCCGTTTATTCACGGGCAAAGGCGATCTGGACATCACTGTTCCAGATTATGCGATTCCGGGATCGGTCCAAGCCGCAATAAAGGTTTATCCAAATCTGATGTCGCACGTTGTCGAGAGCACGCGCAGCTTGCTTGAGCGCCCCTATGGATGTGGAGAACAAACCATTTCATCCACTTACCCGAACGTGATGGTGCTCCGGCTGTACAAGCAGGCTGGAAAACCTCCTGACACCATTTATCGCACAGCTCTGCGTTATGTTGGGTTGGGCTATGCGCGCCTGCTCTCGTACCAGCACGATGACGGCGGGTTTTCAGTGTGGAAGCAGGACAAGCCAGGCGTGGCGTTGACTGCCTACGCACTGCGATTCCTCAGCGACGCGCGTGAGTTCATAACCGTGGACACGGCCGTGGTGGCCTCCGCACAGCAGTGGCTGTTGCATCAACAAGCGGCGAACGGGAGCTGGAATAACAGCCTTAGCGAAACCGCATACGTGATGACTTCTTTACACCCAAGTTTCAGTGCCAAAACCAGCGACGCATCTGACGGAAAGAATATCGTTCCGGTCACGCCGTCCCTTTCTGCGGCTGCCGAGTTCCTGCAAACCAGATGGGGAGCCACAGCCGATCCTTACGATCTAGCGCAGATTGCGCTGGCAGCATTTTCCGCGGGCAACCAGAATCTCGGTGCCAAGGTAAACGCAAAGCTCCGGTCCCTGATTCACCAGCAGGGCGATTCCACTTACTGGGCAATCGAAACCAACACTCTGTTTTATGAGTGGGGCAGGGCGGGTAGGGCAGAAACGACTGCGCTCGCCATTGAGGCACTGGTGGAAGAGTCCGCTTCTGACCCAAACTCCGATGTGACGGCACAAGATCGCTCTTTAGCGGAGCAGGGGCTCATCTTTCTGATTCATGAGAAGGACGGATACGGGACCTGGTATTCGGGACAGACGACCGTGAACGTACTTGAAGCATTCCTGCTCTTGGGTAAGGCTCGGTCGGATGCGCCTGCAGGGTCGGCGGAAGTGGACGTGAACGGAGAAAAAGCTGCCGATCTGAAACTGCCCAGCCCTAACGAGGTCGCTGCTCCCTTTGAAATCGACATAGCAAAATTCATCAAGCCGGGCCACAACCAGATCTCGATCAAGAGCACCGGAGATGCGCAAGCTGCGTCGGCGCAAGCGGTCACTCGTTACTACATTCCATGGGAGCTCTCGTCTGCGCACAATGTGTCGAACATTCGTACCGGGGACAGTGATGCTTTGGCGCTGCGCGTGATCTACGACCAGACCGGGCTTCGACTAGGAAACGACATTCACTGCCGCGTGCATGCTGAGAGGATCGGCTTCAGAGGTTACGGCATGCTGCTCGCCGAGATCGGCCTACCACCTGGCGCCGTGGTGGATCGCAGTTCGCTCGAGAAAGCAATGAATGACGCGGATTGGAATATTAGCCAGTACGAGATTCGGCCCGATAGGCTTGTAGTGTATCTGTGGCCGAAGGCCGGGGGTACCGACTTCGACTTCACCTTCCGCGAGCGATACGAGGTGAACGCCCTCACAGCTCCATCCGTCCTGTACGACTACTACAACCCCGACGCACGCACCGTCGTCAGGCCAACACGGATCGACGTGAAAGAGACCCGTGCCGCAAGCAGGTAGGAGCGCAACTGTCTTAGTTACCCTGCGGAAGCACACTCAGTTTCAGGGTCCATTTATGCGCGTCCAAGTTGCGTCCAACTGTTGCCAAAAGTGCGGCTTTTTGAGCTCTGCGCGTATTCTAAGTTATTGAAACATATAAAGCGTGGGTGCGACGGAGCGCCCTTTTAAGGCATGGGTCGCAGGTTCGAATCCTGCCGCGCTCACCATGATTTCAAAGCACTTAGTGAATTTCAGCAGGGTTGATTCCAGGCACCCCCGGACACCCAGAACTCCTAAGACTCGTTTTTCTACAGGGTTGCGACTGCGTTTTTCGCTTTCAGTTTCTCCGGCAGTTGCTTCGGAACAACCATCTGGACGACCCTGTTGTGGGCTTTCTGCTGGTCGGCTGAAACCGCTTGCGGATAGAGTTCCAAGGTTATCTTTGGGGTAGTGTGACGAAGTTGTGATTGTGCAACCTTCACATTCTCTCCGTTCGAGATCAGCAATGTGGCCAGCGACCGGCGTAGCGTGTGCCAACCGATCGGTGCCTGCCTGCTGCTCTTGAGTCCGGATACTCGCTCGATGACCGGGCGAATGTGACGGCGGAACAGGATTTGGTACGTGTACGGCGTCTTGCCGTGGAAGTGTGGACTGGCAAAGATCCAGTCTTCGTCCGAGCGATAGGGTGTGTGCTCGCGCCACAGACGAAGCACCTTGAGAACGGACTGAGCCAGCGGCAAAGCGTTGTTCCGGCTCTTGGTCTCCTTCAATTCGCCTTCGACAAATGCATATTCGGATTGAAGTGTGCCAGTGTTCCAGCCAACGTTCTTCCACTTCAAAGCGACCAGTTCCGATGCTCTTAGAGCTGTGACCGCATCGAGGAGAGCCATCGTCGTCTCTCGGAGCGGCAACTCCGCGAGAGTGTGACGGACTACATTCGGCGGAAGAATCACGCGTCTGATCGAGATTCTGTTGCTCTGTCGGACTCCGGTCGAGGCGCCGCGGTGGCCGGGCGTCCCGCCCTGACCACATACGGGGTTGCGGTTTACGAATTCCCAGCGTACTCCATGCGAGAAAATCGCTGAAAGAATGTTCTTGATCTTCAGCTTGGTTCCATCTGGGCGAATCTGGGCGATGGATCCGGTCGAGCCATTCTTGAATCTGCATGGTCTTCATGCTGTCGGCGATGTGACCATGCCAGGCCGGCTCGATCCAGTTTTTGATGTAAGACTTGTTCCCTTTGCGCGCCGATTTTGATAGACGCGGGAGTTCGTGAGTGAGGTAGTGGTTGATGAGTTCCCCAAACGTCACGGTTTTCAGGCTCAATGATTGTTTGTCCTCGTTGAGTTGACACCGCAACCGGTCTGCCTCCTTGCTGGCTGCCGCTTCCGTGGGGAACTCCTTGGTTGTGCCGATCACTTCTTTGTGCTGGTGCCGCCGGCGGTCTACTTCTTCGCTCCAGCGGAACACCCAAACCGTGCCAATTGCTCGTTTTTCCTTGCGCAGCATACCCCTGTTGTAGCGGATAGGCTTGCGGCGATCGTGACTCAAATGACCCTCCTCTGTGTCTTGTCACGACCAGCTTCTCCATGAGCGGAATTTACCTGAGCGTGAAGGTGTTCCGCAACCTCTGAAATTAGGAAATACCAGCGCTTGCGAGGACCGCTCCCGAATGGATGCGCGGGAATTCGTCCATCTCTCGCCATCTGCTTTACGCTGCGAGTTGAATAATGCATGAATTCAGCCGCGGCTTCGGCTTCGACGAAGGGCTCAAGCATTGACGCTCGGAGTTGTGAAACCGGGCCCCCCTGAAGCCGGGTGTCTGACCCACGGTTCGGTTTTGATCGGAAGACGCTATTGAGCCGCACGCACGCGTTGAGAGATCACGTGCCTCTTGTTCTGTGCTGCCCAACAGTCGCAGGTTCGTGTTGTCTTTGAGAGCAGGTTTTTGTTCGATCTGATCGTCGAGGATCGGAAAGGCTGGTTTTGGTACTGGAGATTGCATCGTATTCACTCCTCGCAGTGTGGTTGTATTTAGAGTGGAATCAGGGTTTCGGCAAACGGACTATGCGTAGTCGCGCGACAGAACTGCGGCCCTGAAATGTCGTTTTGAAAGCGCCTGCGAATTCCACCAGTTGGTCCTGAATTCGACGCTTGGCATCCATACCTAGATCGCCGTACACGTCCGAGGTTGTGACAATGTTCTCGTGACGCAAGAGAGTCTTGACCTCTTCGAGTTCGAGACCCGCTTCTTTGCTCCACGCACTCACCGTGTGCCGGAAGCTGTGCCAGCCGATGTTGGGTCGACCAGCCGTCAGTGCTACCGGCTTGATGTGAGTTTTGAGCAACTGCGAGGGCCAAAGCATGGTGACCAGGAGCCACACAGAGAAGACTGCAAGATAGGCCCGAAGCGAGGCAATGCGGCTGGTTCCGGTTGCCAGGGAGAGCAGAGCTGAGAGTGGCGCGGTGATTAGGCCCCAGCGGAGCAAAAGATGAAAAGGTTGTCGTTTCATTGCCGCTCCTCTCGAACGAAAACTTGTTTAAGGTCGTAGCGTTGGGGCTGTACCCGGCGACTTTGAGTACCTCTGAGACAAATCTGAGTCCGGGTCATCGTTCGACGTGAACCAGCAGGTTGACACGTCAATTGCCCTCCGTATCTCAAGTCGTACCTGCTGGCAGCAGCTTTGCCAGCAGGTTTGCCGTCAAGTCGGCTGGCAGGCTGCATGGCGGATTTGCCAGCTAAAAATGTGAGCGCGGCAGAGAAACCGTGGCCGGGTGCGACCTCCGAAGCCCGAAGGGATTTTGGCCGGGAACCTGTCGGCCAAAATGGGGTCGCACCCGGCCACGGTCCGGTTTTTTGCCGCGCGATTCGCTTCCGGTAAGGGCATGTAAACTCCTGGTTCATAAGCTGCCTTCCGCTTTGGACGAAGTGGCCGACGTAGAACTCGATATAGAACTTCGGTTGCGGGCGGTGGTTCTATAATCCGGGCCGGCCTGCCGTAGGAAAATGTCATACCGATGGGGAAGCAGTGGCGTGTGGAACCCAATCCGCGGAAGTCTTGAATCGGATTCAAAAACAGCGCCTAGATTTCCCTCTGTAGCTTCGCCCGCAAGCCATTTTTTGTAGGCGAGTTGAAATCGTTCTGCTGCATAGCGAGCGCTCCCGGCGCGAAGAAGATCGCGGTCCTCTCGGGTTAGCGAGTTGTACTTCTTTTCGTCCCAGAGTTTGCGGACTTTGAAGTAGCAAATGAGATCGTCTGGCGAGTCAGCCGGTCGAGTGCCGAAGAAGCGCTGGAACATTCGTCGCGCACGGTCGAATTTGTCAGGGTCAGGCACGGCATAGATGAAGTCGAAGGCGGGCAATTGTCGCAAAAAGGCCTCATAGCTGCGAAGGTGTTCCCGGAAGGGTTTGAGATTCCGGCCGTAAGAATCGCAGTACGTGAATGTCGGAATGTTTTCGCATCCGTTATGAGCCGTGCTGGTGGGGATCAGGAAGATGGGAAAGCGGTCCACAAAGAACCGCTTCGTGGTCGAAAGAAACTTGATGCCAGCATAGATATGACCGGGGAGAATCGAAAGGGGAATGCCTAGCTGGTGATGGAAATAGCCGAGTTTGTGTGATTCAGTTTCGAGGTAGTCAAGATCGGGTTGGGCAAGAACAAAATCGAGGATTAGCAGGCGGGTGTGGATGAGTTCATCGGAGAGACGTCGGCGATTCCGCAGATTGTCTTTGTCGAGCGCACCGTAGATTTGACGCGAGAACAGATTGAAGACCCGCGTATTGCGGCCGTATTGAATGGCACGAGCATGACCTGAGTCGAGCACGTGCGCTATAAAACGGTCAAGCATAGAGCCCTTCTGCTGGCCGGTGAAGGCGAGGAATTGACGGGCCGTGAAGTGGCCGGAGTGAGTGGCGACGAGGTAAAGAAACCGGGCTTCGCTGTTGTTGTACTCCATGCTTTGGAGTCGTCGTAGATACTCTCCGGAGAAGTTCATAACGACAAAATCTCCTGTATGATTTCGGGGTCGGTCATCGGCCGTCGCAACCCGACTTGATCGGCTGCCGAGGCATACATGCGGAATCCAGCCCGGGCCTTGGCGGACAGACCGCCGCTCCGATAATTGCCAGTCACAACCTCCAGAATCGACCCTAGATTGCTCGTGATCGGGAGTTTCGTATTCGAGTCGCAGGTCGGGAATGACGACACGTCCATCGATGACCTTCAGTCCGTGCTCTTCGGCAATTTCCTGTTTGCGCCGTGCTTGCTCTTCCGGGGACATCCCCGCAGTCCTGGCAAACTGGCGATTCAGAGACCGCTTGAGCTCAAAATCAAGCACGAGGCGAGTGACTCGTCCGCCGGAGCGAGCGATGTCGTCAGCAGCTTTTTGGTAGAGCTTGTAAACGGCGGTTTGAAGAATGCTTCCTTGAATGACCTCCATTCTGCCGCGGCTGGCATTTCTTTCAGTTTGCTGCTCGTAAGGAAAGAGGCCGGCTGGTTGCAAAAGCTCAATGCATCAAGGTGTCAATTTTTCGGAAAGCAACGGTGCCCGCTCTGCACAGCATCCCTGACGCCATTCTCGCGCAGTCTCCGGCCTGCAGGGGCGCGCCCTGGTACGTCACCATCCCCGCGTACGTTCAACCCAACTGAGGTTGTTTTAAACCGCGATTGACATTGTCGTGGACGACATTCGGCTGCTCTCGCCATTAGAATCGAGC
>WNFJ01058344.1_pt1 | contig 18275 bp, 15 predicted proteins | sample 5400461 | NCBI WGS metagenome assembly WNFJ01 (sample SAMN13153349, study PRJNA577476) | soil metagenome | isolation source: 115 cm saprolite on Douglas fir-dominated hillslope | place: USA:California | collected 2013-09-17 | reverse complement strand
GGTGTTTGGCGTGCAGGCAGAAAGCGTGGATGGGCAGGACGTGCGAGCAGTTCACGCCAAGGCGCAGAAACTCGTGGAGCGCGCGCGCGGCGGGGGCGGCCCGGGATTCTTGGTTTGCGAGACGTATCGCTACACGGGGCATCACGTTGGCGACATCAACCGCGAATACTATCGTTCGAAAAAAGAAGAGCTGGAATGGAAGACGAAGCGGGACCCGATCAAGAATTTTTCGCAATGGCTGGTCGAGCAAAAGTTTTCGGATGATGCAAAGCTGAAGGAAATCCAAGAAGAAGTGCGGGCGGAGATGAAAGCAGCGGTGGAGTTTGCGATTGCCGCCCCTTATCCGACGGTGGACCAGGTGGACCAGGACGTTTATGCCTGAAGTGGCGACGAGAGAACTGACGTTTGCACAAGCGGTCCGCGAGGCGCTCGCGGAAGAAATGCGGCGCGATGCGCGGGTGTGCATTTTCGGCGAGGACGTCGCGGAAGCGGGGACGCCTTTCAAAGTATTGTCCGGGCTGGTGGAGGAGTTTGGCGCAGAGCGCGTGATGGATACGCCGATTTCGGAAGCAGGATTCACTGGCATGGGAGTCGGAGCCGCCATGACGGGACTGCGGCCGGTGGTCGATATAATGTTCGGGGATTTTTTGACGCTGACGATGGACCAGATGGTGAATCAGGCGGCGAAGGTGCACTACATGTCCGGCGGGACGTGGAAAGTGCCCATGGTGCTGCGGACGACGCTGGGTGCGACGAGACGATCGGCGGCGCAGCATTCGCAGTCGCTGCACGCGTGGCTGAGCCACGTGCCGGGATTGAAAGTGGTGATGCCGTCGACGCCTTACGACGCGAAGGGACTCTTGAAGACGGCGATTCGCGACGAAAACCCGGTGGTCTTTTTTGAAGACAAGATGATGTACAAGCTGAAAGGACCGGTGCCGGAAGAGGAATATACGATTGCACTCGGGGTGGCAGACGTGAAGCGCGTGGGCGAAGACATCACGATTGTGGCGACAAGCAGCATGGTGCAAGTGGCGCTGGGTGCGGCGGAACTGCTGGAAAAAATTGACGTGAGCGCCGAGGTGATTGATCCGCGGACGACGTGGCCGCTGGATGAGAAGACACTGGTGGAGTCGGTGAAGAAAACTTCGCGGGCCATCGTGGTGGATGAAGGGTACGGCCGTTACGGAGTGACGGGAGAGATTGCTTCGGTGATTGCGGAAGGGGCGTTCTACAGCTTGGAGGCGCCGATAAAGCGGATGGGCGCGATGCACGTGCCGATTCCATTTTCACCCCCGCTGGAAGACGTGACGGTGCCGACGGAGCAGACAGTGTTTGAGGCGGCGCGGGCGATGTGCGGAAAAGCGTGAGTTGCGCGGAATGAGAGGCGTGAGATGGCGCTGAAAACTTACGGGCCGATGGCGGTGGATTGGGAGAACCGGATTGATTTCGACAGATTGCGGCGCGAACGGCTGGCGCGCGCTAAAGCGCTGCTGGCGAAATCGGAGATGGGGGCACTGCTTTGTTTCGACATGAACAATGTGCGGTACCTGACGGCGACGCATATCGGAACGTGGGCGCAGGACAAGATCAGCCGATTTTCGCTGCTGCCGCAGAATGACGAACCGATTTTGTGGGATTTCGGATCGGCGGCCAGACATCATCAGCAAAATTGCCCGTGGTTGGGAGAGCGTTCGCGCGCGGGGATTCCGCTTCTGCGTGGGGCGATGTCGCCGGAGATGGGGCGGGCGGAAAATGTGGCGCGCAAAATAAAAGTGGAGTTGGAGAAACGCGGGCTGCACAAGGAACCACTGGGAATCGACGTGGTGGAGCCGCCGATACTTTTTGCGCTGCAAAAAGAGGGCATCAAGATTGTGGACGGACAGCAGCTCATGAGTGACGCGCGGGTGATCAAGACGAAAGATGAGATTTCGCTGCTGAATCACTCGGCGATGATGGTAGACGCGGCGTATGACGAATTGTACCGCGCGATGAAGCCGGGGATGAGCGAGAACCAGGCGGTGGGACTGGCGAGCAAAGTTTTGTACGACCTGGGCTCGGAATACGTGGAGGCGGTGAATGCGATTTCGGGAGAGCGTTGCAATCCGCACCCGCACGTGTTTTCGGATCGCGTGCTGCGGCCCGGTGATCCGGTTTATTACGACATTTTGCATTCTTATATGGGCTACCGGACTTGCTATTACCGGTGCTTCACGATTGGATATGCGTCGCACGCGATGATTGATGCTTACAAACGATGCCGCGAATATTTGGATGCGGCGATTTCGCTGGTGCAGCCAGGACGGACGACGGCGGAGATTGCATCGGTGTGGCCGAAGGCGGAGGAGTTTGGATTTCCGGATGAAGAGGCGGCGTTTGCGTTGCAGTTCGGCCACGGCATCGGGCTGGCGATTTGGGAAAAGCCGGTGATCAGCCGGATGGTGTCGCTGGAACATTCGCACGAGATCAAGCCGGGGATGGTGTTCGCGCTGGAAACGTTCTGGCCGTCGACGGACGGATGGAGCGCGGCGCGGATTGAAGAAGAAATTGTGGTGACGGAGACCGGGCATGAAGTGATTACGCGATTTCCGGCGGATCAGTTGATGGTGGCGGGCGCGCACTACTTCACGGTGAACGGGCCGCTTTCGACGACGCGGGAAAATGAGCAGGCACCAAGCCGGCGGGTGAAAGAGATGGTGGCGATGGTCCCTGGTTCCCGACAAAAATTATGGCGATCAGCGTGGTAATGCCTGCGCTCGAAATGGCGCAAGAAACCGGGAAGCTGCTGGCCTGGCGAAAAAAAGAAGGCGAGCGCGTCACCAAGGGCGAGCCGCTGCTCGAAATCGAGACGGACAAAGCGGTTGTCGAAGTGGAAGCTCCCGGAGACGGAATTCTTGCCGGGATGACGGCCGATGTGGGAGCGGTGATCCCAGTCGGGCAAACGATTGCGTGGCTCGTTGGTCCCGGCGAGAAACCTCCCGCGAAATCGGCCGCGGAGGCTGCGCCTGCGGCGCGGGCGTCCAGCGGTCCGCAAGCGACGGCTGCTGCCGCGGCGCCGATGGTCGTTCCGCTAGCTGGAGCTACTCCGCAGATTTCGCCGAAGGCGCGGCGCCTGGCGAAAGAGCTGGGAGTGGACATTGCGCAGATTCGCGGGACAGGGCCCGAGGGGACGATTACAAGCGAAGATGTGCAGCGCACGGCGGCTTCGAAAAGCGCGAGCGGTGCAACTGTTGGTGCTGCGATAGGTGCGGCCGGAGTGGAGGCGCTGAGCCAAGTGGCGCGGCTGATGGCCGAGCGGACCACGCAGAGCTGGACAAGCGTGCCGCATTTTTTTCTAGTGCGAGAAGTAGAGTGCAGCGAGCTAGTTGCTGCACAAAAAAACTGTAGCAATGGGGCTGAGAAGGCGCAGGGCGCGACGCCGACGATTACGGATTTGTTGATTGGAATTTTGGCGCGAGTGCTGGCGAAGCATCCGCGAATGAATGCGAGCTGGACAGGGGAGGCAATTCGCTCGAATGAGGAGATCAACCTCAGCGTGGCGATGGCGGTAAAAGACGGCGTCGTTGGCGCGGTGATTCACAAGGCGAATGTTTTGCAGCTCGTTGAAATATCGGCGCAGCGGAAGGAATTGACGGAACGCGCGCGAGCTGGACGGCTAAGGCCGGCGGATATTACCGGCGGAACTTTTACGCTGAGCAATTTGGGAATGTACAAGGTCGATGCGTTCACTGCGATCATCGCGCCGCCGCAAGCCGCGATATTGGCGGTGGGGAGTATTTCCGATCGAGTTGTCGCTGTGGATGGAAAGCCGAGAGTGCGCCCAATGATGACCATGACGCTTTCGAGCGATCACCGCGTGGTGGACGGCGCCCGGGCGGCGGAGTTCTTGAGCGATTTGGCGAACGCCATTCGCGAGCCCGAGAGATGGCTGGAGTAGGCCCGGTGCTGCTACATCCAGAGACGTAAACGAATTCAGGAACAGCTCAGCAGAAAGACTAGTTCGGTTGGCCTTGGAAAGAGCGAGATGCCTGAGCCTTTCGATATTGTCGTTGCAGGCGCCGGGCATAACAGTCTGATCGCGGCTGCGTATCTGGCAAAAGCGGGCTACCGCTGCGTTGTGCTGGAAGGGCGGCCGATCGTGGGGGGCGGCGTCAAGTCCGCGCAATTGACGCTGCGCGGATTCACGCATGACATTTGCTCTTCGGCGCACAACGGAATCCACGGAAATCCCATTCTGCGCGACGATGAGCTGAAGCTGGGAGACTACGGCCTCGAGTACATCTATCCCGATCCTGTCTATCATATGCCGTTTCTCGACCGCAGTTATCTGACGCAGTGGCGCGACCTGGACCGTACCTGCGAGGAATTCGCCAAGTTTTCCAAGAAAGATGGCCTCGCTTACCGGCGAATGATCACAGAATACGAAACAGTCAAGCCCATACTAAATGCAGTTGCGTTCACGCCGATTGGATTCGGGAAAGCCATCAACGACCGTTTGGCGGAACACCCGCACGGCAAACTCTGGCAGCGGCGGCTGGCGATGTCGGCATGGGAAATTATTCGCGATACGTTCGAGGACGACCATTGCAGAGCCTTCATGTTGGGCTGCCCTTATCCGCTGCAGCCGGTGCAGGACCCCATGACGGGCCGCGCCGCGTACATTCCTCTGAACCAGCAGCGAGAGAGCCGGCCGCTGCCGAAGGGCGGGTCGGGAGCGCTGACGGTAGCGTTGGCGCGGTTTATCGAAGCGCATGGCGGAGTGATTTTCACCAACAAATGGATCAAGGCGCTGATCGTCGAAAACCGCAAATGTGTGGGTGTGGAATGCGAAGACGGAAGTTCCTACCGCGCGCAGAAAGCAGTGTTGTCCACAATCCACATCAAGCACCTGATCGACATGGCCCCGCGCGAATTGTGGGGACAGGATTTCATCGAGGGCGTGGACACATGGAGAGCTGGCCTGACGCTGTTCGAAACGAATTATGCGACGACGGAGCCTCCGAAATATGCCGTCGCCGGCGGGACACTCTCGCCTGTGCATTCCGGAGTGATGGCCAGCGCGGATCGCGTCATGCGCATGAGCTATGACTACGCGCGAGGCGCGGTGAATCTTGAAAACCCCTCGATCCATGCAATTTGTTGCAGCATCGCCGATCCGACGCGCACGCCTGCAGGCATGCACACTCTCAAGATCGTGGCCTATCACCCCTACGAATTGAAAGAAGGCCCGCAACATTGGGACGAAATCAAGGATCAAGTTTCAGACGCGAATTTGAATTTTCTGCGGCGGTTCTCACCAAATCTGACGGATGACAAGATTCTCGCGCGGATCGTGAAGAGCCCGCTTGATCTGGAGCGCATGAATCCACACAACTGGCACGGCAGTTGTCACGCCGGCGGATCCGGGCCAGCGCAGGCTGGTGCGATGCGTCCCGTGCCGGGCTGGGCGCAGCACCGCATGCCGATTCCGGGCTTGTATCAAACCGGCGCGACGACGCATCCAGGCGGATCGGTCACCGGAGGGCCAGGCAGAAACGCGGCGACTGTAATGCTGAAAGATTTTGGGACCAGCATCGAAGAAGTTGTGAAGAAGAAAGGGTAGGAGATCGTTTCGAGGAGGCGCGCGCATGAGCAAAATCAGCAGGCGCGGGTTTGTGAAGACGGCAGCACTCGCGCCGCTTGCGGTCACGCCGTTTTCCATCGGCCAACAGACTCCCAAGGATGATCGCTTCGACATCGTGGTAGCTGGCGCGGGACACAACAGCATGATTGCTGCTGCGTACTTGGCGAAAGCCGGTTATCGCTGCCTGCTCCTGGAAGGACGCCCCATTGTTGGAGGCGGCGTGAAGACGGCGCAGCTTACGCTGAAGGGATTCAAGGACGACGTCTGTTCCACGGCTCATACGTTCTTGCTCGACAACCCCATGATCAAGAACGACGAACTCAAGCTCGGCGACTATGGACTTGAATACGTTGATCCCGATCCGATCTTTCATATTCCCTTTGCCGACGGCACGTATCTGACGCAATGGCGGGACCTCGATCGCACCTTTGCGGAATTCGCCAAATTCTCAAAGAAGGATGCTGCGGCGTACCGGAAAATGCTCGCGGAATTTGACGCGATCAAACCGATCTTGATGGGAACGAGTTTCACGCCGATTGGATTTGGCATGCCACTGAACGACCAACTGGCGCAACAGCCGCGTGGAAAGCTTTGGCAGCGGCGGCTGGCGATGTCCGCGTGGGAAATTATTCGCGACACGTTTGAAGAAGAACATTGCCGCACGTTCATGCTCTATATGTCCCACCTGGCGGCAGAGCCGCCGGACGCACCGATGACCGGACGTTTGGCTTACGGCACGGCGCGCCAGCAACACTCTGGCCGGGCGTTCCCCAAGGGCGGATCGGGAGTATTGACACAGGCGCTGGCGCGGTTCATCGAGGCGCACAACGGCGTGCTGCTGACGAACAAATGGGTGAAACGGCTGATTGTAGAGAGCGGAAAATGCGTTGGCGTGGAGTGCACCGACGGAAGTTCTTACCGCGCGGAAAAAGCGGTGGTCTCGACGATTCACATCAAGCATTTGGTGGACATGGCGCCGCGCGAGTTGTGGGGACAGGATTTCATCGAAGGCGTGGATACCTGGCAGGCGGAACACGCGATGTTCGTGACGCATTACGCGACTTCGGAAGCGCCGAAGTTTGCCGGGGATGGCGGCACGCTCTCGCCAGTAGAGGCGGGCATCCTGATTTCACCGGAGCGGGCGTTGCGTTTTGGGTATGACGATGCAAGAGGCGTGGTCAATCTGGAGGATCCGGCGATGCAGATCATCTGCTGCAGCGTTGCGGATCCCACGCGCGCGCCTGCTGGCATGCACACACTAAAGGTCATCGGCTGGCAGCCCTACGAGCTGAAGGAAGGGCCGGAGCACTGGGACAAAATCAAGAACGATGTTTCCGACGCTTATCTCAAATACTTGCGGCGATATGCGCCGAATTTGACGGAAGACAAGATCCTGGCCCGATTCGTTGAAAGTCCGCTGGACCTGGAACGCATGAATCCACATTTCTGGCATGGTAGTGCGCACGCGGGAGCACAGAGCGCGTCGCAAATAGGGCCCATGCGCCCGATGCCAGGGTGGGCGCAGCACCGCATGCCAATTCAGGGCCTGTATCAAACCGGCGCGACTACGTTTCCCGGTGGCTCGGTTACGGGAGCGCCTGGCCGCAACGCCGCGACGGTCATGCTCAAGGATTTCGGGACCAGCCTCGAGGAAGTGGTGGGCAAAAAGGCTTAATTGGAACGAAAAAGTTCAACAGATTCGATACTGCGAGGTTAGTTGATGGTGAAACGAGCTGGATGGATTGCGCCTGCCCTGATGACGGCTTCGATGGCGGCGTTTCTCGCCCTTGTCACAAGCCTCATGGCGCAGCAAGCCGCGACACCGCAGGCGGCGAAACAGATGGTCCCGGACAATCCGTCGGAACATGCGGCGCCAGTGCAGCCGATCGCTTACAGTCACAAAAAGCATCTGGCGTTCGGGCTGGAGTGCAAGAAGTGCCACACGAATCCGGAGCCCGGGAAACTCATGACCTTTCCGGCAACCAGCACTTGCATGGAATGCCATGTGACTATCGCGAAGGACAAACCTTCCATTAAGAAGCTCGCCGAGTTTGCCAAGACCAAGCAAGCTATTCCCTGGGTACGCGTTTACAGCGTGCTGCCCGGCGTCACGTGGAATCACCGTGCCCATCTCGAAGCCGGCGTAAAATGCGAATCGTGCCACGGGCAGGTTCGCGAGATGGAGGCGATGTCGGAAGTCACCAGTGTAACGACCATGTACAGCTGTCTGAATTGCCACGAACTGAATCACGCGAAGACTGCTTGCGATACTTGCCACAAGCAATGATTCGGAGCAAAATTTTTTCTGAGGGGAAACGATGGCGAAGCTGACCGAACTGGAAGTCAACGGCAAGCGCTATCCGGTCAACTATCCTCCGGATACACCGCTTCTGTATGTCCTGCGCGATGAACTCGGCTTGACCGGCAGCAAGTACGGCTGCGGGGAAGGGCAGTGCGGCGCATGCACAGTCTTGATTGGGGGCGCGCCGCGCCGCTCGTGCCAGATTCCTGTGAGCGCCGCGGCCGCGAAACCCATCACCACCATCGAAGGTCTTGAAAAAGGGGAACGCTTGCATCCAGTTCAACAGGCGTTTCTCGATGCAGGCGCGTTTCAGTGTGCCTACTGCACCACGGGAATGATTATGAGCAGCGTCGGACTGCTGAAAGCCAATCCGAATCCCAGCCAGGCGGAAATCGTTCAATTCTTGCAAGGCAATGTGTGCCGCTGCGGCACGCATCCGCGGATCATCGAGGCGGTCCGGCAGGCGGCCAAGATGATGCAGGAGCGCGAGCGATGAATAACCTGGAAGGAAGGGTTCTCGTCGAGCCGGAGCGGTACGAATTCAGCGCCGTGCCGATCCATCAATTCGAATTGGCGCGCCGTGACTTCTTCAAGATTCTTGGCGCGGGGATTGCGGTGTTCGCGATTGCGAAAGACTCTCTGGCAGCGCAGGAAACGGCTCCTGGGCATCGCAGCTTCCACAATGAAGAGCTACCAAAAGACATTAGCGCATGGCTGCACGTCGGCGATGACGGCACAGTGACTGGATTCACCGGCAAGGCCGAAATCGGGCAGAACATTCGGACGTCTTTGGCGCAAACCATCGCGGACGAATTGCGTGTGCCGTTCGAAAGCGTTCGGATGGTGACGGCGGACACGGCGCTCACTCCGTTTGATGCGGGGACGTTTGGCAGCCGAACGACGCCGACGATGACGCCACAGTTGCGGCGCGTGGCCGCGGCTGCGCGCGATCTCCTTGTTGAAGCCGCAGCAAAAGAGTGGAATATCTCCCCTGCGGGATTGGTTGCGGCGGATGCGAAAATAACCGATCCGGCGTCCGGCCGCTCGCTGAAGTATGCGGAACTCGCGCGTGGCAAAACGCTGGCGCAAAATCTTCCTGCGGAAGATCCCATCACTCCCGCAACAGAATGGACGATCGCGGGAAAAGCGGTTCCGAAAGTAGACGGCCGCGCGTTCGTTACCGGGAAGCATCAGTACACGACGGATCTGCGGCCAGCGGGCTTGCTCTACGGCAAAGTGCTGCGCCCGCCGTCGTTCGGTGCGACGCTGATTTCCTTCCGGCAGGACGAAACGAAGCCGACGCCAGGAGTTTTCGTGGTGCGGGACGGAAATTTCGTTGGAGCCGCGGCGCCCACGGAGCGTGAGGCGCAGGCAGCGCTCGACGCCGTGAAGGCGGAATGGAAAGAGGTTCCACAGATTTCCAATAAAGAAATCTTCGCGTACCTCAAGCAGAACGGGGCAGCGAAAACCGAGGAACGCTTTCGCAAGCAGAAAGGCTCTATTGAGGAAGGACTGACTAGCGCGGCGCACCGGCTCGACGCTACTTACACCGTTGCGTACATCGCGCATGCCCCGCTCGAGCCGCGCGCTGCGGTGGCTCAATGGACCGACGGAAAGCTCACGGTGTGGACTGGTACGCAACGGCCGTTTGCCAATCGCGACGAGCTTGCGGATGTTTTCCATTTGCCCGAAAGCGACGTGCGCGTGATCGTGCCGGACACGGGCTCTGCTTATGGTGGTAAACATACGAGCGATGCGGCGATGGAAGCCGCTCGCCTGGCGCGCGCGGCAGGGCGTCCCGTAAAAGTCGTATGGACCCGCGAGGAAGAATTCACCTGGGCCTATTTCCGGCCCGCTGGCGTTATCGAAGTGAAAAGTGGAATCTCCAGCGATGGAATGCTGACCGCGTGGGAATTTCACAACTACCATTCTGGAGCCTCGGGGATTGAGTCGCCTTACACGGTTGCGAATCTACGCACGGAATATCATCCTGTGCCGTTGATCCTGCGAAGCGGTTCTTATCGCGGACTTGCGGCAACCGCGAATCACTTCGCGCGCGAAACGCACATGGATGCGCTGGCGAGGGCGGCGAAGATGGATCCCCTCGATTTTCGAATGAAGAATCTTTCCAACGCACGGATGCGTGCGGTGCTGGAGGCTGCAGCGAAATCCTTCGGCTGGCCGCGCAAGAAAACGCAAGAGGGACAAGGATTCGGGGTCGCCTGCGGTGACGAAAAGGGCAGCTACGTAGCGACGTTTGCAGAAGTAGCAGTGGAAAAGACTTCCCGCGCGGTGCGCGTCGTGCGCCTGGTCGAAGCGTTCGAATGCGGCGCCATCGTCAACCCCGATGGTCTGCAAAATCAGGTTGTCGGCGCGATGATCCAAGGGCTGGGTGGCGCGCTCTTCGAAGCCATCGAATTCGAAAACGGGCGCATCAAGAATCCGCATTTCGCGAGTTATCGCGTGCCACGCTTCCGTGACGTGCCGGAAATCGAAGCGATTTTGCTCGATCGAAAGGATATTCCGTCGGCGGGCGCGGGCGAGACGCCGATCATGGCGGTAGCTCCCGCCATCGGCAATGCAATCTTCGACGCGACCGGAATTCGTCTCAACAACCTTCCCATGGTTCCCATCGGACTTCGGTCCGCGTAAGCTGGACGAATGAATTCACAGCAGTCCAATTCACAGCCGAGTGGAACGGATCAACTCCGGTCAAGAAACCCCGGTAGAACTACGGGGCATGACGACGTTTTCTTGGGTACGTTCGCACTCGTTCATCTAGTCTAAATTAGACTAGTCGGAACTAGTCTAAATTAGACTAGTTCCTCAGACCGTCTTGTCTTTCGCATAGCATAGCGATTCCAAGTTGCACTCGACGCATTTCGGCTTGCGTGCGTGGCAGATCCGCCGCCCGTGCCAGATCAGTTGGTGGGAAAACTGAATCCACTTTTCGCGCGGAATGATCTCCATCAAATCTTGCTCGACTTTTTTTGGGTCTTCATTGCGCGACAAATCCAGGCGGTTCGAAAGACGCAGCACGTGCGTATCCACTACGATTCCGCTGGCGATTCCATACGCCGTGCCGAGCACAACATTTCCGGTTTTTCGCGCCACGCCCGGAAGCGTGAGTATCTCCTCCATGGTGCGCGGGACCTGCCCGCCAAACTTTTCCAGGATCGCTTTGCTCGCTCCCATCACCGACTTGGTTTTATTTCTGAAGAATCCCGTCGGGCGGATTTCCTGCTCCAATTCGCTGGGCGTTGCATACGCGAACGCCTTCGCATCCGGATATTTCTTAAAGAGCGTTTCTGTGACCTGGTTCACGCGCACATCCGTGCACTGCGCGGAAAGAATCGTGGAGATCAGCAATTGAAAGGCGTTCTCGTGCTTCAGCTCGCAAGTCGCATTCTCGTACGCCTCGTCCAGCTTCGCAAGGATTGCCGTTACGCGCTTTGGATCAGTTCCCGCGGCGCGCGCCGGTTTGGAAGATTTGGAGGCCTTCGCCGGTTTCGCTTGTTTTGATTTTGGCGAACGTGGTTTCTTCTTAGCAGAATGTTTTTTCTTCGATTTCGTAGCCATAGGAGCCAAGACTATAGCATGGAGGAAAGAGCCGCGAGCAGTCTGCGGAACGCCTTCCCTCGATGGCTGTGCTGATTTTTTTCTTCAGGAGGCAGCTCGGCAAATGATTTTTGGAGGGCAGGGAAGTAGAACAAGGGATCGTAGCCGAATCCACCAGACCCGCGCGTCGACTCCAAGATTTCCCCGTCGACGCGATCCGTAACAATGGCCATAGCTCGTCCGCGCTCCGCCACAGCGATCGCGCAAACGAAATGCGCCGCGCGCGCTGCCCCTGTTTTGCCTCGCATTTCACCCAGCAGCTTTTCGATTCTTTGCGAATTTGTCGCCTGCGGCCCGGCGTACCTTGCGGAATGAACCCCGGGTGCTCCGCCAAGAGCAGGCACCACCAGCCCGGAATCATCGGCGAAGACGAGCCCGTCGCAGAGCCGCGAATAATGCAGCGCTTTGCCCGCGGCATTTTCGCCGAATGTTGGCGCGTTTTCTTCGAATGCGGGAAGCGCATCGAAATCCGGCAGTAACCCCAATTCAACAACAAGGGTAGATGCGGAGGCCGCCGCGAGGGCGCGATACTCGGCGAGTTTCCCCGGGTTGGACGAGGCGAGAAGAAGCTTAGCGTCCGCGCGCACTGAACTTTACGGGCAGCAGGGCGCGTTGTTCTTCCGTCAAACGGCGAATCCCCGCGGCGGCAAGCGCCAGCAGGTCCTGCATCTCGCTCCCGGAAAACGCGCGGCCCTCGGCTGTCGCCTGGATTTCCACAAAATGTCCGTCGCCGGTCATGACTACGTTCATATCCACTTCGGCGCGCGAATCCTCTTCGTAAGCGAGATCCAGCAGCGCGCGGTCGTCCACAATCCCGACGCTCGTCGCCGCCACGCTGTCGATCAGCGGCGAGCTCTTCAACATTCCCGCTGCCACCAGCCGTTCGAACGCCAGCGCCAGCGCCACGAACGCTCCGGTGATCGAAGCCGTGCGCGTTCCGCCATCCGCCTGAATCACATCGCAATCGAGCCACACGGTTCTCTCGCCAAGCGCTTCCTGATCCGTCACCGCGCGGAGCGAACGGCCAATCAATCTTTGTATCTCCAAAGTCCGCCCCGATTGTTTCCCCCGCACCGCTTCGCGCTGAGTGCGCTCCTCGGTGGCACGCGGAAGCATTCCATATTCGCTGGTGATCCAGCCTTTGCCGCTGCCTTTCAGAAAACCGGGCACGCCGTCATCCACTGTGGCCGTGCAGATCACCCGCGTGTTTCCCAACTCGATCAGCACGCTGCCTTCGGCGGTGGAGATAAAGTCCGGCGTGATTTTCAAGGGGCGCATCTGCTCCGGGGTGCGGCCGTCAGCTCTCACTCTTCCTCCTGCGGCTACGACTTCGGTCTCCAGGGATTCTACGGTCTGCGCTCAGGTTGCGCCAGTCTGCTGAAGCCATTCCCTGTCAATGTTCCTGGAACCGGGGCTGGTGCCTTATCGGGTTGCCGCTGCCGGCGCCAGATTCGTGTTGACGATGAATGTCCCCGTCAAATCCAAATGCCCTGCCAGTGTTTCCACTTCCTGGCCGTGAATCAGAATTTTTAACCGCCGCACCTGAGGCACATTGGCTTCCAGCGTGCGCACAATGGAATTTATCGCCAACTGCTCGCTGGCGATCCCCGAAGGAATGGAAGTTGCCATCGCTTCAGAGAAATCCGCGATCGCGGTGCCGTCCGGCAATAGATAAAACGCGAGCAGCACGGCCTCGGGCGGCAGGGTTCGCAACTCCGCATCCACAGGGCCTGCAAGCAGTGTGTTCAAGACCTGTTTCGCTCGCAGCACGGGATCATTCGAAAGCGGCAATTCGACGGTCACCGGCACGAGCGTGGAGTCGTTGGTATCCGAAGCCCAGAAGAGTTTGGTTTTCACGCGAGGATCGCCCGGATTGATCGTAATCGGCTGGATCAATTCGCGGCGCGCCTGTTCTTCGCTTTGCTGCTGGAGCCTTGCAGCTCGCTTCACTCCTCTCCGGAGAATGGGGAGAATGATCGCCGCCGCAAGCAACATGAAGACCATGCCGCCGACCAGGAAGAATTTCCAGCGCGGCGTCACGGCAGCGCTCCCCGCGTGCTTGGAACGACGTAAGAAGGTTTGAACGCTGCCACTCCGCGCGCAATGGCGTCCGCCACACCGGGCGCCATGCGGTCCAAATCGGCGCGGTCGTCCACTGTCACGCTGGAAATCTCCACGGCGATTGCCGGCGCCGCCGTGGTTCGAAGCTGGCGCACGGTGGCCGCTTGCGCGGTGTCCGGCGAGCCTTTGAAATGCTGCGCAAGGAATCCCTGCACGAGGTCGCCCAATTTCCGGCTCAGATCAAGAAAAGGAGCCTGCGCGCGGTCCCAGGGAATCAGACCGCTCGAATCCGTGACCGTCGGTAAATCTGAGTTTACATAGACACGCGTGGAGCCCGGCACTCCCGTCGACGAAACGTGCAAAGTTACGAACACTGCTCCGCGCTGCGCATTGGCGGTTGCGGAGCGGCCGTCAAACGAAGGATCGTCATTTCCCTGCCGCGTCTGCACCACCTGAAACCCTTGCGCCTCCAACGCGTGCCGAACCTGAATCGCGAAATCCAGCACGATCTCGCTCTCGCGAATTCCGCCGGTGCCACGAGCGCCCGAGTCTGTTCCACCATGGGCGGGGTCCAGCACGACAACGTTGAGTCCGGCAGGCTGAGCCTGCGCACCAAATGGTGAAGGGACCGACCCCGCCACCACTCCCTGCGGAGAAGACGAGGGCGAAGTTGATGCCGTTGGCGTGCCCGGCGCAGGCTGCTGGGTCTGTGGGGGAGCCTGAGGGGAGACCATCACGGCGCCCAGGAGGGCAACGGAGAGCAGCACCATCAGAAAAAGAAACCTGACTCGGAGAATGTTTCGCACTTCGAGCAGCATATCAAATCCGCGCCTCAATGCGCGCCGCTCACAGGGGGTAATCTTTAGTGAGCCGTTGGCGTTTCCTCAGGGCCCGTGGATAAAATGACCAGCGTCTTCAGTTTGGCTTTTTCGAGCAGAGCATTGGCACCCGCCAGCTCGTCTTTTTTGAACGCGGACCAGTGCGCCAGCGTCTCCTGCGCAACTCTTACCCACCGCTCGCTCGCCATTGCAGCATCCGATGAGGGTGCAGACTCGGCGCTCTCCACGATGGTCAACAGTCCAGTGAGCGCCCTCACGACGTTGGGAAAAGGCTCACGGTCCTTGCCCGGAACGGCGAGTCCAAACAGCCCGAACCCGGCATCTCCATCGGGTTCCATCGCTGCTTCAACCTTCTCCTCCAATTGCTGCAAAGTTTTTAGAAGCTCGGGATTGCCACTCGCATCTTTCTTGCGCTCTCCAATCTGCTTACGGAGGTCGCCGGCCTGCTGCAACCCAATCGAGACTTCACCCAAGCTGGCCGCGAGTTTCGACGTCAATCCAAACTGCCGCGCCAGCCCATCTTGGGGCGTTTTCACGCGTGGATCGAGTCTGATGGTCAGCGGTTGCGTGCTGCTTTTGCCGTTTGCGATGAGCTTCACGGTGTAGTTGCCCGGCATTGCCGACGGTCCGGCGGGTCCCCAAAATGAGCTGCGCACGCCCTTCGGCAGCGCGTAACGAAGATCCCATACGAAGCGGTGCATTCCTTCCTCCGCCAAAAGAGGTTTGGGGTCATTGATCCACACGGTTTGAATCGGGACGTCGTTTGGATTTGTCTTGCGCAAAATGTCATCGCTCGCGAATCGCCGCACCAGGTTTCCTTCTGAATCGAAGATTTCCAGTCGTATTGGCGTCGAAGGCTTGTCCTTCAGGTAATAATCCAGCACCGCGCCCTCCGGTGGATTCGGCGCCAGCGGCTCATCCATCGGCACCGGCGTGCCTTGATCGGAGCCATGTCGCATGCCAATGGCGGTTTGCGGCCGAAAGAGCCAGGCGCCGGCGGCAGCAACATGCGCGTCCATCTGCCGCAGCGGAGTCACATCGTCCAGTATCCAAAATGAGCGGCCAAACGTGGCAATCACCAGGTCGTCATCGTGCACCACCAGATCCCGTATTGAAGTCATCGGCAGATTGAGCTGTAACGGCTGCCAATCATCACCGTCATTAAACGAAACGTAGGCGCCTCTTTCCGTGCAGGCGTACAGCAGTCCCTTTCGAGCCGGATCTTCCCGCACGCAATTCAGGAAACTCCCATCGGGGATTCCATTCGAAACGCGTTGCCAGGTCTTTCCGAAGTCCCGCGTGCGATACAGGTATGGCTGATAGTCTTCTAGTCGATGCCTGTCTATAGCGGCGTACGCTGTCCCCGCATCGGAATGCGACGCCTCGATGTGCGTCACTTTGCTCCACGGCGTCAACTCCGTCGGCGTAACGTTTTCCCACGTTTTCCCTTCGTCGCGTGTCAATTGGATCAGTCCATCGTCCGTCCCGGTCCAGATTTCTCCAGCCCGGACAGGCGACGGCGCAATCGTGTAAATCACTCCGTGGCGCTTGCCCTTGGGAATATCCGCCGCTGTGGCCGCGTCCAAATTCGGAGGCACTCCGGGATCTTCGCGCGTAAGGTCGGGACTGATTACTTGCCAGGAGCTGCCGCCATCCGCCGTTCGAAACAAAACTTGCGAGCCAAAGTACAGCACATGCGGATCAATCGGCGAAAAAACCAGCGGCAGCGTCCACGTGCTTCGGTACTTGCCAGGATGCGCCAGCGTGGGCGGCAATTGCTGCACTTGTTCGTCACTGAAATCCTGCCGTGCGACCGTGCCGCCGAACACCACGCCCGGATTCAGCGGGTCCGGGGCGATGTAACCGTTTTCGCCGCCCGCTTCTATCGGCCGCCAATCATGGAAATTCAGCGAACGGTATCTGCTCCGGCTCGGCGTCACCGCTGGCCCGCTGTCCTGCTGCGCGCCGTATACCCAATAGGGAAACTGGTTGTCTCCAATCACATGATAGAGCTGCGCTGTTGGCTGGTTGTACCAGGAGCTCCACGTCTCGCCGCCATTGCGCGTCACGATCGTTCCTTGATCGCTGCTGACTGCCATCCGCAGCGGCTCGTCGGGATCGATCCACAGTTCATGGTAATCGTCTCCGCCGGGCGCGCCACGGAACGCTTCAAAAGTTTTCCCTGCGTCACGAGATTTGTAAGTCGCAGTGTTCGGCAAATAGACGATGTCCGGATTCTTAGGGTCCACGCTGACTTCTCCGAAGTACCACCCGCGCTCCCAGCCGCGCCGGTCATTCGAAACACGCTGCCAATTCTGCCCGCCGTCGTCGGAGCGAAAGAGCCCGCCCTCCTTGGCGTCGACGATCAGGTAAATTCGCCGCGGGTCGCTGGGCGCAAAAGCGATGCCGATCCGCCCGAGACCTTCCGATGGCAATCCGTGTCCGCTCACTTGCTCCCAATGATCACCTCCGTCATTGGAGCGGTACAGCCCGCTGCCCGGTCCATACGAAGGCGCGTAAATACTCCACGGGGGCCTGCGCGTTTGCCACAGCGAGGCATAAATTACTTTTGGATTACCGGGTTCTAAAGCGAGATCAATAGCGCCCGTGTTTTCGTCGCGATACAGAATTTTTTGCCAACTCTTTCCTCCGTCTTTCGAACGAAACACGCCTCGCTCCTGGTTCGGCCCGTAAGCATGCCCCAGCGCCGCGACAAACACTCTGTTTGGATCCCGCGGGTCCACCAGGATTCGGCCAATCTGTCTTGAATCTTCCAGGCCGATCGGTCTCCATGTCTTTCCGCTGTCCACGGACTTGTACATCCCGTTCCCACAGGAAATCGAGGAGCGCATATCAGCTTCGCCAGNNTAAATTACATTTGAGTCTGACGGCGCAACCGCGATGGCCCCGATGGAAGCAACTGGCTGTGAATCAAAGATGGGATTCCAGGTTCGCCCCGCGTCGTTGGTCTTCCAAACGCCTCCGCCCACGCTGCCGAAATAGAAAACTTCCGGCTGCCCGCGCACACCGGTCACCGCCAGCGATCGTCCTCCGCGAAACGGTCCGATCAAACGCCACCGCATCTCCTGGAACAGTTTTTGGTCGAACCGCGTCGATGCCTCTGGTCTGGCAAACAGCTTTACGGCGGCGCAGAGAACGACGATGGCAGATACAAATACAACAACGTAGCGGTTTGATTTCACGTCTGCAATCTCCCGTCGAAACGTAAGCTTTCGAAGAGTGCCGAGTATATCTCACCCATATAAAAAAACCGCCCGGCTCTTTCGAACCGGGCGGCCAAGAATCGTTCGGATTCCAGGATTTTCTACGCTGTTTCCAACTCCTCGATTTCTCCCCGCACCACCGGCTTCGTCTGGCGAATCTTCAATTTGCCGGTGACGAAGTAAATCAAAAAGCCGGCCATGATTATGAACACACCGAAGAGCAAGCCGTTCATCCCCAGCACGGTCTCGTGGTTGCTCTCCACCATCGCCAGGCTAAGGAGCAGCAGCGGGAATATTCCGCAACTGATTGCGCCCATAAGCCCACCCGGGACGCGGAACCCGCGCTGCAACTCCGGCTCGCGGATGCGCAAAGCCACCAGTGTCACAAACTCCAGCATCAGGCTCGCGCCGTAAAGCATAATGTCCAGCGTCACGAGCCGCTTGAACCCCAGCCCCAGGCACAAGCCCCAGCAAGTCGCGCACGCGATAATCGCCACCCACGGTACGTTCGTCCTCTTGCTCGTCTTCGCAAACACCTTCGGCAGCATCCCATCCCAGGCCATCACCATCGGCAGCCGCGAATAGCTCATCACCAGCGCATTGAACAT
>WNFJ01218181.1_pt3 | contig 18280 bp, 16 predicted proteins | sample 5400461 | NCBI WGS metagenome assembly WNFJ01 (sample SAMN13153349, study PRJNA577476) | soil metagenome | isolation source: 115 cm saprolite on Douglas fir-dominated hillslope | place: USA:California | collected 2013-09-17 | reverse complement strand
CTATCTCACCGCGGCAGCAGAAGCCGCGGCGCGCCTGCCGACGGTCCGCCGCGGCCTGCGCTACTTCAACAACTCGACCCTCTATCGCGTCCATGCCAAGGCCCGCTGCCTGACGTCCCACGGCGACGGCGCTGCTCGGGAGCATCGCTCGGTGACCCTCGAGCTCACCCCGCATCTTGAGGCGATCATCAAGGCTGCCGAAACCGGGGCGTCCCTCGACGAGTTGACCTCCGCGCTGGTGAGCCTGGACCCCGAGGTTTCTCGTGACGAAGCCGCGTCCTACGTGGCGCAGCTGGTCGACGAGCAGATCCTGGCGCCGGAGCTCGCCACCGCGCTCGTCGGTGCGGATCCGCTCGGAGAGCTGGCCGAGAGACTCGCCCCATTCCCCGAGGCGAAAAACGTCATCCGCTCGCTCGACCGCGCCCGCGAGGGGATCGGGCAGATCGACTGGGAGCCCTTCAGTGGGCAGGCGCCGCGTTATCCGGAGATCGCCAAGCTCCTTTCGATGTCCAGCTCGAACCAGCCGCTCTTCCGCGTTCGGGTCTTCCGGAGCGCGGCCAACCCTTCCCTCTCCAAAGAAATTGCCGCGGAGATCCTGCGCGGGGCGCAGCTGCTGGCAAGCCTGGAACAGCCCCACGATCGGATCCAGAAGTTCACCGAGTCGTTCTTCGCCCGCTACGGCGACTCGGTGGTACCGCTCGTCGAGGCGCTCGATGAGCAATACGGAGTCGGCTTCGAAGGCTCGGGGGCCGGAAGCGAGCCCCTGCTCGAAGGCCTCGACTTTGCGCGGCCCTCTGAATCCAGCGCTTTTGGCGCGCGAGAGAGGCTCTTGCTCTCAAAGCTCGAGGAGGCGTGGACCACCGGTTCGACGGTGATCGCCCTGACCCCCGAGGAGCTCGCGTCGATCGCCGCGCCCGATGCGCTGCGGCTGCCCGATTCCTTTGCGGTTTTTGGAGCGCTCGCCGCCGCTTCGGAAGCAGCGCTCGATGCCGGGGAGTATTCGTTTCGCATCGACCGGGTGCTAGGTCCGCCCGGCCTGGCCCCGCTTGGTCAATTCTGCACCAGCGATCCCAAGCTCAAAGAACGGGTGGAGCGGCACCTTCGAGCCGAAGAGTCGCTCCGGCCCCATTCGAGCTTCGCGGAGATCGTGGCTCTTCCGAACCTCGGCGATCGCCATCTGCTGGTGCGCCCACGGCTACGCGAACGGGAGATTTCGTACCTCGGTCCGTCCGCGGCAGAGCCTAAGCATCGGATTCCGGTGACCGATCTCTACCTTTCGATCGTCGCGGAACGGATTCGATTGACCTCGAAGCGGCAGGGGACCGAGCTGATTCCGCGGCTCACCGCGACGCACGACTTTCTTGATTCGAAAAATCCGCCCATCTATCGATTTCTCTGCGCTCTACAGAGTCAGGGCACCGCCGCCCGGTTGCAGTGGAGCTGGGGAACGCTCGCCCGGGCCGCGTTTCTGCCCCGCGTCGTCTGCGGAAAAGTGGTCCTCTGCCGCGCTCGATGGGCGCTTGACGCCAAAGCGACCGAGGAACTTGGAAAATCAGAGGCGGTCGATCGCTTCCGGGCGCTGTGTAGAATCCGGGAGCGCTTGGGGCTTCCGCGTTTCGTCGAAACCGGGGAGGGACTGCGGCGCTCAGTCTTCGACCTCGAGAATGTTCTCAGCGCGGAGAGCCTGATCCAGCGGATCCGGACCGAGCGGAGCGCCTCGCTGGTGGAGATGTTTCCGATGCCGGACTCGCTCTGCGCGTTCGGGAAACAAGGCCGGTACGCGCATGAGATGATCGTCCCTTTCCTTCGCGAGCGAAGCGAAGCGAAGGCAAGCGCCCGGCCGCCGCGCCCGGCGACCCAGCGATCTTTTCCTCCGGGGTCCGAATGGCTGCAGGTGAACCTCTACTCTGCCCCGGCGGTTCTCGACGAGGTGCTGCGCGAGGTGGTTTCGCCGGCGACCGAGCGCGCGCTCGGCTCGGGCGCGATCGAACATTGGCACTTCATGCGTTACGCGGACCCCGGGCACCACCTTCGGCTGCGGGTTCACGGCGCCCCGGACCGCTTGCTTTCGGAAGTCTGGCCGGAGATCGGATCTCTCGCCGCAGCGCTGCTCGAGGACCGCCGGGTTTTCGGGGTCAAGCTCGACACCTACCAGCGGGATGTCGGTCGCTTCGGAGGGAACGAGGGAATGGGCGCCGCGGAAGAGATTTTTTGCGCCGACAGCGAAGCGGTCCTTTCGATCCTCGGGCAGCTTTCGGATGCGGAGCTGAACGAAATGCGTTGGCAGGTTGCGTTGATCGGGTTCGACCTGCTGCTTTCCGATCTGGGTCTGACCCGCCCGCAGAAGATCGCCGCGCTCAAGGCCGCGAGGGACGATCTCGCGGTGCGCCTCAAAGCGGACGCGAATCTCGAGAGGCAGATCGCTCGCCGGTATCAAACCGAGGCTCCTGCTCTGCGGCGCCTCTTTGCCTCCAAGCCCGAGCCAGGGTCCGCACTCGCGCGAGCGCTCGCCGTCTTGAAACGCCGCTCCGAGAGACTGAAAGGCCCGTGCGCCAAGCTCGTCAAGCTGGAGCGAACGGACCGCCTCTCGCGATCGGTGGCCGATCAGGCCTATAGCCACATCCACCTGTTCGCCAATCGCCTCTTACCCATAGCGGGGCTGGCGCAGGAATTGATGCTGGATGACTTCCTTCATCGATTGCATTCGGGAAGTTGATTTTGTTACAGCGGCATTCCATGCCAGCTTTCGCCGAGCGGAGGAGCGCGCTTTCGCATCTCGAGTGCAGCGCTTGTGGAAACAAGTACGAGGCCGACCAGATCCACACCCTGTGCCCCAGCTGCAAGAAGGTATTGCTCGCGCGATACGACCTTGCCCGCGCCGGGCGGACGCTCACCAAGGAGAGCCTCGCCCAACGCCCCCGGGGGATGTGGCGCTGGCGCGAGCTGCTGCCCGTCCGGGCCGAAGCCAACATCGTCACCCTCGGCGAGGGAGACACGCCGCTGCTGCCGGCGCCCCGCCTCGGCTCTGAATTCGGGTGCAAGGCCCTGTTCATCAAGGACGAGGGGCTGAATCCGACCGGCTCTTTCAAGGCGCGCGGAATCTCCGCCGCGGTCTCACGGGCGATCGAGCTCGGAGTGAAGGAGATGGCGATCCCTTCGGCGGGGAACGCTGGATCCGCTCTCGCCGCCTACGGGGCACGGGCGGGAATTCCCACCCACCTCTACATGCCGGAGGACACGCCCGAGCTGAACAAGAAAGAGGGCTCGATCTACCGCGCACACGTGACGCTGGTGCGCGGATTGATCAACGACTGTGGCGCGATGGTCCGCGAGCAGTCGGCCAAACACGGTTGGTTCGATGTATCGACGCTCAAGGAGCCCTATCGCGCCGAGGGCAAGAAGACGATGGGTCTGGAGCTTGCCGAACAGTTCGGGTGGGAGCTGCCCGACGCAATCATCTACCCTACCGGGGGTGGCACGGGGATCATCGGGATCTGGAAAGCCTTCCAGGAGCTGGAGGATCTCGGACTGATCGGCTCACAGCGCCCCCGCATGATTTCCGTCCAAGCCGCCGGTTGCGCCCCGATCGTCCGCGCATTTCTACACGGCCTCGACAACGCACCGCCGTGGCAGAACGCGTGGACCATCGCCAGCGGCCTTCGCGTTCCCGGCGCGGTGGCCGACTACCTCATCCTCTCTGTCATTCGAAAATCAGGCGGTACCGCACTGACCGTGACCGACGACGAGATCCTCGAGTCGATGCGTGAAATCGGGGCGCGGGAGGGGATCTTCGCGGCGCCCGAGGGCGCGGCCACCTGGGCTGCCGCCAAACGGCTGTTGATCGACAAGGTGCTCCACCGCGACGAACGAATTGTTCTCATGAATACCGGGACCGGCCTCAAGTACCCCGAGCAGGTGACCGCGAGCTTTCCGGTGGTGGACCCGATCCGCGCCTGAAGGTAGAGACTATTCGAGCGAGAGCTGAGCCGCGACGCGCTCGGCCTGCGTTACCAGGTCGCGCACGATCTCCGCCGCCGGCTTGGCCACCGCCAGAGGAGCGCCCTGCCCCGCCCACATCGATGCGAAGTCCAACCTCTCCTGCCGCGCCGCTGCTTGTCGGATCTCCCCGGTGAGCGAGTTCTGGTACGGGTAGGGAAGGATGGCCCCGGCCTTCTCGACGTCGGCCATGAACCGATTCGAAAAGCCTCGCACCAGCTTGCCGGAATAGGCGCGCGTCAGCCGGGTCGGATCGGCGCTGTACCTGGCGAGCATCGCCTTCTTGTGCAGCGCCGGCGCGCCGCTCTCCGGAGAAGCGAGGAACGCCGTGCCCACCTGGACCGCGGCGGCACCGAGAGCGATCGCCGCTACCACACTGCGGCCGTCCATGATCCCGCCGGCGGCGACGATTGGCACGCGGACCGAGTCGACCAACTGGGGAACGAGCGCCATCGTGCCGATCAGCGCCTGCTCGGAAGCACCGGCGAAGGTGCCCCGATGGCCGCCTGCCTCCGCGCCCTGGGCCACGATCGCGTCGACGCCGGTAGCCTCGAGCAGCCGGGCCTCCTCTGCGGTAGTGGCTGAGCCGATCACCACCATATTCAGACCCTGCAGCTCCCGGACGATCGCCGCGTCCAGCAAACCGAAAGTGAAGCTGAAAACCGGCACCCGCTCCTCCATCACCACCGCCAGTTGCGCCGCGAAGTCAGGGAGAGGTCCGAGCTTGGGCGCACCGCTCAGCCGGAGCTCGCGGCGTATCGGTTCCAGGGCGCTTGGAAGTCGCGTACCGGGATCGGGAACAAACAGGTTCACCCCGAAGGGGCGGCTCGTCCGACCCCGGATGTCGCGGATCGCAGCGCGGATGGCCTCGGGCGCCAGGTAACCGGCGCCGAAGGAGCCGAGCGCGCCGGCCTCGCACACGGCCGATACCAGCTCCGGCGTGCTTGGGCCACCCGCCATCGGGGCAAGGATGATCGGGTAATCAATGCCGAGTCGCTTGGAGAGTGTTTTGGGCCACATGGTTTCCACCATGCCGCGGGGCCGAGCCGGCGGCAATGCGCGATGCTCAGGGCCCGTGAGCAAAGCTCACGTCACCCTCGAAACGGGCTTATCGGCTTTAGAGCTTGGCGGCACCGATCCTTTCCCTCCACCGCCAAAACGTGTCATCGCCTGAACGTTGCCGATGAAGAACGCTCGGATTTGTAGACAAAGCCGGGTATGGCCTGGATACCTTCCAAATCCGGCGCACTGCCGAAACTTCGCATGCGTATTCGGGACCAAGGAGAGAAAATGGGACGTACCTGGGTGGTGGTTTGCGATGCCAGCCGAGCCCGCTTGTTTCGACTTGGACCGCAACGCCAATGGCAGGTGATACGCGAGTTGGAGCACCCCGAGAGCCGGGCCAAGGGAAGGGACATCCTGACCGACCGGCCCGGGCGAGTGAAGCAAAGTGCCAGCCCAGACCGGCCCGCGATGGAACTGACCAAACCCATCCACGAGGTGGAGTCCGAGCGTTTTGCCCACGAGATCGCCAAAGCTCTGGAAAAGGGACTGGGGGAGAACGCCTACGATCGATTGGTGCTCGTGGCCCCCCCGCACTTCCTCGGCCTGCTCCGCGCGACGATCAACCACACCGTCGCCAAGCGGGTGGAGCTCACCTTGGATAAGGATTATACCGCCCTTCAACCCAAAGACCTGGCCGAGCGCGTCGGGCTGTAGTGACGCTTGCGCGGCGGATGCGGAGACAGCCATGGCATCCGATCGTCACGGAAGCATCAACGAGCCCCTCCTCCCCGAAGGAGAAGCCCTGCGCCGCGCGGTCCGCTGGTTGAGCGATCAATCGAACGACAGCCCATTGACGCTGAAAATCATCGAACAGGCTGCCGTCCGCTTCGATCTTTCTCCGTTGGAAGAAGAGTTCCTGCGAACTCACTTCTTGCGTTGACTATGCCTTCGCCCGGTCCTTGTCGTCGCTCTTGCCCTTGCCGCTAATCTGGACGTCGATCCGCCTGGGCTGCACCTCGGGCTTTTTCGGCACCACCATCGTCAACACGCCGTCCTTGAGCTCTGCCCGAACGTGCTCGGTATCGGCGCCTTCGGGAAGGGTGAAGGAACGGCTAAAGGTTCCGTAGCTGCGCTCATAGGCGAAGTAGCGATCGCCCTCGTTCTTCTTCTCCTCCTCCCGCTGGCCGGAGATGGTCAAAATGTTCCCACTGAGCGAGACCTCCACGTCGCTCTCTTTCACCCCGGGAAGATCCGCTTTGAACGTGTACGAATCCTTTGTCTCTTTCACATCGAAAGTCGGGACAAAGCTGCCCGCGTCGCCAAACCCGCCTCGGGCGAGCTCGCGGAACGGTTCGGCTCCGATCAACTCCTGCATCATTTCAAACGGGTCCCAACCGCGTCCTCGGACAAGGCCCCGGCCTGGGTCGTTGCGTCGAATGATTGCCATTGCAAACACTGCCTTTCTCAAGGGAAGCTGAGAAGCTCAGTCGAATCCCTCGTGGCCCTCAACGTGTATCGCGCAGGCGCTCTGTCCAGCGCTTGTGGCGTTCGGGCGATCACGCGGCTGTCCGCCCGGTGGCCCGTTGTCCCTGCGAGTTGTCAACGTTTCTCAAACGGAGAAGCGGAAGTTCATGATGTCGCCGTCCTGCACGACGTATTCTTTCCCCTCGAGCCTCAGCTTGCCCTCGTGGCGGGCCTTGGCCTCGCTGCCGGACGCGATGAAGTCGTCGTAGTGGATGACCTCCGCCCGGATGAAGCCGCGCTCGATGTCGCTGTGGATGCGGCCGCCGGCGCGTGGCGCATGGTCTGCGCGGCGGATCGTCCAGGCCTTCACCTCGTCCTCGCCGACGGTGAAGAAGGAGATCAGGTCGAGCAGCCTGTACGCCGCGCGGATGAAACGAGCCCGCGCCGGTTCGGAGAGGCCAAGCGAAGTGAGGAACTCGCCCTGATCCTGTGGCTCGAGCTGAGAGATCTCCGATTCCACCGCGGCGCAGAAAGAGATCGCCTCCGCTCCCCTTTGCTTCGCTTCGGCGATCAGCTCCGGCCTGGGGGGGCTGGCGGCTTCCTCCTCGGTGACATTGACCGCCACGAGCATTGGCCGGCGAGAGAGGAATTGGAAATGCGCCATCTCCTTATCCTCCGCTTCGCTCCAGCGCATGGTGCGAAGGGGGCGACCTGCCTCGAGGTGCTCGGAGAGCCGGGACAGCTCATGGTACTCGGACCCGGTCTTCCCGTGCTCCTTGCGCAGCCGGTCGAGCCGCTTTTCCACCAGGCTCAAGTCGGCGAGCACCAGCTCCGAGTCGAAGTCCCGCAATTGCTGCAGCGGGTCTGGGGGCGATCCGTCCCCGCCGGGAAATCCGCGCAACACCACGCAGAAAGCGTCCGCGTCGCCCAGCGCCTTGATCGATTCGGCGTCCAGACCGGAGCCCTTGCCGCGAGGTCCGGGCACGTCGACGAAGAGCATCTCGGCGAAGGTCTTCTTCTTCGGCTTGTAGATGGCGGAGAGCGCGTCCACCCTCGGGTCGGGAACCTTGATCGCTCCCAGGTTGGCTTGGCGACCTGCGGCGCCGCCTCGGTTCAGCGCGGTGAGCGCGTTGAAGAGCGTGGTCTTGCCCACCAGCGAATAACCAACCAATCCCGCCTTCATCTGAGCGGCGGTGATATCAGCAGCGCCGCGCGTCTGACAAACGATCGATTTTCCGCCCGAAATGGCTCCCGCGCCGTTCCAAACATTCAGCGGGGAGTGATCAGGCGAATCACCTGGTTGTAGGCGTCCGAGATCGCGATGCGTCCATCCGGCAGCACCGCGACGCCGGTGGGAAGCACGATGTCCGCGGTATCGCCGGTCCCCAGATTCATCCCGACGCGTCCGCTGCCGGCGATGGTCGTGACCCGGGTGGTGTCGATCGACGGTCCGGGGATCCGCCAGATAGATCTCGCCCGCCAGGCCGACCGCCATTCCCATCTGCGCCCGGAAGCGCGCGTCCGAGCCGGCGCCATCCCCAAATCCAATCGACGCGTAGAACCTCCCGGCAATCGTGTCTACCGGGTGGCTGCCGCTGGGGGAGATCCGACGCAGGTATTGCGTGGTCGCATCGAGCACGTAGACCTCGCCGGTGGGCGCCACCGCGAGTGCGGACGGATAAGCAAATCGGGCGTCGGTCGCGACCGGGGCATCCAGGGCTCCAAATTCCCCGTTGCCGGCATAGGTGCTGACCGACCTCGATCCTTGCGCAATCTGCCGGATCCTGTTCCCGAACATTTCCGCCACGTAGAGATTGCCCGCGCGGTCCAGAGCGAGGGCCATCGGGCGATCGAACCGGGCCCGCAGCGGATCGGCGCTGTCGACCCACCCCGGATCCCGCATCCGCCCCGCATAGGTCGACACCGAAAACGTGGGGGGATCATTCTGGATCCGGCGGATGACGTGATTGTCCGAGTCGGCGACGTAAATCGTCCCGTCTGCCGCGACCGCCACCCCCGTTGGAGCACGGAAGCCCGCCTGGCTCCCGGGACTGTCGTCGGCCGATCCCGGAAAGCCCGTCCCGGCAATGGTGGCCGTGGTGCCATCGGCGGCGATCCGGCGAATCAGGGGATTGTTTCCATCGGCGACGATGATCTGGCTCGAGCCTCCGGCGGCCAGCCCAAGCGGGCCGGAAAACAACGCCGCGGAGCCGGGGCCGTCGGCCCATCCCGCCGCCCGCGTGGAGCTGCCGGCCAGCGCTGAAACCGAGGCCGCCCACTCCGGATCAACTCGCGGAGGCGTCGGCCGCAGCGGCCCGGTCGGAGGCGGCTCTACTGGCGGGCGGCGGTGCGCGAGCGCACGCTCAAGAACGTTCTGGGTCATCCGGCCGACCCGGTCATCGATGAAGTCCGGTTGGTCCGGATTCAATGCGGCAGACCAGAAGAACGTGCCGGCGGCGAACACCGTATTGCCCGCGGCGAGATTGCGCTCCACGGTGTGGGCCACACTCGCCGTTCCCAGATCCCGCAGGACGGGGTTTTCCTGGATCACCAGGACATCTGCGGGCGTCTCCCGATCGGGCCAGATGCGATCGAACTCGATCCCCAGCAATCCGGGGAGCGCCTCCCCTGCGACCACGTCGGTCCCCCGGTACAGCCAGTGATTGGGATCGCCCACCACCAGCGGGTAGGGGATCGCCTGGACCGAGTCGTAGGCGACGCCGTAGAGCAGGTTTTCCGCATGCGGATTCGGCGGGTCGCTGAAATGGACCGTCGGCGGGTCGGTCACCGGATCGTCGTATGATTTGTAGCAAACGACGGTGCGGAATGGCATGCCGGTGGTACTGCTTTCACGGTAGCGAATGCGCCAGAAAGCGCCGTTCGCCCCAAAGTAGGTGTAACTGGTCTGACCGGAATTGACCGCCGCATCCACCTGAGCTCTTTCAATCGGGTGCCAGTATTCATCATGGCCGGCAGTCACAAAGGCGCCAATCCCAGACAACAGATTAGAAAACCGGTTGAAGTCGATGTTCGTCGCATAGGTGACGTCGTATCCATTTTTCTCGAGGAATTTGAAAAATGAATAGTCGAACCAGAAGAGCTGTCCCGCGCCCTCCCCATCATCGTAGGGCCGATCATAGGAAACCTCGACCGCTCGGCCGGCCACGCCCTGATAAAGACTCTCGCCGCCCCATCGATTGTAGGCCTGATAGGTGTTGAAGCTCGGCTGGTACAGGATCTCCGCCGGCCGGCGATCGAGGACGACGAACGGCGCAAAGCGCTTGAACCGCTCTCCGTCGGATCGGATCACCTTGACGAGGTACACCCCCGAAAGCCAATCGGATGGAATTTGAAAATAGAATGTTTCACCCCAGCTGCACTCCACGCGGTTGGTGTCGGGTTGCCGAGGGCAGGCGGGCTGAGTCGAAATGTCATAGGGGCCACCGCTCCAGACCAGGCGTGCCCCGTCCCCGCCGTAATACCCGAGGCGATAAATCTCCGCGTCGATGCGCGACGGGACGTCGGAGGCGACCTTGACCGAAACGTACCCCCCCGCGAGCTGCGAATCGGTAGAGAGGTAAAGCTCGAGTTGCCGCGACGCGGCGACCGCGCCCGATCGCCACAACGGACTGCCAGGCAACCGATTCTCGATCTGAATCGGATTCAGGTCATTGGAGCCGGGGAGGCCCGCGAATCCGGAGCTTCTACTTGTGTCGTCGATTCTTGTATCGCCGACTCGCGAGGGTGGAAGAGCTGAATCCCGACAAGCGATTAGCAGAACACTCAGTCCAAACATCGACCATGCGATGCGTGTCATCCCTCTCCTGACGTGAGAATCCGCGCGCACCATGACGACGGCCCGAGAATCTCGCCAAAATGCTCACGCGCACGAGTGAACACCACCATCATCCGGCGGGCCAGTCAAGCCGGAATTCCCGCGTCTCGGTGACTCAACGCGCTGCGCCGAAAGTGACCCGGAAAATGCCTGGCACTCGCCGCGGAGAAATCTCGCCTCGGGCTCCACCCCGTGCGAAAACCGTACGATGGGTCGGCGCGGCGATGGGTCTCAGCGCGAGGACGGGCAAGGCCCCGACAGGCGAAGGATATGTGTTTCAACCTGTTATCAATCATGCAGAGAAGAGGCAGGTTTCTTTAAGAAGTTGCGAGCCGGGCTCCGATGTGCCATCGACAGGAGATGAAGTGGGGATCCGCGATTTCGGAGGAAGCCGTTCTGGAGCGCGCCGTATCCGAGGCGGGCAACGCAGTGCGAGATCGGCTTGGTCAGTCCCGCGCGGATCTCGTCCTCGCCTTCGTTTCGCCTCACTACGCAGGATCCTACCCGCAGCTGCCGGAGCTGGTCGCTGCTCAGTTCCCCGGCGCCCTCTTGCTCGGCTGCTCAGCGGACGGGGTGATTGGAGCGGGGCACGAGGTCGAGCAGCGCGCCGCATTTTCACTCACCGCCGCTTCTCTGCCCGGAGTGGACCTGGTGCCGTTTCAAGTCGGCTCACCCCGACTCCCCGCAGATCCTACCGAGGTTCAAGCATGGAGGGCGTTGGTCGGCAATCCGCCGATGAGGAACGTCCATTTCCTCCTCCTCCCGACTCGCGGAAGATCGGTGGACTCTCCAGCGGCGGCCAAATGCAGGGTTCAAGCTCCCTTTTCCTCGAGTCGCGGGTGCGGCGAAGCGGGGCAGTGGGCGTGGCGCTCAGCGGGAACATCTCCATCGACACCATTGTCGCCCAGGGCTGCCGGCCGATTGGCTCGCCGCTGATCATCACCCAATGCCAGGGAAATCTTCTGATCGAGTTGGACGGCCGTCCCCCGCTGCTCGTCCTCCGGGAGCTCTACGAATCGCTGCCGGAGAGCGACCAGAGTCTTTTGAGGTCGTCGTTGTTCATCGGCCTGGAGATGAAATCCGACGAGGTGGAGTTCCGTCCCGGCGATTTCCTCGTACGCAACATCATCGGTCTCGACCCGGACACCGGCTCAATTGCGATTGGCGCGCTTCCGAAACAGTGGCAATTTCTGTTGCGCGATTCGCAAACCGCCACCGCTGATCTCACCCGGCTGCTCTCTCGTTACCGGGATTCGGCTCGACCGGATGGCGCACTGCTGTTTTCCTGCCTCGGCCGGGGAATCAACCTGTTCGGGCGAGCCGACCACGATACCGGGCTCTTCCGGGAAAAGCTCGGGCCGATCCCCCTCGGTGGTTTTTTCTGCAATGGCGAGATCGGACCGGTGGGGGGAAGCACCTTCCTGCACGGGTACACCAGCGCATTCGCCCTCTTTCGCGAGGCCGATCCTCCAAAACGCCATTGACGCCGAGGCAGCCCGCGCCGGGCGCCGGCCAAAGCTGCCGCAGCGCGGCGGCATCGCCTCTATTTCTCGGTTTGACCGCCGCCTGGGGTGGGCGCCGGGGCTGGGCGCGGAAGTGATTTCGGCCAGGGTCCGACGTAGCGGGATGCGGGTCTGATCAGTCGGCCGACGGCATGTTGCTCGATATAATGGGCGCACCAACCCGCCACCCGGCCCGCCGCGAAAGTGGGCGAAAAGGCGGCCGAAGGCAGGCCGATCGCATCGAGCAAAACCGCGGTGTAGAACTCGACGTTGGCACGAAGCGCCCGCTCCGGGTGCTTTTCCTGTAACAATCGCTCGGCCTCGCGCTCCACCGTCCGCGCGAGATCCAGCTTCTCGCTGGGCGGCCCGCGGATCGCGAACGCGATAGATCCGGTGGCCCATGCCCATGATCCGGCGGCCGGCGGCAAGCTCGCGCTCGAGCCAGGAGCGGGCGCGGGAGGGGTAATCGATGCTCTGCAACATCTCGAGAACCGGACCCGGGGCGCCGCCGTGCAGCGGCCCTTTCAGCGCGCAGACCCCGGCCACGACCGCGGAGACCATGTCCGAGCCGGTCGAGGCCACGACGCGCGCGGCCAGCGTGGACGCGTTCATGCCGTGGTCCATCACCGTCACCAGATACGTATTGAGCGCCTCAACCGCGCGCGGCGACGGCGGGCGTCCGAGGGCCATGCGCAGGAGATCTTCGGCATGACCCAACTCAGGATCGGGTGCTTCGGGAGTCTGCTCGAGCCGATAGCGCAACCATCCGGCGAGCAGCACCCCCGCCGCCCCGGTGAGGTCGATCGACTGGCCGACCAAATCCGGATTGTTCACGCTCAGATGCGCCAGAGCCGCGCGCAGAGATTCCATGCCATCGCCCATCCGCAGCGCATCTCCCATTCGGGGGATCGCCTGAAACGCCCTCTCCCTCGCCTTGCCGAGTGCGCGACGAACCTCCTCAAGTTGCGACGGATCGGGAAGCTCGCCGCGCCAGAGGAGCCAACAGGCGGACTCGAACGGGACATGTCCGGCAAGCTCTTCGACGGTGTACCCGGAGACAATCAGCTGCCCACGCTGTCCGTCCACCTCGCTCAAGCGCGTTTCAGCAACCACCACGCCTTCGAGGCCCGTGGTTGACGGCGTCGTTTTGGAAGCGCTCATCCTTCGTTCCCTCTTGCTATGGTGTCATCGTTACCGGTGTAACACTGAACCGATGAAAGGTCCGAGCAGATGAGCAGAAATTGCCCGATCTGTGAACGACAGCCGCTCCACCCGAACACAGTCCAGGGGGTGGAGATTGAAACCTGCTCGGGCTGCGGTGGCCTGTGGTTCGAGGCAGGCAAGCTCGAGCGTTTCCCCGATCGACCGGCCGTCAAGACTTTGCTGCCGCTGGCCCGTCAGGCGCCGGGACGTTGCCGGCGGAGGGGGCACGCGATCAGTCGAGCAATGGTGCGTTGCTCGGCTTGCGGCGGCGCACCGGCCCAGTGCCCCGTCTGCAGCGCGCGGCTGGCGATGGTTCCTACCTCCGCCTGTGCGATCGACATCTGCATCGCTTGCGAAGGCGTGTGGCTCGATGCGGGGGAATTCGAAGCGCTGCGGGGGATCGCCGGCCGGGCGGCAGTCTCCGGAAAGGCACCGACGGCGACCTCGCACGGTTGGGAGATCCCGGCTCCTTCGGCCCGAGTCAAGGATCCCTGGCTTGGGCCGGGTCAGGTGCAGGCGCCGCAGCGCACGAGCGGAACGCCGAACCTCCGGGCGCCCTTCACCTGCCGGCAGTGCGGTGGGAGCATCGGCGTGGCGGATGCCTGGGCGCACGACGGAGAAATCTACTGCGAGCGGTGCCGGCCGCCCGGCGCGGTTTCGGGCCACGACTTGCCCCCGGATTCGAAGGGTTGAGATCCGGCTCGTGCAACCGCTCCCGCACTCCCGGCAACCGCTCGAAGTTGCGTTCGACGGCGATCGCCTCAATGCGCAGGTATACGCTCCCGAGGGACGGCGACCATCCGAAGTCTTCGTGCTGGCTCACGGCGCAGGCGCGGGTCAGTTCAGCTCTTTCATCGTTCGATTGGCGGGGGGACTTTCCGGGCGGGGCATCGAGGTGGTCACCTTCGATTTCCCCTACATGCAGCAGGGCAAGCGGGTTCCGGATCGCGCCCCAAAGCTCGAAAGCTCCTACCGGGCGGTGATCGGCGAAGTGATCGCCCGGAATGCGTCCGCAAAGCTGTTCATCGGCGGCAAGTCGTTGGGAGGAAGGATCGCCTCGCACCTCGCCGCCGCGGACGACGCGCTGGCGGCGCGGATCTCCGGCCTCATCTGCCTCGGCTATCCGCTGCACCCGCGCATTCGCGCGCCGGTGCTCATCGTGCAGGGGGAGCGGGATGCTTTCGGGAGCCCGGATGAAATTCGCTCGGCGATTCGCAGCATGAGCGCGCCGGTGTATCTCCTGGCCATCGACGGAGGGGATCACTCGCTGTCGGTTCCAAAACGCGGACCGGCGTCCCAAGAGGAGATCTATGGCCGCGTCGAAGAGCACATCGCCCGCTGGATGGGTGCTCAAGCAAAGGCATGAAGCCGCCGAGCGAGTTGCCTTCGGAGCGCCTCAACCGGGTAGCTACAAGCTGGGCGGAGTACCGGGGTCGGGCTTGCCGTGCAACTTCTAGGTTTCGCTCAGTCGTGCCGCTTGCGTCATGAGATAATTCCGCTCCGAGGTGCTCGTGGTGCGCTCCGCCGCGCGCCGGTAATGCGCGATCGCGCCCTCGCGGTCGCCCGCCCGCTCCAGCAGATGCGCCCGGACCGCATCGAGTCGATGATGACCCTCGAGGCGTGAGTCCCCGGCGAGCGCATCGAGTCGTTCGATCCCCGCGGCCGGACCATGAACCATTGCGGTGGCGATCGCGTGGTTGAGCGTCACCATCGGATTGTCCGAAATGCGCTGCAAAAGTCCGTACAGCCCCAGGATCTGCGCCCAGTCCGTGTCATCGGTGCTGGGGGCCTCGTCGTGCACCGCCGCGATTGCCGCTTGAAGCTGATACGGGCCGATCGAACCGCGCGGCAACGTCGCCGTGATCAGCGCCACGCCCTCTTCGATCGCGCCCCGGTCCCAAAAGGTTCGGTCCTGTTGGTCGAGCGGAATGAGCTCGCCTGACGGTCCGGTTCGCGCGGCGCGCCGGGCGTCGGTCAGGAGCATGAGCGCGAGGAGCCCCGCGACCTCGCTGTCATCCGGGACGAGGCGATGGAGCAGGCGCGTGAGGCGAAGCGCCTCGCCGGAAAGGTCGTTGCGGTGGAGCTCTGGGCCAGTGGTGGCCGTGTAGCCTTCGCTGAAGATCAGATACAGCACGTGCATCACCGCACCAAGGCGCGCGGCGCGCTCCTCGGCCAAAGGCATCTCGAAGGGCACCCCGGAGGCCTTGATGCTCTGCTTCGCACGGCTGATCCGCTGCGCCATCGTCGCTTCCGGCACCATGAACGCCTTGGCGATCTCGAAGGTCGTCAAGCCACCGACCGCGCGCAGAGTGAGCGCGATCGCGGACGATGGCGAGAGCACTGGGTGGCAACACATGAAAAGGAGGTCCAGGGTGTCGTCCCGGCCCGCTGCGTCCTCATCCGCGGCGAGGGCGAGCTGCTCCTCCGGCGGAAACCAGGCTGACCACGATTGCCTCGCGATCGCGGCGGGCGCTCTCGGCACGGAGATGATCTGCGATGCGTCTCGACGCGACCTGGATCAGCCAGGCGCGCGGGTTCTCGGGCACGCCATCGCGTGGCCACTGCGCCGCCGCTGCGATGAGGGCTTCCTGAACGGCATCCTCTGAGGCGGCAAAGTCGCCGAATCGCCGGATGACGGCGCCGAGCACTTGCGGCGCAAGGTCGCGCAAAAGGTGCTCGGCAGTCGCGTCCAGAGGCGGGGGCATCAGAGAAAGTCTTTGGGCGGCCCGCTCATCCCCTCGCGCACCTCGATCGGCATGTTCAGCGACGCGCCGCCGGGTCCTGGGGCGGCCGAGGCCTGCGCGGCGATCTCGTAGGCGCGCTCGGGACTCTCGACGTCCACGATCCAGTATCCGGCGAGAACCTCCTTCGCCTCGGGAAACACGCCATCGGTGATCGGCTTGCCATCCTTCCCGGCCCGGACCCGCTTGGCCTGATCGGGGCCGGCCAGCCCTTCGGCCGACACGAGCTCGCCCGACTCCTTGAGCTTCTTGTTAAAGCTGATCATGAACGCGATGTGCGCCTTGATATCCTTCTGCGGCCAGCGGGCGATCTGGTAAGGGCCTCCGCCCGGGGTGTTCATCATCAATATGTACTTCATGGTCGATTCCTTTCGTGCGAGCGCCCCTCCATGGGACGCGCGTTCACCCGGTAGTCGGAGCCGCAGGATGTTTCTCGACATCGCGGCGCGGATCTTCAACTTCTTTTTCCTCGGCGGCGCAACCGCTGGGAAAGATTGACTTCCGCCACCGCTGCACCGACTGGCCACAGATCGTCCGGGCGTCTTTGCATTCGATCGCGAGCGATCGGATGGCCGCGCCTTAAGACCCAGTCCGGCGGTCGAGTTGCAGAAGTCAGGTCATCCTGATTCGCCACGAGCATCTCGCAGCTCTTCGATGAGCTCTAAATGCTCGCGATCGTGATTCTGCATCACGGCGAGAAGTCGCTCCACGGTGATCGGGCCCACCGTCTCCAGAAAACCCTGGCGGCCGAGCTGGTCGGGCTGAATCCCGCACACCACGGCGACGTTGCCCATCCGCGCGATCGCGAAGTCTTCCAGGGCGCTTTGAATCGGCTGTGAATTGTAATCGCGCTCCCGAGCGAGGCGGGCCCCGTCGATGTCCGGCAAGAACGGCTCTGCCTCATCGAGCAGCTTGCGAAGGCGAAGAGTGTAGCCATCGCGCTCGATATCCCGGAGATGGCAGACGTTCTCCAGGATCGAAAACTCCCTCCCCGGCTTCCTCCATCGAAGAACATCCTCCGGTAGGCCGGCGACGATCTTACGGACGGCGCTCGGAAATGCCTGCAGTCGCCTGGCAATTCTCTCCAGATCTTCGGACGTGATCATCAGCTCCCTCCGAAAAAAGTACTCCACCGTATCGCTCTTATCGTGGAGCTCGCGGGTCTGGGCGCCGCGAACGTAACCGCGTCGTTCATAGATCAAATGCGCCGTTTTGAATCGGGTATCGCTCCACAGCTCTACCCGGGTTGCACCGCTCTGGCGGGCGCCGTTCTCCACCAGATCGCAAAGGGCGCCGCCAATTCCCTTCCGCCGGGCATCCGCGCGCACGTAAAGCTTGTGCAGTTGAACGCCGCGGTCCGGGAGTGGAGCGCTGCCGATGCAGCCGACGATGCTCCCGTTCTGCTCGGCGACCCAGAAACGGCCGCCCAGCCGGCGGAAGTGGTCGGCGATCGCGCGCAGCTCGGGCATTTCGCCGTCCACGTCCGTCACGCAGCCGGGATATTCATCGAACACCCCGCCGATCAGCGCGATCAGCGCCTCGGAATCCGCGTCGGCGGCATCTCGGAAGGTAACCCCGTTCACTGCTTCTGGGCGGGCGCCTCGTACCGCGCCATCCGATGGGTTTCAACCAGCGCGTCGGCCAGCCACTCCTGCATTGGAGGTAACTTCCAGATCGTCTCCGCATACTCGGCCGCGCTCCCCTCCAGTGGAACAGCGTACGTCTTGAACCGGCTGACCACCGGCGCGTACATCGCATCGGCGATGGTGAATGCGCCGAACAAGAACGGACCGCCGGCCCCGAATCGGCGGCGGCAGTCGTTCCAGATCTCAAGAATCCGGGCAACCTCCGCTTTCACCTCCGGCTGCAGCCGGGTGTCGGGAAACGATTCGCGGAACTTCATCGGCAAATTCTGGCGAACCGCGGCGAAGCCGGAATGCATTTCCGCACTGATCGACCGCGCGGTGGCGCGGGCTTTCGAATCCGCCGGCCAGAGCTTCCGGTCGGGAAAGAGCTCGTCGAGGTATTCGCAGATCGCCAGCGAATCCCAGACGGTGGTTTCCCCATCGATCAGCAGCGGGAGCCGTCCGGAGGGCGAGTACTTCCGAATCTCCTCGCCGGTAGTAGGCTGATCCAGCGGGATGACCCGCTCCTCGAATGGAATTGCCAGCTGCTTGAGCAGCACCCACGGTCGAAGGGACCACGAGGAGTAGTTCTTGTTTCCCAGTACGAGCTTCAGTTTCGGCATGCGGCCTCCGCGCAGATTTCTGAACCCAGCTGTGTGCCACAAAGCCAACGCGCCCGCCAGCCATTCGCGTCCGGTTGACTCCAGCGCCGATCCAGGGCGAGAAACGGAGAACCGAATGGCAACACCGCTTCAAAGGCTCTCCCAGCTTGGCCTGCTCAAGGCCTCCGATGGTCGGGGATCTCTGGCCGCGACCCAGACGCCGGGCCGCGAGTTGCTCCAGCTGTGCAACGCGATGATGCTCGAAGGCGGCCTTTCGGTATCTTTGGATGTCAGGCCCGACGAGCTG
>WNFJ01137318.1_pt2 | contig 18280 bp, 17 predicted proteins | sample 5400461 | NCBI WGS metagenome assembly WNFJ01 (sample SAMN13153349, study PRJNA577476) | soil metagenome | isolation source: 115 cm saprolite on Douglas fir-dominated hillslope | place: USA:California | collected 2013-09-17 | reverse complement strand
CTTGCGCGTTGCGCTGGATAGCGGGCGTTGGAATCAGCATGACGTTTTGCAGCGTATCCACCAGCAGGCGTGCATTCACGAACTGGCTCGGGAACAGAGCACTGTCGGTATTGGGGAAGATGGCCTTCAATTTCAGAGTGCCGGTGGTGGTATCGATCACGTTGTCCAACGTCAACAGCGAGCCGCTGGCCAGTTTCGTGCTTTGGTCGCGATCGAACGCGTCCACGGTCAGTTTCTTCCCTTTTCGTAGTTGCTGCTGAATTTGTCCCAGATGATCCTCGGCAACGCTGAAGATCACCGTGATGGGCTGCAGTTGCGTGATCACCACCAATGGAGTGCTGCTGTTGGCTTGCACGATGTTTCCCGGGTCAACTAGCCGCAAGCCCACGCGCCCATCAATCGGCGAAGTGATATGCGTGTACGTGAGATTCACCCTGGCATTCGCAAGCTGCCCTTGATCGTTCTTGACAGTTCCTTCATCCTGCAGAACTACCTGTTGCTGATCGTCCAACTGTTGCTTGGCGATCGCGTTTCGACTGAATGCTTGTTGATAGCGTTCCTGATCGATCTTGGCCTCGTTCAGCAGCGCTTGATCGTGCGCCAGTTGCCCTTCCATCTGCGTCACCGCTGCTTCATATGGCCGGGGATCGATTTCCAGCAGCCAATCACCCTTCCGCACCATCTGCCCTTCGCGGTAGTTCACCTTCATGATTTCGCCCTGCACCCGGCTGGTCACCGTCACCGTGTACACGGGCGTCACCGTTCCGAGCGCGTCGATATTGACGCCAATGCTTCCCTGGCCTGCCGTCGCCGTTGAAACCACCACGCCGCGCGCCGCGGGATCGGCCGTGGTTTTCGCCTGAGGAGTGGCGCCACGTCGCTGCCATATAATGATGCTCAGCACCACAACCAGCGCAACGATCAGCCATAACCACCAGCGATGCTTGGGAGCAGGTGGGCGCTGCGTTGCCGAGTCGGGGACTGTCTTTACTTCAAAGGAATCCGTTCTGTTTTCCGTCACAGGCACTCCCGCCGGCGGCCATTTTGCAATATGTATTAGATGACCCGTATGTGGACATTGTGCACCGGGACCTCAGGAAGATCTGACGAGCTTAGACTCAAATGCCAGTTCTCTCCCGAGCCTGCACCATATTCCGCCAACTGATCCGCTGTTTGTTCGACGTGCAGAAACCACCGGGCGTTTCAGCGGGATACGGGCAACAAAGGCGCGCTAAGTCACTCTGAGCGCAGGGCAATCAGCGGGTTCACCCGAGTCGCCCGGCGCGCCGGCAAAAGGCAAGCTGCCAGGCCTGCCACAAAAAGCACCAGCACAACCACCGAGAACGTCCACGGATCCGTGGCCGACACGCCCCAGATTTGGCTGGCCACAAGACGCTTCAATGCCAGGCTCATGATCACGCCAGCAAGCGCGCCCGCGGTTACTAACACCAGACCACTGTTGAGCACCATGCGCAAAACGTCCCGCTCTACCGCACCAAGGGCCATGCGGATACCAATCTCGTGAGTTCGCAGAGAGACGGTGTAGGCCATTACGCTGAACACACCCATGATCACCAGCACTAGTCCGATAGCGCCAAACGCGCCGAGCACAAACAGGATGAATTGAGGCTCTGCGAAATACCATTGTTTCAGATAATGCTCAACACTGCCAGCCTCGGAAATGGCAATATCGGGATCCACTGCGGAGATTTCCTGCCTCACGGCCGTCAACGTCCCTGCTGAATTTCCGGCCGTGCGCATCACGATCATGCGATTGCCCGCTCCTGTGAGCGTATGCGGAAGATAAGCCTCAGGCCGTGGTGCATCCTGTAATCCGCTGTTGTTGGCGTCCGCCACAATCCCGATGATTTCAAAATAGGCGTTACGCGGCCAATCAGGGAAGTACATTTCGAAGGAGGTGAGTCTAATTTCATGACCGACGGGATTTTCTTCGCGGAAATAAGCGCGAGCCAGGGCTTCATTGATGACCAGTACGTGCCGCGCTGAATCAACGTCACGTTGCGTCAGCAACCTGCCCTTTAACAAGCGCCGGCCCAGCGTCTGGAAGTAGCCTTCGCTGCACATGTTAAAGGTTATGCTCCAAGGTTCGGAGTGCGCTTTCCCCTGCACCTCCACTTCGCTGTGTCCCCATGAGTAAGGTGGAAGCGAACTAGCGTCGGCAGCAGCGGTCACTCCCGGAATGGCCTCGACGCGGTCGAGGATTTTCCGGAAGATGGGCTTGATTTGATTGGCGGATTCGTATCGTCCCTCGGGAAGGGCCAAATCCACATACCAAACGTTGGCCGGATTAAACCCAAGGTTAATGCGCTCCAGCGCAACTAGACTCCGCGCCATCAACCCCGTGCCGACCAACAGAACGATTGAGACGGCCACCTCCGCGACCACCAAGCCCGAGCGCAATCTTCCATGCCGCGCGTCCTCATTGGTGCCCTTTCCGGCGCCCGCAAGGCCGAACCGCAGATCGCGGCGCACCGCATGAATCGCTGGCACCAAACCACACAACAAGGTGGTCACAGCAGCGACACTCATCGCGAAGAGCAAGGTTGCGGGGTGCAGTGCGATGTCCACTTCGGACGGAACCACACCCGGAGGAATTACCGCCGCCACGGCTTGCAATCCCCAAAAGGCAAAAATGTAGCCGGCGATGCAGCTTGCCGTAGCCAGGATGAAACTTTCGACCAACAATTGCCGCACAAGCCTGCCGCGGCTTGCGCCCAGTGAAGCCCGGATGGCAATTTCTTTTTCACGAACGGTTGCCCGGGCGAGCAAAAGATTAGCGACATTGCTGCACGCAATCATCAGCAACATTCCGACCGCGCCCAGCAGCGCAAATAGCGTAGGTTTGAATCGACCTACCGAGAAATCCTTCAGTGTGTTTACCTCTATCTGGTAGTGCGGGCGAAAAAATACCGGGTAGTCCCGCTCGCTGAGCTTCGCAATTACCTGGAGATCTGCCTCGGCGGTGCGCGCGTTTACACCTGGCTTGAGGTGCCCAAGAATCCACAATTCGTTGGCCACAATACCGAAACCGGGAATGAAAGTATCGCGATTCAGGCTGAGAGGAATCCAAATGTCGCAATTGCCGAAATGAAATCGCGGCGGCATTACCGCAATCAACGTCCGCGGCGTGCCATTGAGATTCAGCGTGCTGCCGAGCACCTTCGCGTCCTTGTTGAACTGCTTGACCCATAGTTGATAACTCATGACGAACACAGGCGGAGAACCAGGTTTTCCGTCGTCGGAGGTGACGGGCCGCCCCAACAAGGGTCTGCTGCCAAGTACTGTAAATGCATCCGGGGTTATCCAGCCCCCTTGAACGCGTTCAGTTCCCCGAGGAGTCGCATAGCGGACACTTACATAGGCAAGGCCAATTATGTCGTCGAAGGTGTGATTCTGTTGTTTGAAATCCAGGAAGGTCGCCACCGGGTATCGCCAAATTCCGGTCCCGCGGATCGCGGGAGTCGCTAGCCTTTCGGCATTTTTGTAGGGGAACGGATTGAGCAGGACACTGTCGATGACACTGAAGATCGTGGTTGTCGCAGCGATTCCCAGTGCGAGAGTCAGTATGGCAACAGCGGCGAAGCCGGGACTCTTCGCGAGCATCCTGAGACCGTAGCGAACATCGTGCCAAATACTGGTCATCGGCAAACCTCGCAAGGGTTGGATGAAAACCTATAGCTCCGCAAGCGATTGGATGCAAGATTTTTCCACGGGAACCAGCCCAACAGACTGACCCAGCAACACCGCAATCGAGTTTGAGCTGCTCAGGGTGTCCGGTTCTGAGAAAGCAAATCCCAAAAGCGACCGCTGTGCCCTTATTAGCTTCCGCAAGGCCGAGCTAGGTGTTTTGCTATCTGGCAGTACGACTGAGTCAGGCTGGGACTTCAATTTGCCCACATTTGGCGCGGATTAGTGCGTGGAGGTGGCCCCCATGGAAACCCTATGGAAAGACTTGCGGTATGCAGCGCGCATGCTGGCGAACAGCCCGGGCTTCGCCCTGATTGCCGTATTCACACTGGCGCTGGGCATCGGCGCCAACACCGCCATCTTCAGCGTGCTCAATTCGGTGCTGCTGCGTTCCCTGCCGGTGGCGCACCCCGAGCAGTTGGCGGTGCTTACCGATCCTGACTTCCATGGAGGGAGTTTCGGCAGCCAAACGGGAGAGCGCTCAGCACTCGCCTATTCGGAATTCGAGCATCTGCGCGACCACCATGATGTCCTTGGCGACATTTTTGCCGCCGACAGCCAGCTACCGGACGTCGAAGTGACCATTGGGGATTCTTCCAATGGCGCCGGCGCAAACAACGAGACTGCGCGCGTCAAGTTAGTGAGTGGAAACTATTTTGCGACTCTCGGCGTGCAACCGGTTGCTGGCCGCACCTTCAATTCCGAAGTGGATCGCGTGCGAGGCGGCTCGCCAGTAGCAGTCGTGAGTTACGCTTTCTGGAAACAGCGTTTTGGCCTGAGTCCCGATGTGCTCGGGCGAACCGTGAAGATTCACAATACCTCGTTCCAAATTGTGGGCGTGACGCCGCCAGGATTTTTCGGCGAAACAGTCGGCGAAACTCCGGACATGTGGGTGCCGATGATGATGCAGGACGCGATCTATCCTGGACGGGATTATCTTAGCGCGTCGCCGCTGGGCGTCCTGAACCAACACATGTGGCTTCAGGTAATGGGCCGCTTGAAACCAGGGATCTCCTTTGCGCAGGCGAAGGCGAGCATCAACGTAAGCTTCAAGCAATTGCTGGAATCTGCCGCGGGCGCGCAGTTGACGCCGGACCAACGCAAAGAAGCGTTGGACCAGCAGATCAACCTGCAACCGGGAGCGCGTGGTTCTTCCACGCTGCACTCTGAGTTCGGTAAGCCGCTCATTTTTCTAATGGTATTGGTCGGGTTGGTTTTGCTGATTGCCTGCGCCAATGTGGCGAACCTGCTGCTCGCCCGCGGAGCAGCTCGCCAAAAGGAATTCGCCATGCGCGTGGCTATGGGCGCTGGGCGTGGGCGTTTGGTTCGGCAACTTCTCACCGAAAGCCTGCTTTTGGCCGTCCTGGGCGCCGCCGCAGGAATATTACTGGCGCACTGGGCAGACGTCTTGTTGCTGCGCATGGTTTCGGGACCAGCGACGCCTGCTGTGGTGCAACTGAATCTGCAACCCGACGCGCGAGTGCTGGGATTCACCCTCGGAGTCACGCTCCTTACCGCCATCCTTTTTGGATTGATCCCTTCGCTGTACGTCACGCGGCTCGATCTGTCGCCCGTTCTGAAGTCCGCCACGCTGCGAATGGCGGGTGCGTCTTTGTCGCGGCGATTGCCCGTGGGCAAATCGCTCGTGGTTGTGCAGGTGGCCGTGTCGTTGATGTTGTTGGTTGCGGCAGGCGTGTTTGTCCGCAGCCTCTCCAGGCTCAGCGAGGTTAACTTGGGTTACCAACGCGAAAATCTTTTGTTGTTCCGCGTGAATGCTGCTGCCGGCGGTTACAAGGGTGCCGCGGCCACGCGCCTCTACCAGGATTTGTTGAGCAAATTCGCTGCTATCCCCGGCGTGCGCGGAGTCACCGTCTCGCACAATGGCGTGTTCATCGGTTCGGAATCTGGCGATCCCATCGCCGTTGAAGGTTACACGCCGAAGCCGGACGAAGAGATGAATTCGCGCATGGATCACGTGGGTCCCGGCTATTTCTCCACCATGGGCATTCCCATCCTGCTGGGACGCGAAATCGCGCCACAGGACAGCGGAAGCGGGCCGCGCGCCGCCGTCATCAACCAGACGTTCGCGCGGCAGTTCTTTCCCAACACAAATCCCATCGGCAAACATGTTCGCGATACGTATCCCGGCAATCCCGCGGACCTGGTGATCGTGGGCGTGGTCTCGGATGCGAAGTACAACAGTTTGCGAGAAAAAATGCGGCCGCGGATCTACGCGCCGCTGTTCAATCCCATGTGGGAAATGACCGCCGCGGTTTATGAAGTCCGCACCTTTGCCAACCCCACGAGTGTGAGCGCGTCGCTTCGGCAGGCCGTGCAAGCGGGCGGGGCTTCCCTGCCCCCGTCGAAATTCGCACCATGTCCGGATTGGTGAGTGATTCTCTTCAAACGGACCGCTTCATCGAACAACTTTCGGAAGGTTTCGGCCTTTTAGCCATTCTGCTTGCCAGCATCGGTCTGTACGGCATCATGGCTTACACCGTCGCTCGGCGCACGCGCGACATCGGAATCCGCCTCGCGCTGGGCGCGGCGCCGGGAAATGTGCTTTGGCAAGTGTTGCGCGAGACGCTGCTGCTCGTCGTGATCGGCATCATCATTGGCGTGCCGCTCGCGCTTGGCGGCACTCATTTGGTTCGCAGCATGATATTCGGCTTGGGCTTTGCGGACCCCGTTGCGATTCTGGTTGCCGCTGCTCTGCTGGCCATGGTCGCTGCGCTCGCCGGCTTTTTGCCAGCGTGGCGGGCATCTCGCGTGGATCCAATGATTGCCCTGCGATACGAATGAACTTTTTTCAAGCTGGCCTTAAGCGCGCTCGCGCACCGTGCCTGCCGTCAAAACTCGCGTTTTTCTAGAATCTTGATGGATGCAAACAACATAGCTGCCGCGACAGACAAACTCGCAAATGTGCCCATCCAGGGAAAACGCCCTGAAGCAAGATAGCTACTCCGGTCAAGATAAAAGTCACCGGTCACCAGGCCAAAGGCTGAAACGCCGGAACCCAGCATCAAATAAGATCGCTGACAGATAGTAGAGGTGCCGAAAGAAAGAAAATTCCCAGACTCGAACAGAACCAGACCAAAAGAGCAACGCGCCATGCCCGCGCGTTGCGGATCACGAAGAGCATCAGGGGAGCCAGAGCCAGCACGGCTGGGCCAAAGAAATCCCAAAAACCGGGACTATGCTTGTGCATCGCCGCGAAAAACAAAAAAGGAAACAGTTGCGCTGGCCCGTGAATCGAAGAGGCCCCGGCGTTGCTCGCCAGGGCTTTCACGGCATATGCCGTCACCAGCGCGGGCGACAACGCTGGCGAGAGAAAAGGGAAGACCGGATTGTGAGTCCACACAAAATTCCGAAGATACGGCCATATTCCCGCCACCAATGGGCCCAAAGAAAATAGCGCAAAGGCTGCTTTAGAACGAAGCTCCCTGGCAACTGCGGGAGCGAAAGCCGCCGCAATGATGCACCCTGGGTACTTTCCAGAGGCAATGCGGGCGTTTCTGGTTCGCTGAACACCCTTGTTGTGCCCCATCGCGGCGCCCCTTGCGTTGCCCCATATAGCCGCCACATGCCGAACTCAGAAGTAAGGATTCCTATCATCTCTGGTTTTCCGTTGAACTCCCTTACGAGGAGTTGGGGCTTTCTTGATCCCCTTGCGCGGAGCCGCTTTGCGCCGGCTGACTCCCAGCGCTTTCTCCAACAACTCCTCCAGCAGTTTCTTTTCCGCTGGCGTCACCATCTTGGTGAACTTCTCTGGCCGTTCCGCCACCAATTGTTGCAGCTTGGAGATCCACCGCAGGGATTCTGCCGCGGGGTATTCGCCAACCTTGTCTACCAGCTTGAGCGCCACTTCCAGGTCAGGCACCGAGCGATAGCAGGTCAAGGCTTCTTTGAGATTTCCTGCAGCCATATGACACTGCGCCGCACCACGAAAATCGCCCATACCCTCCAGACAAATTGCCTCCAGCTTTGATGGGCGCTCCGCCAGCGTGCCCAGCGCTGCCAGAGCGGGTGCAAACTTCCGGTCTTTGATGAGCATCTGGATCGCGCTCTGCCGTATTCGTTGCACGCGCCCAAGCCGATCCGGAAGATCTAGAACTTCATACAAAGGTGGCAGCAGATCGAACAGCAGCTCTGCGTTATGGCTACCCAAGAGGCCCGACTCCAGTTCTTCTACCCAAGTGTTGGTTTTTGGGGCGATCTCCATTAGAAGCCAAGGTTCGATCTCACCCTTGCCCGTGGGAAGAACCTGGGCTAGTTGCACCAGCGTCTGGAGCCGACTCTCATTGCCCGCACGATGAACTCGCCCGACGGCACTGATGATCGCGGCCAGCCCGTAGGAGCGCGCATTATATGCAGCCCGGCATGCTTCGTAGAACGGATCGGGTCTCCCCAACTCAGGAGCGAGCCGTGTATTGCGAATGCCCAGGGTAAAGCATATTTCTGCCAGCGTGAGATAAACGGCGTCGCGCGTCGCCTCGTCCGTCACCGCGACCGGGGAACTAAGCGGTCCAAGCAGGGTAACGGCCTGCTGCGCACGTGACCAGGCGATTTCAGGCTTCACCTGTAGATATTGTCGGGCATCAGCTTGGCAACGTTGTACGCGCTCTTCCAGATCCAATTCATCTTCCTCGAGAGTCTTAAGCAGAGCAGCAGGGACACAGGATGACACGCCGCTTTCCACCGGCCCGCCATTCAGAAACGCGATACTCTGGCGGACAATTTGGTCGGTCGGATCGACGTCGAGCCAGATCAGCCGTTCCCCGGGACGGCTGACGGCCACACGTAACTGGTCGATTGCCAGGCGCTTCTGCAGATCTGCAATGTCGGAGTCGGCCCGCTGGCGCCAATCCTGGCGCTGAACACGCTCGATATGACGACCGGCATCGAGCACGCACACGGAGTGGAAGTCCAGTCCCTTCACCTCGGAAACCGTAAGTACGGCCTTGCGCGCCGCTTCTGGGACGTAGGTGGGAACCGTGTCTTCCAGAGTAATGATGGCCATGCCCTCGCGTGTGGAAAGCGAGGTCAGCAACTCGTCCAGCTCGCGGCCGGCTGTGGCCGTGCAGTAGAGGATCTGGTCGGTGGCGTCATCTTCTATCTCCGCGTAACCAGCGCCGCTGGGCCGCTCCTGCTTCTCCACGTGAGAGTAAAGGTCCCAAACACGATTTACCAGCGTCGCGATGCGGCGCGGACTACGTAGATTTGCGGAGAGCTTGTAGTCTGTCGGCGTACCGACTTGCGCATGCAGTAGATCGCTCAGCCAACCCCATTCGAAGTCAGTGGGACGCACGGTCTGTGCCTCATCGCCTGCCATCAACAAAGACATGGCTGCGCGACGTTTCCCTCTAGCCCGGGAGGCAAGTTCCACTATCAGCCAAGCCTCGATAGGCGTCAGGTCCTGGCATTCATCGACTGCAATGCAGTCGTAATCGAACTGCCCGGGATTAGTGCTTGGTCGGCTGCCGGTGGTGTCATTGCGTAGTCTTTCGACGGTCTGCCAGGCGAGCGCCAATTCCGGGAAATAGCGCTCGGCAAGAGGGATGGAATTCGAGTGTTCCAGGCGGCGTGCGATCTCCAGTGCGGCTGTCACCGCTGCTTGACCCAGTGAGCGCGTGCGCCGTTCCCGATACGCTTGGTCCGTGACGCGTGCATTCTTACAAGCAGCGAAACGGCCGATGGCGACCGGAAGCGCATCCCCAGCCAGATGCGCGTGCAATTCGTCGTACAGCGCCGTCTGGGAATGTGTCCAAGCGCCGAGGCTCCGGGTAAAAGGTGCCAAGTCGCGCACGAAGTGCTGCCGGGCTTCGCATTCGGCAACCACTTGGGCGTTCGACCCGAATATCTGCCGGACCAGATGGGGAAACGTTAGCACCGTAAAGCGCTTGTGTGAGGAACAGAAGCGATCGAAGTACTCGCGGGCCGCCGCAGCCAGATCCGGGGAATACGTCACGTAGAGCCCGTGCTCCGCGGTAGCCGAATCGGCTGCGTGCCAAAGAGCGCTGGTCTTGCCCGAACCGGGATGACCCTTGAGAAGTCGCACCGGTTGGCGGGCCGAAGCAAACCGCTCCTGTGGCTGCGTCCAGGGCAGAGGCGCGTATTCCTCGCGCCGCAGATCGCGGACCGTCACCGGCATGTAGTGGGTATTGAACGACTGCGGCGTCAACGCAGAATGATCATCATGATGGCGGATGTCGCGCAGAAAGACCGCTCCGTCGGGGACGTCGGAAAACTCGCCCGACTCTTTCAGCGGAAGTGCATTCTTGGGAGCCCACCAGGCATAGAAATGACTGCCCTGGCTGCCACAGAGCCGTGAGCGGCGCCAGCCGCGGTTGATACCCGCTGTCGCCTTGTAGTGCAGGCGTCGGGCATCGACCGACAGACGTTGCATCAAAAAGGCGGCCCGCCTCCCAAGTGCATCCCTGCCATGCTCAGCCAGCTTTTCCAGAAACTCCTGGTGACAAAAGAGTGGGTTTGACGGCCGAGAGGTTTCGAATTCCTCGAGGAATCCAAGCTGCTGGTTAGTACGCATGGAGGCTTTCAGAATAGCCACCGGGCCAAAAAGGCGCAACCATCAGTCACCGCATCTTGCAGGACATGTACCGCTGAGGACAGGAATGCGCCGGCGTGCCGATCGCACGTCGACGATAGCGCGTTTGTTGAATCCCTACGAAGGATCGAGCGCATTGCAGTAGCTCCGCAGCGGTCACTCTGTGGACCACGGTCATTGTTGCACGCGGTTCGGGCAATTGCCAAAGGGCAGAACTGACGAAGCCAGTCTTGCCTTGAAGCCAGAACTACGGTGATGGCTGGTATTCGTGCGAGTTGGTGACGTAGCACACCTCTCCGAACTCTTCCCGCGCCTGACGGATGCATCGTTGACCGGACGTTTCTCATTGAAGTATTCTTTGCGCTACCCGGAAGTCTCTTCAAACGGTACATCATGAACAACTTCCGCCGAAATTCAGCTCGAATACTTGCCTCACAAAAGGAGTGTTATGCCCAGAAAAATCGATCCGCTCAATAAAAAGCTCTATGGTTCGGTAACGGCAATGCTAACAGTGACCGACGTGAAAGCGGCAGCTGAGTTTTATCAAAAGGCATTCGGCTTTGCCAAACGGGGGATCATGAATGGTCCAGACGGCAAGGCGATTCATGCCGAGCTGACACTGCGCGGCACGACACTAATGCTGGGGCCGGAAATGGCGCAGATGGGCTCCCGCAGCGCGAAAACAATCGGTGCCTCGCCGACGACTTTGTATCTGCTGACGGAGAACGCAGACAAGGTGACTGCCAAGGCCGTAAAGTTCGGCGCCGCGCCCAAGGGGCCAGTGATGGATATGTTTTGGGGCGACCGCTGTGGAACCGTCGTTGATCCCGAGGGTTACACCTGGATGGTCGCTACCCACATTGCACAACCCACACCTAAGGAAATGGAACAGAAGATGAAGGAACAAATGGTCAGCCAACAGGCAGCCCGGGCTGCGAGTGCCTCCTGATCTTTCCTGTTCCAAACCGCTCCAGTCAGGCTGGCGGGGACGATCAGCCAGCGCAATAGATATTTCAGCGTGGCCCAATCCAAAGCCCGGCCCACCATAGGAGATGCTTTTGTACAGCGATACCAACCCTCATTGAGCTTCCTGCTGAGTGACGGGCAACCCTTCCATAATCCCGTAAGGTAAGGGTTGCCGACAATGCATCCGGAATTGAGCCGACGCGCCGACATCACTCGTTTTACGCCACTTGATCCAGCATGTTCTGCGAGCATAATCTGTTATTGGCGTCTCGCAGACAGGGCTGCCTTGGACGGTCAAAATCGTGTTTGCAGTGACTGGAATTACTGGCAATGTGGGTGGAGTGGTGGCGCACAACCTTCTAGCCGCTGGCCAGCCTGTCCGAGGCGTGGTTCGCGACATCGGCAAAGGAGAAACCTGGGCGAAGCGGGGCTGCGACCTCGTCGAAGCGGACATCAACAACGCGGCGGCGCTCACGTCGGCGTTTAAGGGAGTCGACGGGGTTTTCGTGCTCGTTCCACCGAATTTCGATCCGTCGCCTGACTTTCGCGAGGCGCGAGCCACGGCCACCGCGTTGCGATCGGCGCTCGACGCAGCGCGTCCAGGCAGGGTTGTATACCTGTCGACGATCGGCGCACAGGCGACCCAATCGAACCTGCTTACGCAGCACTCCATGATCGAGCACGCGCTTCGGGAATTGTCGATTCCGATTAGTTTTCTACGGCCAGGATGGTTCATGGAGAACTCGAGTTGGGACGTCGCTCCGGCGGCCAGGAACGGCGTGATCGCGAGCTTCCTGCAGCCCCTCGACAAGCCTGTACCGATGGTTGCCACAGCCGACATCGGGCGCGTGGCGGCCGAAATAATCCAGACAAAGTGGAATGGCCGAAGGGTGGTCGAGTTGGAAGGGGCGCATCGTGTCACCCCTAATGAGATCGCAGCCACTTTTGCTAGTTTGCTTGGCCGTCCTGTGAGAATAGAAGCGGTGCCACGCGAGACTTGGGAATCGCTGTTCAAATCGCAGGGCATGAAGAACCCCATGCCCCGCATTCAAATGTCGATGGCTTCAACGAAGGCTGGATTGAATTCGAGAGCGGTGACGCGGGCTCTCGAAAGGGAAAAGTCGAGTTGAGAACCGTGCTACAAAAGCTCATCGAACGCATGGGCAAGTCTTGAACGTTCTCTGTAAATCTAGCCGACTGCAAAGTCCATAAATCTCACCAGCCCTGCTCTCGCGAACAACCCGCAGCCGATTGGCCACCTCTCTCTGGATTGTTCCCGGATGACGGGCAACCCTTCCCTTACCGATAAAGGAAGGGTTGCCCACAACCCGGGAGTGGTCGCGTGATGGCGCGAATCGAAATACCGGGTACGGCCACTCTGTGGTTAGCGCGTTACTTGGCAAAGTGACAGGTCACGAGTGGCGCCTTGGTCAGGAATTTTGGTGCTCTTGTTGGGTGAACAGCCGCAGACTACTTGCTTCAGCGCTCCGAGCCGGAGCCAGCTAGTCCCTGAAGCCGGATTCCAGGCGGTAGACGCGTGGGCTGACACCAAACTCGGCGCGGAAGGCGTGGTTGAAGTTCGACACGTCGCCGAAGCGGCAATCGAGAGCGACGTCAAGGACTCTCGCCGGTTCCGCCGCGAGCCGCATCGCCGCCTCGCGCAGGCGGGCCCGGAGAACATACTTGTGCGGCAACGCACGCAAGGGCGGTAAGCGGAGCATACGGAAATCTGGCTTGGCGGAGCCTCTCGAAATAATTTGGGGCGTATCTAAACGAGAGGCAACGGTCACCCGTGCCGTGTTCATGGCCGCATTCGAAGCATTGACCCGCGTTGCCGAGCAGAAGCGAACCCGGCTCATCAGCTCGCGACCCGCCGCAGAGCGGTACTGAAAGCTGCCCGCCGCAACGATAGCGATGGAGAAACCCGAATGCCGCTCTTCGAAAGGGCGATCTTGCGGACCGGAAGTACAAACCACATCGGACACCGTCCAGCCGTTGCCCTCGGCCAGCCTGCGTGCCACAGTATTGCCGGGGGCGCCGCTCAGGGCGCGCCGCTTCAAAGCCTGTTCCAATTCGACCGCAATTTTCGCCAAGAATACCTCCTCCGGAAACGATACAACACCAGGAGAGTCACAGGAAAGCGGCCTTGCCGGCACGTCAGTTGGCGGTTCCGGTGGCATCTGGCGGCCGCAATTCGCCCGATTAATTTGGCTGAAACTGTCCCGTGTTGAACGGCTTTCGTTGCCATGTTCCGATCCTCCTCAGCGAATTGCGGCCGCCAGATGCCACCGGAACCGATTCGATTACAGGCCAGTGGACGGCGTACGGACGTTTGCTGACGTACTCAGGCACGTGGCGTTCTGGAATCAGTACGTGGCTGATTCTGCGCGCGGAAGAAAATGCGACGACACAGCGAACGAACTCCCGAAGGAGGGATTTTCGACCAAGACGCGAATCGTCGACGCGCTGAAACGCAGCGCGGCAGATGCTGCGGATGCGTTGAAGGACAACCCGTCCGGCCTGAGCCCGGAGATGGCTGAAATGGTCGTCACCTTTATCGAACACAACTGCGAACATTACGGCCAGCTAGTTGTGTATGCCCGGTTGAACCAAATCTTTCCCCCGGCATCGCGTGGCTAGTAGCAACCGGCTGAATCTCCCGAATTTCGCATTTCGAATTTCGGTTCTTGCGAGGTGGATCGTGACTGGGATACAGACGAAACAGACAGCGAGCGGTAAATTTGTTAGGGTGCTGTATTGGATTTTGCTTCTTATGAGGTGGACCGTGAGTGCGGTACAAGCAAAACAGACAACGAGCGATAACTTTCTTCGGGTACTATGTGCTTCTGGCCGTTCGGCCGAAATCCCAGAATCGGCCGACGCGTACGGGTGGCTCGTCGGAAGCTGGGAACTCGAAGTCCTGCATTACCGAGGGATTGACCTGTCCTCGCAGAACATCAAGGGTGAAGCTCACTTCAACTGGGTTCTTGAAGGCCGCGCCATCCAGGATGTCTGGATTATGCCTCGCATTTCCGGTCGCAAGTCGGACTCCGATCGAACGAACAACATGTATGGGACCACCTTGCGTGTCTGGGATCCGGCAATTCAGGCTTGGCGCATCCGCTGGATCAATCCAGTAAGCGGCCACGAGGAGCGCCAGACCGGCCGCAAGGTCGGCGACGAGATTGTGCAAGTCGGCGCGCGGGCAGACGGCACGCCAACTCGCTGGCGCTTCACAGAAGTCACACCCGACACGTTTCACTGGATCGGCGAAGCTCTTGAACCCGACGGCAGAACCTGGAAAATCGAAGGCGAGTTCCGCGCCCACCGCCTCCGCTAGCCTTGGTGGCCACGCCTGGCCATCGCAAAGAACGTCGTCCGGTGCACTCGTCACAGTGACGGGCGCCGGTTCCGGCAACATCGGTCAAAACCTGGCTTCTCAGCGACGCACTTGGGAGAATTCCTGCTGTTGCGACGGCTGCTGGGGGCATGGCAGTAGCATGAACTACCCCATTTAATGGACGCAAGGACTTAGCCGGACACGGGATAATGTCCGTTACCGGGCATTGAGTCTGTTTAGTCGCCTCCGTCACTCGACCACACTCCGGGCGGCTCATGGTATAAGCACTCCTTCAGCGAACGTGATAGCAACGATTCGGCTGGCTTGATGACGAACCCGATGTCCGACATATCACTCCTTGAGCGTGGGCCCGAAACACCGACGAATCTGTTTATCATGAGACGCAATGTTTTTGTTTGCCTTGCACTGCTCCTGATTGGACTCGCAACCCTGCGTTCTGCCATCACAACCCGCCTCGACGGCTTTTCCATTGATGAGGCCTATCACATCGCCGCTGGCGTCTCTTACACGAAGTATTCGAATTAATCCCGAGCATCCACCACTTGTAAAACTCTGGGTGGGCAGTATCGTTCAGGCGACCGGATTTCGAGTGGATGCTCTTCACCAATCCAACGAAAAGGAGGCGGAACGATCGGTTTAAAAAATTCATGAAAGCAATGGATGATTCATCGCGGACACCCGCTCGGACAGAAGCTTGCGAGCGCGCTGGACTCGTGCCTATATAAGGACAGCCTGGGGGTGTCCATGGGTGTCGTTTACGACCAGTTTGCGCAGGAGCTGGAGAGCTGGCAAAGGAAATACGCCGGGCGCCCACGCGACGAGCTGATTGGCCTGTGTTTAATGGCGTTGGAACGCGAAGAACTAGTCACAGTGGGCTACCGCGAAGACTTGATGAGCCGGCGTCTCGTGGGCATGCCGCTGAGCGAACCTGTGCGTGAACTCATACGGCACGCTTTGATTTGGGCCTGGCGCGATGAGGAGATGCACACCGTTTACATTCGTGGCGCGCTCCTCAAGGTTGGCAATCCACTGTTGAGATGGAAGACGTTTGGTCAGCAATTGGGGGGGCTGGTTGGAGGATGGGCCGGCTCGGTGCGGCAGCATGTGCTGTGGTCAAGCGCTCCGGTTTCTTGCGCCATTGCAACAGGCGTGACATGGCTAGGTGCGCTGACGGGCAAAGTTCCCGATGGAGTACGGCAACACTTGAGCTATGGTCCTTTCCGTGATTTTTGCCTATTCAATGTAGACGCGGAGAAGACGGCTAGCCTTTGTTATCAACGCATGATTACGCTAGCGGAGAAAACGCCGGAGCTCGGACGAGAACTGGCAGAAGATTTCGTGCGCGTGCGGGAGGATGAGGACCGGCACGCGCGTATTTTCGAGATTGTCGCCGAAGCTCTAGACGAACGGAACCAGCTGGTGGCACACGAGAGTGAAGAAACGCTCACGAAGAAGATCACAGAGGTAGGCGAATATTTCCTCCCGCGAGCACGGCGTCAGAAAACTGTGTCGCAAAACAAGATCGGCAATGGCGGCCGCGTGTACGTTTTTCGCGGGAAGCACGCCGATGAAAAATGCAGCGTGTTTCGACAGCTGCTCGAACAAAGCGGCCTCGCGGAAAGACTCGAACAGCGAACGGCTGAATTGAAAAAAAATGCGGCAGCGCTGCGAATCATAATCAAGCCGTCGTTCATGCTCGGATACCACAAGAAAGATCGGTCGATTATTACGGACCCGGAGCTGTTGCATGAGCTGGGGAAGTTTCTGTGGGAGCACGGATACGGCAAAGCCGTTCTGGTGGAATCGGCAAACATCTACGATCGATTCTTTCGGTCGCGCGGCGTGCCGGACGTGGCGGCGTACTTCGGAATGGAAGCGTGCAGGATGCCCATCGTTAGTGCCTCGGACGATCAAGTAGCGCATACCTACATGCGCGGGATGGCGCAGACCACGATATCGGAGACCTGGAAAGAAGCCGATTTCCGAATTTCTTTCGGCAAGATGCGAAGCCATCCGATCGAAATGGCCTACTTGACCATTGGCAATCTCGAATGGATGGGCGGACGTTGTGACGAATTCCTCTTTGTAGAGCGGCAGGCGCACCGCGAGACTGCGCTAATGATGCTGCTCGATGCCTTTCCGCCGGACTTTGCGCTACTGGATGCGTACGAACAAGCGGCCGATGGCCTAATCGGGATTATGGGATGCCCGCATCCGAAATCGCCGAAGAGATTGTACGCGAGCGAAGATGCATTAGCGCTCGATCTGGTTGCAGCGCGCCATATGGGCGTAAGTGACCCGCATCGAGCAAATATTTTGCGCGCGGCATGCCACTGGTTTGGTGACCCAAGCAAGCGCACTGAGGTAATCGGAACAGATGAGCCTCTGAGTGAATGGCGCGGGCCTTACGATACGGAATTCTCGACGCTGCTGAGCGCCGTTGCATATCCGGTTTATGTTTTCGGCAGCGGACGAGGGTCTCTGTTTGTTCCAGAGATGGATGAGTCCGCCTTTCCGCCCCTGGAACGTTCGACCTTTCCGCGTACGGTTTTGCGGAGAGGGTTGCGCAGGCTGCTTGGTTTGCACTTCTCTAGTGCGAAGACCGAGAGCGTGGGAAAGACAATGACTCAGTGACAAGCACGGCAGTGATCATCGGCGCAGGTATGGGAGGGCTAACCGCTGCTCTTCGATTGTCGCAGGGTGGATTCCGCGTACGCGTGATCGAGGCGCGGGCGGAAGCTGGTGGACTTGCCTCGGGGTGCGTGTTCGACGGCTTCTCTTTTGACGCGGGGCCGTACATCCTGCTGGATCGTCCTGGTCTAGAGTGGGCCTTCACCTCCCTCGGACTTTCACTTAGCAGGGTTCTTGAGCTCCAGACAATCGATCACGTATACAGTGTGGCCTCCCCGGAGCATCCGACCGTAAACATTTACGCGAGCGACGCGAAGACCGCCGCAGAACTCGAACGCGACTGGCCCGGCAGTGAAGAAAAATATCTTCGTTTCGTGCGACGAACCGGCTCGATCGAGGCTTCCCTGCGTCCGCTACTCTACAGAACGGCGCCCGGACCGCTTTCGCTCCTTGGTGGAGGACGCTGGCGTCACCTGAGCTTCCTGCTGAAATCACTCGCAACAATACTCCGCGAGTCCCACCTGCCTTTAGCGGTCGTCGATGCGCTTTCGATCTGGACACACGTTGCAGGGCAACGGCCCGAGCAGGCGCCCAGCCCCCTGGCATTCGTTCCAGCGTTGGTGCATTCCGTCGGTTGTTTTTACCCGAGAGAGGGGATCCGCGCGATTCCGGCGCTTCTGGCGAAGGCCGCCGTGGAGGCCGGCGTTGATTTCTGCTATTCGACAAAGGCACAGCGGATTCTTTCTAGCGCTGGAAGAGTGACAGGAGTTGAGACGGATCAAGGGGAGCTGCTGGCCGCAGATGTGGTGATTTCCGATTGCGGGATCGCAACGTATCTACGGCTACTGGAGCAAGACGCTCCGCGCAGCAGGAAAAGATGTGAAAGACTCCCGCTGCAATCCCCGGGCGTCTGCGCGTACTTGGCGATCAAAGGGGAGATGCGGCCGCCGTATTTGAAATTTCTGCTGCCAGGTGGAGACGAAAGATGCCGCCTGCTGATTTGTCCGACTTCGCTGAATCAACGCGGGGTTTCTGATGAATGGTCGGCA
>WNFJ01619179.1_pt1 | contig 18285 bp, 16 predicted proteins | sample 5400461 | NCBI WGS metagenome assembly WNFJ01 (sample SAMN13153349, study PRJNA577476) | soil metagenome | isolation source: 115 cm saprolite on Douglas fir-dominated hillslope | place: USA:California | collected 2013-09-17 | reverse complement strand
CAGCAAGGGCGGCGTGTTTCGGAATGGCCTGTGGGTTCTGGATTACAACGGCAATTTCCAATGGGACGGAACGTCCATCGACAAGGCTGCCTTTCTAGGCCAAAGCGGGGATGTGCCGGTAGTGGGAGACTGGAACGGATCGGGCTGGAGCAAAATAGGCATCTTCCGCAACGGGCTTTGGGTGTTCGATTATAACGGAAACTTCCAATGGGACGGGACGACCATCGACAGAGCGATGGTGCTCGGCCAGACGGGCGATGTTCCGGTGCAGGCCAAGTGGTAGCTTGTCGAGGTTGGTTGCGAAGCGCTAAGGTTTGTCCAGCCCAAATTCGAAGAACAGAATGTCTTTCCCCGTCCCGGCTTCCTTGATTCCGGTGAGGTACAACTTCGACCCCGGCCGGTGATTGGTCTGGAAATAGAAGAATCCGTTGGCCGATTCGTGCGGCGGAAGCATGCGCGCCGCAAACGCGTGCCCTTCGATTTCCCAGGTGTTCAACGGACTCTTGTGCGCCTTGCGCGGAATCGGCAGCGGGTTGCCGCCCATGGGAGGCGGCTTCGAGCCGGCCAGCGTTTGCACGTCGGAGGCGGGCGTTGCCTCTACGTGCCGCCGGTCGACGCCGGTGTACTCGACTTCGATATGGTCCAACCTGAGGGCCTGCTCCGTGTCATTCTGAATGATGACCAGAACCGGCAGAACCCCATACTGGTTCGGGTTCAACTTCCCAAATGCCGTGTGAGCCAGCTCTTCGGTATCATAAGGGACCGCCGCGACGGTCACCTTGTCGTTGGTCTGCCTGGTTGGGTAGGACGAAGCCGGGCCGGGCGAAAACTTGCTGTCGCCCTTCTTGTCCGCAAACGTCACGGCCGCGGCCATGAACACAATCAGGCAAATCGAAAGCGCTCTCATCTATTTCCTCTATTGGGGATGCCGCGTAATTGCGTTCCCACTCCTAGTATTCTATTTCCTTTATCGATCGGCCCGCGACCCGCGGTATTTGCGCCACTTTACGGAGCGGCTGGGCGGAGGAACTTCATCGTATCAGGCGACGCCGCCGGGAGCGATTTGGTTGCACGCGGTTTCGGTGGGCGAAGTGGTGACCGCGGCCGGCTTGCTACAGGAATTACGCAACCGCAACCCAGCGATTCCGCTCTACGTTTCGGTGGGGACCGTGGCCGGCCGCGGTGTCGCGGTAGAAAAGCTCGCCAAACTCGCGGATGGCGTTTTCTATGTGCCCATCGATTACGCCTTCGCCGTGCGCCGCGTGCTGCGCCGGATCCACCCAGCCGTGCTCGTGGTCTTCGAAACGGAAATCTGGCCCGTCCTTTATCGCGAGGCAAAACGCGCCGGCGCGAGCCTGGTGATCGTGAACGGACGCATCTCGGACCGCGCTCTTCCCGGATACCGCCCCTTGCGGTTCTTCTTCCGCCACGTCCTGCGATTGCCCGACGCGATTTGCGTGCAGACTCATCAGGACCAGGCGCGATATATCGACATTGGCGCGCCCGAAGACCAAGTAAGAGTCGCCGGAAATCTGAAGTACGACGTGGCCTTCACGCCGGGCGATCCGCCCAAGCTGGTCCGCGACTTGATCGAGAAACTGAAGCCCGCGACGGTCTGGATCGCAGCCAGCACGATGCCGGGCATCGACGCCGGCGACGTAGACGAAGACGATGCGGTGCTCAGCGCGTTTCAAGAGCTGATTTCAATCCACCGTAGTCTGCTGCTGATCCTGGTTCCCCGTAAGCCCGAACGGTTTCCGATCGCCGAGCAAAAGCTGCGCGCGGCGGGCGTGCGGTATATGCGCCGGTCGCAAAACGAGATCGACCCCGCGATCGAGCTTCCCTGCGTCCTGCTGCTCGATTCCATCGGCGAGCTAGCCAGCCTGTTTCCCATCGCCGACGTGGTGTTCATGGGAGGGACGCTGGCGCGCCGTGGCGGGCACAACATTTTGGAACCGGCCGCTTGCGGCCGCGGGATCATCGCCGGTCCTCACATGGAGAATTTCGCGGCCATCGCGGCCGAGTTCCGCGAGAATTTCGCGATGCTCGAACTCAGAGATGCGGGGGACTTGCCTGCGGCTGTCTTAGGGATGATCGAGGATCCGAAGCTGCGCCAAGACCTGGGCGAAGGAGCTCTCGAAGTGGCCGAAAGGCATCGCGGCGCTACCTCGAAGACCGCTGCAGAAATTTTGGAATGGCACGACTTGGCGGTTCCATTGCGCATCCCGCCCGGACCGGTCAGGCCGCTGCTTTGGCTTCTCGCGCAACTTTGGACCGTGGCCAGCAACTGGAAGCAGAGCTGGTACGCAGCGCATGCACGGCGTCTCGATACTCCCGTGGTGAGCGTCGGCGGTATCGGGATGGGCGGCTCCGGCAAGACTCCGCTTGTGAACTTTCTGGCCGAGCGGCTGGACGAGCGTGGACGCCATCCCGCGATCCTCACGCGAGGCTACCGGCGGCGCTCCATCGCTCCCAGCGTTCTGATCGAAGCCGGCGAAGACGTGCCCGTGAGCGTCACCGGCGACGAGGCGCAGATTTTTGTCCACTCGGGTTACGCGCATGCCGGAATCGGCGCCGACCGTTGGTCAACCGGCCGGCTCCTGGAGGAAAAATATCAGCCCGGCATTTTTTTGTTGGACGACGGATTCCAACACCGGCGCCTGGCGCGCGACTTTGACATTGTGCTGATCGACGCCCTGAATCCGTTCGCTGGCGGAGCCGTGTTTCCACTCGGCGGACTCCGCGAACCGCTCAGCTCGCTCAGCCGCGCCGATGCGTTCATCATCACGCGCGCTGAGCCGCATCGCGAATATCGCGCCATCCGCAATCGGTTGCGTGCGCTGAATCCTGCCGCGCCGATTTTCCGCGCCACCGTCGAGCCGCGCTACTGGATGAATGAGAGAACGCGCCAGCCCGGCCACCCACCCGAAGGACGCGCAGCCGCTTTCTGTGGCCTGGCGAACCCCGCAAGCTTCTGGGCAACTTTGAAAACCCTTCGAATCGACCCGGCATTTGTTTGGGCGTTCGGCGATCATCACCGCTACAAGTGGAAGGAGCTGCAGCGTCTGGCGGCGCAGGCCCGCCTCCACGGCGCGACCGTCCTGCTGACTACGGAAAAAGACGCGATGAATCTGCCGGAGCGCGCCGCGGAAGTCTTGACCGAAGCTTCCGTCGACCTTTACTGGCTGAAGATCGGGATTCAAGTGGAAGATGAGGCGAGCCTCCTGGCGTTGATAGAACAACTATTCCTCAATTCCCGTGTTCCCCGAACTTAAGTCTCGACTCGTACAACAACATCCTCCGACACCGCCTCCAATAATTCAATTGCAGTCTTACGCACCGGCCGCATGAAAGGCGACTTGGAAAGCTTCAGCATGCCGGCGACAATGCCCAGGCTCTTGTCCACCAATCTCTCCGTGCGAGCTTGCGCCGGCGAGCGGTCGTAGATCCAGAAAAGAATGAGCCCCATTTGATACAGCCACAACAATTTGGGAAGATGCGGCCGCAGATCCTCCGGCAAGCGCATGTTGACGCCTTCCAACGCTTCGGCAAAGTGTTGCATATCGCGCTCGCGAATGTCGCGCGTGGCAGCGCTGAAGGGTGAGAGCGGATGCTCGGGATCGGCTGCGTGCCGCAACAGTGCTCCCAGGAACTTGCGGTTCGGTCCGAAATACTCGATCTTGACGTCGATCACGGCGCGCAGCCGCGCTTTTAAATCGGTCTTCCGCCGCAGCGCAGCTTCGATCTGTTCGTGCACCGTCTCGTTAGCCTGGTGATAAAACGCCATGACCAGCGCTTCTTTGGATTCGAAGTAGTAATAAGCCGCTCCGATCGCGACATCGGCCGCGCGGGCGATATCGCGCATCGTCGTCTGATCGAATCCGTGTTCCCGGAAGAGATTCAATGCGGCGGCGAGAATGCGATTGCGCGTCTCGCCGCCTTTGTAGGTGGTTCGCGTAGCGGGTTTAAGGGTTGGTTCCATAACATTTTGGAGGATTGATCGCGCAAAGCTCTTTCGCCAGCTCGGCATCGTTCAGCAGACCGAGCCATTTGGAGATTCGCCGGCGGTTGCCGGACAGAATTGCAAAAGCTTGGCGCGCCAGCGGCAGCAACGCCGGCCGCGAGAGGCGCGCTGCCCAAGGACGGTAGTGCTTCAGCGCGTAAAGACACATGAGCCACGCATGGTCGCCGCTGTACACGCCGCCTTCGTCGCTTACGACAATCAATTCCTCTTGCGTGTTGCGGGCCGCGAGCGCAGGGTAAAGCCACCCAGCGTAATTCGAAGGAACCAGCCGTAATGGAATCCATTTCGGCTGGTCTCGCATCCACTGGGAGACTCGCGAGCAAAGTCCGCAGTGCGGGTCATACAAAACGGTCAGATGTTTCGGCCTGGCTGAGCCGCGACCGGAAGGGGGCGCTACCACGCTGGTCACCTGTTAGCTCCCAGTCGCGCTGGGCGCGAGAAAAGCGTCCGGAGGAAATGGCGGTGGCGCCGTGTTCTCCTGCGCGCGCTTCCGAATCCGCGAGAACACATATAGATTGAAGAAGTGCATCAGACCCAGCACCAGCAGCACCAGGCCGAGCTTGTCGCTCACCAGTTCGATGGCCTGCCGCAAGTTCGTCGGGTTCTCACCAGTCTTTAACGCAAACGCTACGTAGCCGACATTGATCAGATAGAACCCCACCACCAGCAGATGGTTCACCGAATCGGCCAGCTCTGCGTGGCCGCGAAAGGCATCGATCAGAAACACGCGTCCGCGTTGATGCAGGGTTCTGGCCACCCAGACCGTAACCGTCAGACTGATAGCCAGGTAGACGAAATAGCTGTATACGATGAACATCTCTCAGGTCTCCTTTGGTGTTTTGAACATGTTCAATAATAGGCTACGGCAAGCCGAGCTCGTTGTCAAGCCTTTTTTTGAATGCGTTCAAAACCTTCCGCGGGAGGACTCCAGGCCGGAAGGGGCTAGACTGCCCCCCCAGGCCCGAAAAGGGCTGCTATAATAAACTCTCATGGGTGAGGCCCGGAACGGTAGTGGTGTAAAGAAGATTATCCTCTTGCGCCCACGCGGTTTTTGCGCCGGAGTGGTGCGGGCGATTGACGTCGTCAAGATCGTCCTAAACCTCTATGGCGCGCCGGTTTACGTGCGCAAGGAGATCGTTCACAACCGGCACGTGGTTGACGAACTCCGCCAAGCCGGGGCGATTTTCGTGGATGAACTGAGCGAGGTGCCGGAGGGAGCGCGGGTCATCTTCAGCGCTCACGGGGTTTCGCCAGCCGTTCGCGAGGAGGCCAAGCAGCGGAAGTTACAGGTCATTGACGCCACCTGCCCCCTGGTCACCAAGGTCCATTTGGAAGCAGTACGGTTTGCCCGCCAGGACTATACGATCGTACTGATCGGCCATTCCGGGCACGACGAAGTGATCGGCACGCTGGGAGAAGCGCCCCAATCCACGATGCTGGTGTCGTCGGTGGAAGACGTCGACCGGCTGCAAGTGAAGGATCCGGAAAAGATCGCTTACCTCACGCAGACAACGCTAAGCCTCGATGAAACCAAGGACATCGTCGCACGGCTTCAGGAGCGGTTTCCCGCTATCAAGGGTCCCAAGACCCAGGATATTTGCTACGCAACCGAGAACCGCCAGTTGGGTGTAAAGGCTGTGGTGCCGCTCACCGAAGTACTGCTGGTGGTTGGATCGCAGAATAGCTCGAATTCCCGGCGCCTCGTGGAGGTGTGTGAGAACGAGGGCGTGCCGGCGTACCTGGTGGACGACAGTCGCGAAGTGAATCCGGAGTGGCTGCAGGGCATCACGACGGTTGCGGTGACTGCCGGAGCTTCCGCTCCTGAAAACCTGGTGCAGGAACTGATCCTGTCGCTGGAGACGCAATTCGGGTTTGACTACATGGAAGAGATGGAACTGAAAGAAGAAGACGTGCGGTTCCATTTGCCGTCCGATCTGGAGCGTTCCGCTTTGAAATTGACTACCATAGCGCGCGCATGACACCGCAGCTGCAAGTAGCCGATTCATTGCTGGTCGGGGCCTCGCGGGCCGCCGAGCGGTCGCTCGACTACTTCCTCCGCGCGCAGTACGGGCCCGGCTATTGGATGGGCGAACTGACCGCGGACACGACACTCGAATCGGATTACATCCTGCTGCAGCTTTGGTTGCACCCGCCGGTCGACGGCGTCTGGGATCCTGCGGCTCGGCCGCTGATCGACAAGGCCGTGGATTCGATTCTCGAGCGCCAGTTGCCGGACGGCGGGTTCAACATTTATCCGCAAGGTCCGGCGGACGTGAGCGCGACGGTCAAGGCATATTTTTCTCTGAAGGTGGCCGGCGTGGATTACGACGATCCGCGACTGGCCCGGGCGCGTGAGCGGATCCTCGCGCTCGGCGGCATTCAGGCGGCGAACAGTTACGTCAAGGTCAACCTCAGCCTCTTCGATCTGTATCCGCGCGAGGATTGTCCGGCCATTCCGCCCGAGATCATGCTGCTGGGCAAGTTCATCTATCAGATGTCTTCCTGGACGCGCGCGATCGTGATTCCACTTTCGATCGTGCATTCCATGAATCCGCGGCGGCCGGTTCCCCGGGGATTCGATTTGAAGGAGTTGTTCCTCGCAGGAGGTCATCCCGAATTTCCGCGCAGCCGCGAAAGTTTCACTTGGCGCAATGTCTTCCTGCGGCTGGACAGAGCGCTGAGGTTCTGGGAAAAGCATGGCTCCCGGGCGATTCGCAAACTCGCCATTCGAAAAGCCGAGGAATGGATGCTCGCGCGCACGCGCTACACCGATGGACTGGGCGGCATCTATCCGCCGATGATGTACGTCATCATGGCGCTGGATCTGCTGGGTTACGCGCCCGATCATCCGGACCGCGTGGAAGCGCAGAAGCAGTTCGACGCGCTGATGGTGGACGACGGCCAGCGCTTCTTTTTCCAGCCGTGCTTTTCGGTGGTTTGGGACACGGGCATCGCCGGGTTTGCGGTGGGCGAATCGGCGGAGCCGCCGCGCGAAGCTTTGCGCAAGTCGGCCGACTGGCTGCTCACGAAGGAAGTTCGCCACAAGGGCGATTGGTCCGTGAAGCGGCCCAAGACCCAGCCCGGAGGCTGGTATTTCGAATTCGCCAACGAGTTTTATCCGGATATCGACGACACCGCCATGGTGCTGCTCGCGCTCAGCAAATCGCGCGCGTCCGATCCCGGGCAGCAGGAAGCGTGCGAGCGCCGCGCCCTGAATTGGCTGCTCGCCATGCAATCCAAAGACGGTGGCTGGGCGGCGTTCGATGTCGATAACAATTGGCGCCCGCTGAGCTTCGTCCCGTTCGCGGATCACAACGCGATGCTGGATCCAACCTGTCCGGACATCACCGGCCGCGTGCTCGAAGCGCTGTGCGCCTATGGGCTCGATCGCTCGCATCCCGCCATCCGCAAAGGCATCGAATTCCTGGTTCGCACGCAGGAGCAGGATGGAAGCTGGTACGGACGCTGGGGCGTCGACTACATCTACGGCACGTTCCTGGCTTTGCGCGGGCTCGCCGCCGCCGGCGTGAGCGATCGCGAGGCCTACGTCCAGCGCGCGCTCGAATGGGTACGAGCCAATCAGAACTTCGACGGCGGCTGGGGCGAGAGCTGCGAGAGTTACAAACAAGGCGGCTACGTGGCGGCGCAAAGCACGCCTTCGCAAACCGCCTGGGCGATCTTGGCGCTGCTGGCGGGCGGTGACACCACCAGCACCAGCCTGCACGATGGCATGGATTACCTGATCCGAACGCAGAATGGCGATGGAACCTGGGACGAAGAGTTGGCCACCGGAACCGGATTCCCGCAGGTCTTCTATCTCTGCTATCACTTGTACAAGAATTCTTTTCCGTTACTGGCCTTGAACACGTTCCTCAAAACCAAGTCCGGCTCCAGAGGGCAAAACTAAATGAGATTTCCTCTTTCGATGACTGCGGGCATGGCGACTTATATCGCCCGCAACAAGATGCGTCCCAAGCCTGAGTGGCAGAAGACGGTGGTCTCGACGGCAACTGCTTCCAATCCATTTCACATCGTGTACACACACACCGATGCCCCGCGGAAGCCGCACCCCATGATCAACAAGCGCTTCCCGCTGGTGCTCATGCTCGAGCCGCTGCACACCTGCAATCTCACTTGCACCGGATGCGGACGCATCCGCGAATACGAATCCACCATTACCCAAAAGCTGTCGCTCAAGCAGTGCCTCGACGCGGCGGCCGAGTGCGGGGCGCCGATTGTTTCCATCTGCGGCGGCGAACCCATGCTGTATCCCGACATCGGCCCGCTGGTGTCGAAGCTGATCGAAGACAACAAGACCATTTACCTCTGCACCAACGGCATGTTCATCCAGAAGCGGCTGAAAGAGTTCAAGCCCGCCGAAAAATTCTTCTTCAACGTGCATCTGGACGGCATGGAGAAGAACCACGACATCGCCGTCGAGCGCGAGGGCGTCTTCCGCGAAGCCATCCAAGGGGTCAAAGCAGCCAAGCAGGCCGGCTTCAAAGTCTGCACCAACACCACCGTCTACAAAGAGACGGACATGAACGAGATCGAAGAGCTGTACGATTATCTGGCCCAGTTCAACGTGGACGGGCACATGATTTCTCCGGCTTATGGGTACTCCGCGGTGAACGATCGCGAGATTTTCATGACCCGCGACGACATCCACGAGAAGTTCAAGGACATCGACAAGCTGGCCAAGCGCTTTCCACTGAACAGCACGCCCACTTATCTCGAGTTCCTGCAGGGTAAGCGCGACTATCCGTGCACGGCCTGGGGCAATCCGACCTACAACGTGAAAGGCTGGAAAGGCCCGTGTTATCTCATCACCGACGGGCATTACCAGACGTTTGAGGAATTGATGACGAAAACCCAGTGGGAGAACTACGGAGCAGGCAACGATCCGCGCTGCGACCATTGCATGGTGCATTGCGGGTTCGAGCCGTCCGCGGCGCTGGGAATCAATGCGAAACTTGGCGATACGTTCAAGCTCATGACTTGGGCGTTTCGGTAGATTTTGATACTCGGGTGAAACCGACGCTGGTTACCGGGGCGACCGGTTTCATCGGATGGCACGTAGCCAGGAAGTTGCTCGCGCGTGGATGTTCCGTGCGAGCGCTGGTGAGGCCATCGAGCAAAGTTCGTGAATTGGAAGTAGAGGTTGCGGCCGGAGATTTGCGCGATCCGGGATCTCTGGAACGGGCGGTAGCGGGATGCGGAACGGTTTTTCACGTCGCCGCCGACTACCGGCTGTGGGCCAAGCGGCCGAGCGAGTTGTATCGCTCCAACGTCGAGGGCACGCGGAATGTTCTTACCGCAGCGCGCCAGGCGGGAGTGGAGCGCGTCGTATACACCAGCACCGTCGGCTGCATCGCGATCGGAAAGGATGAGCCGGGCAGGGAGGACATGGACGTCCAGTTGGAAGAGATGACCGGTGCTTACAAGCGGTCGAAGTTCCAGGCCGAGCATGTGGCGCTGGAATTCGCCCGATCGGGCTTTCCCGTCGTGATCGTAAATCCGACGGCGCCGGTCGGCGATCATGACTTCCGGCCTACACCGACCGGCAAGATCGTAGTGGATTATTTGAAAGGAAATATTCCGGCCTTCGTGGATACCGGACTGAACCTCGTGGACGTTGAGGATACCGCCGAAGGCCATCTGCTGGCTTGGGAACGCGGCATGCCGGGCGAGCGTTATATACTCGGTTGCGAGAATCTTACGCTGGAACAAATCCTCCAGCGCCTGGCCGCGATCAGCGGTGGGAAAGCGCCGCGCTTGCGCATTCCGTATGCGGTTGCGTATCTGGCGGGCCTGGCGAGCACCGGTTGGGCGAACCTGACCGGTCACGAGCCGCGAGCGCCGCTCGACGCCGTGAAGATGGCCCGCAAGAGAATGTTCGTTTCGTCCGACAAGGCGAAGCGCGAACTGGGATACAATCCCGGCCCTGTGGATGGCGCCCTGAAACGCGCCGTCGATTGGTTCCGGGCGAACGGTTACGTTTGATTGTTGGCGTTTGTAGCGGCGGAGCGCCGGGAATTCGACGGCGTCATTGCGAAGTCCGAAAGGGTTCGTAAGCTGGACTGGCCGCTGGGTTTCGCCAGGATGGTTTGGTTGAATGGCCGCCCCGCTCTGCTGGTAGCGAACGGCCCTGGGCCGAAGTTGGCCGGTCATGCGGTTGATGTTGCAAAAGAGCATGAGGAGTTGGATGGTTTGGTGAGCACTGGTTTTTGCGGAGCACTAGATCCGGCGTTGCAGCCCTGCGACATCTTCGTCGCAACGGTGGTACTGAGCCGCGACCGGAAGGGAGCGCCGTGTAGCCCGGTTACGACGAAATATTTCTACCATGCCGGCAAACTGCTCTCTATGGATCGCGTGGCATCGACCGCCGTCGAAAAAACCGAACTCCGCAAGACCGGCGCTGGTGCGGTAGAAATGGAAGCCGCCGCGGTGGCAGCGCGAGCAACAGAATGGAACATTCCGTTCTACGCGGTTCGCGTCGTCACCGACACGGCCGAAGAGAGTTTCCCGCTGGATTTCAACCGCATGCGAGATTCCGAAGGACGCTTCAATCGCGGTAAGATCCTAGGAGCCGCATTGCATAGACCCGGCACAGTGCTCCCGGAGTTGGTGAAGCTAAATCAAAGGTGTAAGAGCGCAGCAAGAGCGCTAGGAGATTTTATTGCTGGCAGTCAATTCTGAGCTGCACGCGCCCGCCGTCATGCGGGCAGCCGTCTACACCGGCGAAAGCATGGTCTCGGTGGAATCCCTGCCGACCCCCGGCATCGGACCCGGTGAGCTTCTGATTCGCGTGGAGAGCTGCGGCATCTGCCATACCGATCTCAAAAAGATCGAATACAATCTGCTTGCGCCCCCGCGCATCTACGGGCACGAGACGGCCGGCGTGGTTGCGGCCGCGGGAACCGCAGTGCGCGGCTTCTCAGTGGGCGATCGCGTGGTCGTCTTTCATCACATTCCGTGCCTGGAATGTTTCTACTGCCGCCATAAACTGTACGCCCAGTGCCCGACCTATAAGAAGGTTGGCGTGACCGCGGGCTACGAACCGGCCGGCGGCGGATTCTCGCAGTACGTCCGCGTCATGGACTGGATCGTCCCCCGCGGAGTCGAAACCATCCCCAGCGGAGTTTCGTTTGACCGGGCATGTTTTGTCGAGCCTGTTAACACGTGTCTCAAGGGTGTAGTCCAACTAGACCCAAAGGCCGAGGACGTTGTAGTAATACTGGGCCAAGGACCGATCGGCTTACTTTTCACCATGCTTGTGCGCCGCTCGGGTGCGACCATGCTGGCAACCGACGCCATGCCGTACAGGCGCGAACTGGCTGTTCGCTTTGGGGCGGCGGCCGCGCTCGATCCCCGCGATCCCGAACTGCTTGACCGCATTATGGATGCTACTAGCGGGCGCGGAGCCGATTGTGTAATCATAGCTGCATCGGCGCCAGGAATTGTCGAGCAGGCGGTGCGCTATTCTCGTCCAGGGAGCCGTATTCTATTGTTTGCTCAAACTTCACACCAGGAACGTATTGAAATCTCCGGAGCCGATGTTTGCGTCGGAGAGCGCTTGATCTTCGGGTCCTATAGTGCTTCGGTCGACCTGCAGAAAGAATCAGCGGATCTTGTGTTTGGCGGTGCCTTGCCGGTCGAAGACCTCATCTCCCACCGCTTTGCTTTGAACAAGATACGGACTGGAATTGACTTGGCGTTGCATCCTGAGCCTAAATCGTTGAAAATTATAGTTCAGCCTCAGAGGTGGTCCTAGTGAACACGCAGATGATAGCCGCCGTGCTCTACGGCAAGGAAAACTTGCAGATAGAGGCGGTATCAGTACCGAAGTTAGAGAAGGGCGACGTGCTCGTGCGCGTACAGGCCGCCCTCACGTGCGGTACCGACGTGAAGGTGTTCCGTCGTGGATACCACGCTCGCATGATCGTGCCACCCGCGCTGTTTGGACACGAGCTGGCTGGTGACATCGTCACCGTTGGTTCTGGGGTGCGAGGATTCCGTGTCGGCCAACGAGTAGTAGCGGCCAACTCAGCCCCCTGCCTGGAGTGCTACTACTGCAAGCGCGGCAACGAAAACCTTTGCGACGACCTGTTGTTCAACAACGGCGCTTATGCCGAGTTCATCCGCATCCCCGCCAGAATTGTCGAACGGAACATGTACGAGATTCCGCGTCATGTTACGTACCAGGACGCTGCCTTGATCGAACCGCTGGCTTGCGTGATGCGCGGTTTGGATGAGACCTGCATCCGGCCCGGAGACAATGTGGCCGTGATCGGCCTGGGTCCGATCGGCTTGATGTTCGTCAGGCTTGCCCACTCCTACGGCGCTCGCGTGATCGCCATCGGCCGCCGCAAGACGCAATTGAACCGCGCCGCGCAGATGGGCGCCGACGAATTGTTGATCTCCGGCGAGACGGAGGAAACGGTGCAGAAGGTCCGCGATCTCACGGACGGCCGGGGAGCCGACATTGCGATCGAGGCCGTGGGCCAGCCTGAAGTGTGGGAAACGGCGGTGAAGATGCTGCGCCGCGGTGGAACCGTCAACTTCTTCGGCGGCTGCCCCAACGATAGCCGCATCAGCCTGGATACGTCATTGATGCATTACTCCGAGATCACCTGCAAGGCGAGCTTCCATCACACGCCAGCCCACATCCGCAAGGCCCTGGAATTCGTGAGCCAGGGCGTGATCACCGCGCGCGACTTCGTGAATCGCGTGGAGCCGCTCACCAATTTGCTGGAAGTGATGCGGCACCTGATGAGCCACAACGGTCACATGAAGACCGCCATCATACCGTAGTGCCGCTGCTCGCCCCCAAAGAGTACGTTCACTCGGCGGAGGCGCTCCAGGTTACCTACACCAGGCCGGAAGCCGAGCAGTATACGCGCTGGCTCGCCACGCATCATTACGAAAACTTCCATGTCGTAACGTTTCTGTTGCCCAAGCGCCTGCACCAGGATTTTTACAATGTCTACTCGTTCTGCCGCTGGGCCGACGACCTGGGCGACGAGATCGGCGATACCGCCGAAAGCCTGCGCCTGCTGGCCTGGTGGCGCGAAGAATTGCAAGCCATGTATGCCGGCCGCGTGAATCATCCCGTGTTCGTCGCTCTGGAAGGCACGGCGAACAAGTACAGCCTGCCGCTCGGGCTTTTTTCCGACCTGATCCGCGCCTTCGAGCAGGATCAAACCGTGACGCGTTATCGGAACTGGGACGAGCTGTTTGGCTATTGCCGCTGCTCGGCGAATCCCGTGGGCCGGCTGGTCTTGCGCCTGTGCGGATATGCGGATGCCGAACGCGATCGCCTGTCCGACGCCACCTGCACGGCCCTGCAACTCGCCAACTTCTGGCAGGACGTTACCGTGGATTTCGAAAAGGGGCGCGTGTATCTGCCGCTCGACCTGCTGGCGCGCCATGGCTATACAGTGGACGACTTGGCCGCGCGCAAATTCAACGCGGCTTTCCAGGCTGTGATGCGCGACGCGGTGGCGGTGGCGCGCAAATTGTTCCTCGAAGGCTTGCCCCTCTCGAAGACCGTGGACCGCCGCCTGGCGTTCGACCTGGAGTTATTCAGCCGCGGAGGCATGCGCGTTCTCGACAAGATCGAGCAGCAGAATTACAACGTGCTGGAACGCCGCCCGGCGATCTCCAAGTTCGATCGCTTCGGACTGGTAGCGCATGCACTCATGCGTGCCGCGTTCACACTCGTGTGAACGCATGATCTCGCTCGATGCCTCCTACGCCTTCTGCCGCCGCATCGCCCGCACGCGCGCCCGCAACTTCTACTACTCGTTTCTGCTGCTCTCCCGTGAACAAAAAGACTCCATGTGCGCCATCTACGCGTTTATGCGTTACTGCGACGACATTAGCGAAGGCCAGGGCGCATCCCGCGAGGCCATCGAGCGTTGGCGATCGGATCTCAATCGGGCGCTGGCCGGCGATTTCCCCGACAACCCGCTGTGGCCGGCATTTCACGACACCGTCCAGCGCTATCGCATTCCACACCAGTATTTTCACCAAATGATTGACGGCGTCAGCTCCGATCTTGAGCCCCGGGAAATTCAGACCTTCGATGAACTCTACCGCTACTGCTATCAAGTGGCGAGCGTTGTTGGGCTGACCATCATTCACATCTTCGGCTTCCAATCGGAGGAAGCGTTGGGCCTGGCCGAGAAGTGCGGGATCGCATTCCAATTGACCAACATTCTGCGCGACGTGCGCGAGGACACGGCAAACCACCGCGTGTACATCCCCGCCGAAGACATTCGCCGGTTCGGCGCCGACCTGTCCAAATATGACGGGAATTTTATCGCTTTGATGCGCTTCGAAGCAGCACGCGCCCGAGCCTGCTACCAAGAATCCCGTCCGCTAATCGGCCTGGTCGATGCGGACAGCCGCCCGTCGCTGTGGGCGCTGATCGAGATCTACGGCCGGCTACTAGACAAGATCGAGCATTCCGACTTCGATGTGCTCGGAAGACGCATCCGCCTCCAGGCAGCACAGAAACTGGCGATCCTTCTGCGCGCCAAGCTGCTAACGAATTTCGGCTAACGCGGTTTGGCTGGGGCGCGTCGAGATTCTTCTACCGCGTTATCTCCCCAAGGAAGGCCTGGCCCGGTCGCGTGGCGATGGACTTCCGGCCTTGGGCTGTTCAAAGCTGCGGATGGCCGGAACCTGGTCCCGAGCGGCGCTATTGAACGGGCTCAGGAATCCGATCTGGGCGAAGAATGCATCCGTGCCGCCGCCGGGCCCCGCTTGTACCGTGCCCGGCGTGACCGGGAAATCGAACGAAGACGTCACTCCCGTAATATAGAGATTCGCGTTCGGATCGAGCGCGATCGCAACGCCGCTGTCGTCGGCCCTTCCGCCGAGGTAGGTCGAATACAGCAGGTTCGTGCCAGAAGGGTCCAGCACCGAAACAATCGCGTCGAAGCCTCCCGCACGGCTGAACTGCACCGCGTCCCGGCTGAGAGGATACGTGTCGGAAGTGGAATCGCCAGTGATGAAAACGTTGTTGAACCGATCCAAAGCGATGCCGTTTCCGTCATCGGTTCCGTTGCCACCCAGGTATGTCGAGAAGGTCAGGTTTTGGCCGCCAGCGGAGTAAGAAAGCACGAACGCGTCGGAATTCCCGCCGCCATAGACAGGTTGGAAAGAGAAGCTGGTGGTGGGAAAGTCGACCGACGACGTTGTGCCAGTGATGTATGCATTTTGACCGAGGTCGACGGCGATCGCATTGCCGACATCGTCGCCGCGCCCGCCGACGTACGTGGAATAGACCAAGCCGGAGCCGTCGGCAGTCAGCTCTGTGATGAACGCATCGAGACCTCCCTGGCGGCCGAATTGGAAGGACGCACCGAGCTGCGGATAGCCGTTCGAGGCAGTCTGGCCGGTGATGTAGGGATGGCCAAATCGATCGACCGCGATGCCGAAGGCTTGATCGTCGGACTCGCCGCCGATGAGCGTGGAAAAGATTGCGTTGCCCTGAGAATCGAACTTGGCGACGAAGCAGTCGAGCCCTCCGAAGTTTTGCATCTGGAACGCGCCTGGGCTAACGGGGAAGTCGGTGGACGATTCGGCGCCGGCGAGATACACGCTGCCTTGGTTGTCGATGGCGACGGCGTAGCCGCGGTCGTCGCCGCTTCCGCCGAAATAGGTGGAGAAAATCAGGTTCGATCCCGACGGGTCGAGCCGCAGGACGAACGCGTTGTTTGAGCCGAAATTGCTGCCTTGGAACGCATTCGCGACGGGGAAATCTCGGGAGCGTGTGCGGCCGCCGACGTAAGCCGACCCGTGGAAATCGACCGCAATGCCGTTGCCGATGTCGTTATCCGAGCCGCCGATATCGGCGATGTAGCGGAAAGCCGATCCGTCCGCGGAGATTTTTCGTATCAGAACGTCGGCGTCTCCATTCCGCGTTGAATAAGTCACGCCGGTCACGTAGAGATTGCCATTGGTGTCAACCGCTGCGCCATGCCCTTCGTCGTTACCGCCGCCGCCCAGGTAGCTCGCGTAAATCAGAATGGGATCGATGACTAGCGGCTTCGATCGGTCATAGGATGCGAGTTGGAAGGAGACGCTCCGGTTTCGTCCAACGACGAAGCGGCCTTCGACGGCGCGGCGCGTTCCACCGATCGTTTGATAGATGACGGGCTTCTGCTGGACGATCTCGCCGGCTGGAGTGCCTAAGACAAGGTTTCCGCTCGCATCGGTTCCGAGCGAGCTGACGCCGTCGAAGCGCATGCGAATGGCGTGCGGGTTGGCGCCCGGCGCGACGACGAAATCGTACTCGAGGCGGGATTGGTTGCCGTAGTAAATGAGATCGATTCCGGGATAGACGCCTGCCGCGCGGACCTTGGCGAAGTTGGGGACTGCGGTAACCCACTTAGCAGGGTCCTGGCCGCGAAAGTAGCTGGAGTGGCCGGGCAATCGGTCGAGCGGTTCCAGGCGCGGAGCCTCGTTAGCGCCGATCAGCCTGGTTGCGATTTCCGCTGATTGAGGCCCGTGATGCATCAGAATACGCGACTCATCGGCGCGAAGACTCAGGAGGTATCCGTTTCCCCGGGCGAGAAAGAGCACGCCGGGGTCCGCCTGGCCGCGATTAGGCTCGAAGCTGAGGGGAAGGTTCGCGAAGTTCGCTGCCGCCACGGAGGCTGGCGTGAGTAGCACCAAGCCGATTGCAAATGAATTGAAGACGCGCATGGATGAATCCTGCCGTCTCTATGACCCGCAGGCGGGGTGAGGTGTTTCTCTTTAGGCGCTAGGTGGGGGACGTTGTCACATGCCGCTAACTCCAAAAATTGGGGGACGCATCGGCTACGGCGGCGTGCTCTCATAGCCCCATCCGGTCCAGCAAGGGTTTCTCGTAGATATCGTCCTCGCCCGGATACCGAAGCCGGCCCTCGAATTTGCCCGTTTCCTTTGCGAGGGCCCAGATCAGGCTTTCTCCGGCGGGTACGGTATCTGGCAACCGGGCAAAAACCGGATCGGCGAAAGCTTCACCAGCCCCGATGTGCTCCCACCCCTTCGCACGAAACATCGCCAGGACATCCGCCAGGAACAGAGAATTGAGGAAATTGTAGTGGACCAACAACGTGTGCGGCACAGTTCGTCCCAGCGCAGCGCGCGAGAGGTGGTCGTAGTATTGAGCCCGGTCCCAAATGTGATTGAGATAAGGCTGGCGAAAACGCATCGGGTCGAAGGCAGGATCCTGCTTGATGCGATCCAACAAGCGTTGATTGTAATACCAGTCTGAGGCGTCGATTGTGACGGCACCATTGCGATACCCGTGCTCAGTGAGGAAGGAACGCAAACGATCGCGAATGTCGCGTGTCTGTCCCTCCTTGAGAAGCGGAAAACGGAACCATTTTCGGAATCCCGAGCATTTGCGTAGTACTGCTTCGGCCCGCAGAATTCCCGCCTCGAAATCCTCAGGGAGCGCCCTACCCAGCAATGGGACGTGCACGTAAGTATGGTTTCCAATCCAATGGCCCGCCGAACTCCAGCTTTCGAGGATCCTCGTACCGTGCTCGTTGTCGACGCACTCGCCGATTGCAAACAGAAACGCTTGCGTTTTGCCCATCGAGGCCAGGAGACGCTCTTCGGCTTCAGCCCGCCATCGTTCCGGAATGCTCTGCCACCGGACGTCGTCCATGGTAATAGCGACTTGGGGCCGGCTCTTCGCGAAGGCTGGCGCCGCAAGTAAGAACAGACTCTCGCGCCGCGTGATCATTGCCTACCCGTCAGAAAGTCGAGCAAATCCTTGTGCCGCTCACTTCCCCTGCGCTTTGGATCGGACGCCGCCCAGATTTTTCCTTGCAGCACGTCTTCCAGTGACGCTACAGGGAGGGGCAAGCCGAGTACCTCGCGAATGGACGCCCGCTCGACGAACTCTCCATAACGCGGATCCGTCTGAATCTGAACCCGCAGTTCAGAACCGGGAGCTGCGACGTTCAGGCTGTGAGGAAACTCCTCAACCTTGTGGATTAGCACCAGCAATCGTTCTTGGCAGCTTCGCGGAGATTGTCTTCGGCGGGCTCAGACATTGAGCGCATCGCGTATCAACTCGGTCTGGCTGCGGCCTTACGCCTCTACCAATAGTGCCATAAGCAAAAAGCCCCGGCATCTTGCGATGCCGGGGCTTCTTCTTTAATCGGGCAACGTCCTACTCTCCCACACACTCGCGCGTGCAGTACCATCGGGGCTGCAGGGCTTAACTGCCGTGTTCGGGATGGGAACGGGTGGAA
>WNFJ01005087.1_pt2 | contig 18285 bp, 21 predicted proteins | sample 5400461 | NCBI WGS metagenome assembly WNFJ01 (sample SAMN13153349, study PRJNA577476) | soil metagenome | isolation source: 115 cm saprolite on Douglas fir-dominated hillslope | place: USA:California | collected 2013-09-17 | reverse complement strand
GGGACCCCGAGACGCGCGAGCTCCCGCACGACAGCACCCAGGCGGCGCACCTGCTCACGCGGCTGGGGTGGGTGGATTCTGCGGGCCAGGGCGTGCGGCAGCGGGCCGGCCAGCGGCTTTCGTTCCACCTGCTCGTCCCGACCACGAGCGCGGCCCGGCGCCTCTACGCGCGCCTGTTGCAGGAAACGTTTCGGGCGATGGGGGTGGACGTCGAGCTGGACGAGGTGGACTACCCGCTCTTCGTCGAGCGCGCGCACACGGGCCGCTTCGACGCCCTGGTGAACGTGTGGAACACCGACCCGACACCCTCGTCCGGGATCCCGCAGACCTGGACTCGGGCCGGACTCGGACGCTCGAACTACCAGCGGTACGAGAATGCCGCGTTCGACTCGCTGGTGGACCGCGCGATCTCGGCCCCCGCTCGGGAGCAGGCGCGCCGGCTGTGGCGTCGGGCGATCGAGCTCTTGAACCAGGACGCCCCGGCAATCTTCCTGTTCGCGACGGAGAACGTCGCGGCCGTGCACCGTCGGTTCGCGAACGTGACGATCCGGCCGGACTCCTGGCTGGCGCTGCTGCGGACCTGGCGCGTACCGGCCGACCGCTTGACGGATCGAGATCGCGTGGAGCGATAGGGGTGATCGCGTGGCTCGTGCGGCGGATCGCCGCCGCGATCGCCATCGTCCTCGCGGTCGTCACGCTCACCTTTTTCCTCATCCATCTCGCTGGCGGCTCCCCCTGCGGGCCGCCTGAGGGACAGGCGGTCCCGCCCGAGGTATGCGACGCCCTGCGGCGGCAGTTCGGACTCGACCAACCGCTGATTGTGCAGTACTGGAAGTATCTCCGGAATCTGGTGCAGGGCGAGCTCGGGATGTCGTTCGCGCAGCTCCGGCCCGTGAGCGCTGCGTTCCGGGACGCCATGCCCAAGACCCTGATCCTCACGGGGGCGGCGCTGTTCGTCGACTTCGCCGTGGGCCTCGCGTTGGGCGTCTACCAGGCCGCGCGGGCCCGTCGGTTCGCCGACATCGCGCTCGGCAACACGGGGCTGTTCCTCAATTCCATGCCTACCTTCTGGCTGGGGCTCGTGCTGATGTTCGTATTCGGATTGTGGCTGCACTGGCTCCCGATCGCCGGCCCCATCGACCCGGCGCGGTGCCCCCGCGTCGACACGCCGTATTGCGTCGTCGACCTGCTGCGGCATCTCGTGCTGCCCGCGCTCACGCTCGGTCTGGTCGGCGCGGCCGGCACGGCACGCTACCAGCGGGCCGCGACCCTCGAAGTGATCGGGCAGGACTACGTGCGCACGGCGCGCGCGAAAGGGCTGCCCGAGCGCCGCGTGTGGCTGCACCATATCTTGCGCAACGCGCTGCTCCCCTTCATCACCTTGGTGGGGCTCGCCTTCCCCTTCCTGCTCACCGGCGCCGTGCTCGTGGAGTGGGTATTCGCTTGGCCGGGGATGGGGTGGCTCTCGGTCAACGCGGTACGGTCGCGAGACTACCCGGTGGTCACGGCGGCGGCCCTCGTGGCGAGCGCCATGGTGGCCCTCGGTAATCTACTCGCCGACATCCTCTACGTCGTCGCCGACCCGCGGATCGGGGTGCGGGGCGAGGCGAGAGGGGGCGGGTGACGGTAGGAACCTGGCTCGCCCTTGTGGGGGCCGCGGCGCTCGCCGTCCTTGTCGCCGCCGAAGTGCGGAGCCGCGCCAAAGGGAGCGCCGCGGGGCGCCGCTTCTTGCGCTACCCGGCCGCGGTCCCCGGCGTCTTCGTGCTGGCGTTCGCCGTCACCGTCGCGGTCGGGGCCCCGCTCGTTGCCCCGTTCGATCCGTATTGGATACCTCATGTCGAAGGGGTCGCGAACCTGCCGCCGTCGCTGCACCGCCTGCTCGGCACCGACCCAGCGGGGCGGGACGTGTATAGCCGGCTCGTTTATGGCGCGCGGATCTCGCTGGGGATCGGCGCCGTCGCGATGGTCCTCGCCGTCACGCTGGGCGCCGCGGTCGGCGTCGTGGCGGGATACTTTCGCCACAGCGTGGACGCGGTGCTGATGCGCCTGGTGGATCTGGGGCTCGCCATGCCGCGCATGTTCCTGTTGCTCATGATTGTGGCGCTGTGGGGCCAGATTTCGCTGGCGAGCCTAGTATGGCTCATCGGCTTGACGGGCTGGTTTGCCACCAGTCGGCTGGTGCGCGCCGAAGTGCTGTCGCTGCGCGAACACGAGTTCATCGCCGCGGCCCGCGCGCTCGGCACCAGCCCAGCGCGCATTGTCTGGCACCACGTGCTCCCCAACGCCGCCGCCCCGATCATTGTGTCGGCCGCTCTCGGTATCGGCCACGTCATGCTGCTCGAGGCGAGCTTGTCCTTCGTGGGGATCGGTGTGCCGTCGCCGCAGCCGAGTTGGGGCAACATGATCGCCGACGGCGCGCCCGTGCTGGCCACGGCGCCTTGGACCAGCACGTTCCCGGGGCTTGCCATCGCCGGCGTCGTGATGGCGCTCAACGCTGTGGGTGACGCGCTGCGCGACGCGCTCGACCCGCGCAAGGAGTCGGCGTGACCGAACCGTTACTCCGCGTACGCGACCTGAAGACGTACTTCGTCACCGAGCAGGGCACGGCGCGGGCGGTCGACGGTGTCTCCTTCGAGGTGTATCCCGGGGAGACGCTCGGGTTGGTCGGCGAGTCGGGGTGTGGGAAGACCGTTACCTCGCTCTCGCTCCTCCGGTTGATCCCCGAGCCGCCGGGCCACATTCGGCCCGGCAGCTTCATCGAGTTCGAGGGGCGCAACCTGTTGACGCTCGGGCCCCGCGAGCTCCGGGCGGTCCGCGGCAACCAGATCGCCATGATCTTCCAGGAGCCCCTGACGTCGCTCAACCCCGTGCTCACCGTGGGCGACCAGATCGCGGAAGCCGCCGTTCTCCATCAGGGCCTCAGCCGGCGCGCCGCGCGACGGCGCACTATCGACATGCTGCGCCTGGTGGGGATCCCCGATCCGGCGGAGCGGGTGGATCATTATCCGCACCAGATGAGCGGCGGCATGCGCCAGCGCGTGATGATCGCCATGGCGCTGGTGTGCCACCCGAAGCTGCTCATTGCCGACGAGCCGACGACGGCGCTCGACGTGACCATCCAGGCGCAGATCCTCGAGCTGCTCGAGCGCCTCCAGACCGAGCTGGGGATGGCAGTCTTACTGATTACGCACGACCTGGGGGTGGTGGCGGGCGCGGCCGACCGGGTCGTGGTGATGTACGCCGGGCAAGTGGTGGAGCGGGCGCCCACCAGGCAGCTGTTCGCCCGCCCGCTCCATCCCTATACCGAGGGGCTCCTGGCGTCGGTGCCGCGGCTCGACACGCCGGCCGCCCGGGGGCGGAGCCGGTTGCACAGCATTCCGGGGCAGGTCCCCGCCGCCACGGCCTGGCCTGAGGGATGCCGGTTTCACCCCCGCTGTCCCTACGCTTGGGACCGGTGCCGACAGGAAGAGCCCCCGCTGCTCGACGCGGGCACCGGCGAGCCAGGGGCGCACGCCGTGCGCTGCTGGCTGCTCACGGAGCCGCGGCGCCGCCGCCCGCACGCGTGACGTCCGCGCCGAGTGTCAGCGCGCCTGCCGCTGCGGCTGCTGCGCCGCTCGTCGAAGTGCGCGGGCTGGTGAAGCACTTCCCGGGCGCGCGGGGATTCCTGGGGCTCGGCCGCGGGGCGGTGGTACGCGCCGTGGACGGGGTCTCCTTCACGATCGTGCCCGGCCGGACCCTGGGCCTCGTGGGGGAGTCGGGCTGCGGCAAGACCACCGTGGGCCGGAGCATGCTGCGCCTCATCGAGCCCGACGCCGGTCAGGTCACGATCGGCGGTCAGCAGGTGCTGACGCTCGGGGGGCGCGAGCTGCGCGCGCTGCGACGGCGGATGCAGATCGTGTTCCAGGACCCCTACGGCTCGCTCAACCCGCGCATGACGGTGCGCCAAGCGCTGGCCGAGCCGCTCGCGATTCACCGCCTGGCGCGCGGCGCCGCGGCGGAGCGGCGGATCAGCGCGTTGCTGGAGGAGGTCGGGCTCGACCCGAGCTTCGCGAAGAGCTACCCCCACGAGCTGTCGGGGGGCCAGCGCCAGCGGGTCGGCATCGCGCGCGCCCTGTCGGTGGAGCCGCAATTCCTCGTGCTCGATGAGCCAGTGAGCGCGCTCGACGTGTCGGTGCAAGCCCAAGTCCTCAACCTGCTCGCCGAGCTGCAGCAGCACCGCCGGCTCACGTACTTGTTCATCGCCCATGACCTGGCGGTGGTGAAGCACATCGCCGATGATGTCGCGGTGATGTACCTGGGACGAATCGTGGAAGCGGCGCCAGCGCCGTCACTCTACGCCGGACCGCGCCATCCCTACACGACGGCGCTGCTCTCGGCCGTCCCGGTCCCCGACCCGCGGGCGCAGCACCCGCGGATCGTGCTCCCTGGGGAGGTGCCCTCGCCCGCCGCGCCGCCGCCGGGCTGCCCGTTCCATCCCCGGTGCCCCCACCCCAAGAAAAACGAGCGCTGTCGCACCGAGGCCCCGGCGTTGCGGGAAGTCGCGCCGGGCCAGCTCGCCGCCTGCCACTTCGCCGAGGACCCCCTGTGACCGCCGCCGGGCTGCTCATGCTGCAAGCGCTCACGAACCTGGGCTTTGCTCCGGCGGGACCCGGCCTCCCGAGCGGCTGGAGGCTAGAGCGCCCGGGCGGCGCTCCGGCGCCCCGCTTCAGGGTAACCGCCGAGCACACGCTGCGGATCGACGCACCCGCCGCGAGCGGCGTCGCGAGCTACCGCTTGCGTGCGCCGCTCCGGCCGCGCCCCGGCAGCGTGTCGTGGCAGTGGCGCACGGCCACCCCGCTCGCGGATGCGGCGCTCGACCGTCGGGGCCGCGACGATGCGCCGGTGCGCGTGGTGCTTAGCTTCGCAGACGGTCGCATGCTGCTCTACAGTTGGGGCAACCGGGAGAGCCGCGGCGCGCAGTTCCCGAGCCCCGCGGCCGCGCGGCGCGGCGTGCTCGTGCTCGAGCGCGCCGAGGATGCGGACGGCTCCTGGCATCTGGAACGGCGCGATCCGTTTGCCGACTACCAGCTCGTCTTCCACGTCGCGCCTCGAGCACTCGTCGCGGCCGGGGTTGGCGCCGATACGGGACACCTTCGGGGTCACGCCAGCGCGGAAGTCGGCGAGCTGACGTGGGGGCGCGGGGGCGCCCACTAATGCCGCCGTCCCACCCGCGCCTCGCCACGATGGTGCGCGACGCCCAGTTCTGGGTGCCGGTCGCCGTGCTGCTGTTCGGACTCCTGGTCCTGCAATGGATCCGGTAGCCGCCCCGCGCCTGCAGCGCCTGCACCTGGTCGGCGTGCTCAGCGGCGTGACCGCCGGCGCCTGGCTCGGTGCGGCGGAGGCGCCCACCAAGATGGTGTCGCTCGGCATCTCTCCCATGGTGATTTCGCTGACGATGGTGCTCGGGGTGTTTCTCGCTCGCTGGAGCGTACCCGCCCTGTTGCGCGGCACGTCCGCCGTGGGAGCCGATATCCGCCAAGCGCCCCATTTGCTCGTGTGGGCCGTGCTGGCCGGGTGCTTGTGGGCCGTGGCCAACACGCTCACGGTGTTTGCCATTCGGGACATCGGGCTGAGCATCGCCTTTCCGCTCTGGAACGCCAACAGCCTGCTCGGCATCGCGTGGGGGGTGGTCTTCTTCGGCGAACTGCGCGCCGCCGGCCGCGCCCGCTGGCTAGGTGTGGTGGGGGGTGGCGCGCTGATGTTCGCCGGCGCGACGCTGCTCGCGGTCGCCTCGTCGACCCAGGCGCCGGCGGGGCATTCGACGCGCGGCGTCGTGGCGGCGCTCGCCGCGGGCGTGCTCTGGGGCACCATGTACATCCCCTACCGCAAGGCCTACCTCACCGGCATGAACCCGCTGTCGTTCGTCACCTTCTTCACGATCGGCGAGCTCGGCATGATGACCGCGCTCGCGCTCGCCGACCGCGGCGGACCAGCGGCGCTGGGGGCCGAACTCGGCCGCGCGCGCGACGTGCTGTTCTGGCTCCTGCTCGGCGGGTTCGTCTGGGTCGTGGGCGATCTGTTCCAGCAGTACGCCGCGAAGTACATCGGCATCAGTCGTGGCATCCCGCTCTCCAACACGAATCAGCTGTGGGGCCTCGTGTGGGGACTCCTCGTTTTTGGCGAACTGGCGGGCGGTCGGCGCGGCACCTACGTGCAGGTGATCGGAGGCTCCCTCCTGATGGCGGCCGGCGCGTGCGCCATTGCCCTGGCCTCGGCCACCGCGTCCGAGCACCGTCGGTGGCAGGACGCAGCGGCGCGCGAGGGCGCACGCTACGGCGTGGACACCGAGTACGTCCGCGCGGCACTCGCCGGCGAGAGTACCAGCGGCACCGCGCAGCGGCGCACCTGGCTCGATTGGCTGCTCGTGGGGGGCACGACGGCGCTGTTCGTCGGACTGGGCGCGATGGCCCGCGTCCCCGAGCTGACGCTCAATTGGGCGGCGATCGCCGGTCTCGCCCTCGCGATGCTCGCGCTGCTCGGGGCCACGGGGCTGCTGCTCTGGCGCACCACGCGCTTTAGCTAAGCGCCGTCTATCCCGCGTGGGCGAAGGTAGGGGCCGGGCGCAGCACCGCGACCTCGCTCGCGAGCGCGGCAACGTAGCCTACCAGCATCACCCAGGCGCCCGCCTGCCACTCCCGTAGCGGGAAGTTCCACAGCACGGCCACGGCCGCTAACCCGAAAATCGCCAACAGCAGGAGCGGAACGCGTTGCGCCTTCGTGCCGCGGCCCTGCATCCAGTACACGAGCCCCGCCCCCAGCACAACCGCGAGGATTCGGGCGGCCCAAGCGGAGGCCGACGTGTGGCCGGGATCGGCGAGCGCGGCGCCGAGCGACAGGCCCACGAAGATGAAGAAGGTGGCGCGGAGGATGCCGTGCAGGGCGCGGCCGTCGTGCGCCACACGGCGGGCGAGCGGTGGCACGAGCGTCGTGACAGCGTAGGCGAAGGCGAGCAGGATGGGGATGCCGACGGTCACGAACCCGCTCGTGTCCTGCACTAAGAACGTGACAGGCCTGACGCCGAAGCTGCACGGCAGGAACAGCCCGAGAGCGAGCAGCGCCGCGCCTAGGTGTCTAACCGTCGGCCACCTCCCTGCGGCGAGAGCTGCCGCCTAGCGGACGACGAGCGGCACGTCCAGCCAGACTTGGGGCGCGAGCAGCTGTCGTACCCGCAAGGTGTAGCGCCCTGCGGGGGATGCCACCACCCGCACATCCCCCCCGGCGAGTGAGTCGCCGGGAGCGAGCGCGACCTGAAGGCTGTAGCCGGCGCACGCCATCCTGGCGGTGACCAACACGACGTCTCGTCCCGTGTCGAGGCCGCAAATCCGACTGGTCAGGGCCACCGAGTCGGCGGAGCGGTTCGTGACGACCGAGACGATCTGGAGTTGGTCTCCCGAAGCGGGTACGGCGGGGGTGAGCCAGACGGTTTGCTCGAGGCCAGGCGCGATCAGTTGGCGTGCCACGCTGGGCGCGAGCGACTGCGGCGTCACAGCCCAGCAAGGCGGCGCACAGGGCCGCGGCCGTGACGGGGTGAAGGACTCGCATGGGCACGCCCTCGCGGAGTGCGACCTGTGATACTACCACCCGGCCGGGGAATCGTGCCACGCGGCCGTCGGGGCTAGAGCACGCCGCCCATCAGCGAGCGTACCGGCCGAATCAACAGGGCCATGACCAGCGCCGCCGCGAGGCAGACGAGCGCGACCGCGCCGAACAGCGTCGGCAGTGGCAGCGAGCTCATGAAGCCGGCGGTCCACCCCGCGAGCTTGTTCCCCAACGCGTTGGACAGGAACCACACACCCATCATGAGGCCGACGATCCGCGTCGGCGCCAGCTTGGTGACCAGCGAGAGGCCCACTGGGCTGAGGCTCAGCTCGCCCAACTCCTCGACGAAATACGCCGCGACCAGCCACAGGGGACTCACCTTGACGCCGCCCTGAGCCAAGGCGCCGGCGGGCACGAGCAGCAGGAACGCGAGTCCCGCGAACAGCAGGGCGAGCGCGAACTTGGCGGGGCTCGACGGCTGGCGCGTCCCGAGCCGCAGCCACAGCCACGCGAACCCGGGAGCGAGCACGATCACGAATAGGGCTTGGACCGACACGAACCACGACGCGTAGAGCTTGATCCCCAGGAGCTGCAGCCGCACGTACCGATCCGCGAACAGGTTCAGCGTGGAGCCGGCCTGCTCATAGGCGCCCCAGAAGAGCGTGGCGAAAAGGAAAAACACCACGACCGCCGCCATCCGCTTCCACTCCGCCGGTGTGAACCGAGGAGTCCGCTCGCCCGCCGCGGTGGCAGTCGACGGCGACTGAGCGCCAAGCCGCGCGATGCCGGGCTCGAGGTGGCGGCGTCCGGCCACGTATTGCACGAGGCCCAGCACCATCCCGACGCCGGCACAGGCGAATCCCAGGTGCCAGTCGATCTGCTGCGCCAGGTAGCCCGCCACGAGTGGTCCGATGAACGCCCCCAGGTTGATCCCCATGTAGAAGATCGAGAAGCCGGCGTCGCGCCGCTCGTCCCCAGGGTCGTAGAGCGATCCCACGAGCGTGCTCACGTTGGGCTTGAGGAGTCCGGTGCCGACGATGATCAGACCGAGGCCGGTATAGAAGAACGGCAGCGCCCGGAGCGCCAGCGTGAAGTGCCCGAGGGCGATGACGATCCCGCCGAGGAGGACGCTGCGGTAGTGGCCCAGCCAGCGGTCGGCCACGACGCCACCGAAGATCGCGGCCAGCCAGACGCTCCCGGTATACGTGCCGTACACGGCGCCCGCGTGCTGGTCGTCGAACCCGAGCGCGTGCACCATGTACAGAATGAGGAAGGCGCGCATCCCGTAGTAGCTGAAGCGCTCCCACATCTCGGTGAAGAACAGCGTCGGGAGGCCGCGGGGCTGGGCGCCGAAGAGCCGGGCCAGCGGCGCGACGGGCGTCCTCTGCCCGCCGCCCGCACTTGCCATCGCGCCGGAGGTCATCGCGAGCGGGGTCAGTCGAATAGTTCGTTCTGGTTGGCGTGTTCCGGGGAGCGGGGCGCCCGCAGGATCTCCGCCAGCCGCTCTTCCCACCGCTCGACGTCGAAGTGGTGCTCGTGCTGCAGGGCGCGGCGCAGCACCGGGGAAAACTCGTGGAACGCCGCCAGCTGCTCGCGCACGCATTCCCGCAGCGCCTCGACCTGGAAGCCCTCGTCGGTGGCCCCCATGTCTTCTAGGATGCTCTGCTCCGTGCGCGACGCCACGATCGGCTCGGCGCGACCGGTGACGAACACGTTAGTGCGCCGCCCCGGTCCACGCTCGTCCTCGATCGGCATGAGCCCGATGATCGCGTCGGAGCGCCAGTACTTGCCGTACCCGAGAAACACCATCCGGTCACGCTTGATTTCCATGGGAGCCTCAGTTCCGCCGGGGGCGGTAGTCGTCGCGGCCGCTCAGACGCTACTGCCGTTTCAGCTTCCTCTTGAGCTCCTGGAGTTGGCGGTCGGCCGCCGCCTCGCGCGCCGCCCGGTCGAGCTCCGACTGGAGCAGTTCGTCGCGCACGTCGGTAGCGGGCCGGGCCCCGCCCGCCGCTGCGAGATCGCGCCAGGCACGCTCCGCAGAGCGTTCGGCCTCGGTGACCGGCCGGTCGCGCTCGGCACGGACCAGTTGCGCCTGCATGTCGGCGAGCTCGCGCTGGGCGAGCGCGAGCTCCTCCCGGAGCGCGGCAAGCTTGTGCTCGAGCACGCCCACGCGCGCGCGATGCTTGGCGACAAAGCGCTGGGCGACCTCCACCGTCTCGCGGTCCTGGATCTCAGCCGCCAGTCGGCCGCGTCGCTCCGCGTCGGCCAGCCGCTGGCGCTCCTCACCGAGCTCGCGCTCCGTGCGGGCGACCGTGTCCTCCGTCCCCCCGAGGGCGACCTTGGCCTCCACCACGGCCTCCTGCATCTGCCGTGTCAAGTCGCGCAAGTCCGCGGGCGGCGTCGCCGCGTCGAGAGCGGCATGGAGCGCAGTGCGCAGGCGCTCGAACAAGGGAATGCTAGCTTTTCCGGACGGTCTTCGCGAAGAACGACGAGAACACGGGCTCCACCGCCCGCGACTTGCACTGGGGGCACGCCGGCCGCCGCCGGCCGTGGTCGGTAAGCCCCTCTTGCCGGCTGAACCGCGCGCCGCACTTGGTACAGCGATACTCGTAGATCGGCATGAGGGGGTCAACGTTATTCCGCCTCGAAACCGGGGTCAAGTTGACGGTCCCCGCACGGGCCCCGAACATTGCAGCCATGTCCCGTCGTGCTTGGCGGGCCGCCGTGGGCGGCGCCGTCGCGCTCCTGGCGTGCAACGAGGGGCTCACGCCCACGCGGGCGCCGACGACCTGCCCCGCCGGGGTCACCGGGATCTGCGGCACCGTCACCTTCCGCGTCCCCCTGCCCGATAGCCTCAAGGCCAGCACGGACGCGGTGTTCATCGTCGCGTACCGAAACTTCCCCACCGCCCCAGAGAGCTTATTCAACTTCCTGCCATTGCCTCCACCCCAGATCCCCACGACCAGCCCGAGCTATTTCTACACCGTGCCGCTGCCCAACGGGCGCTACCAATGGGTCGTCGCCGTCTGGAAGCGGGTGGGCACGCTCACCGCCCAGAGCGCGGACAGCCTGCTCCGCGAGATCGGGTTTTACCGCGACGCCGGGGACACGACGACGCACGGTAGCGGCATCGTCGTCGTCAACGGGACGGGAACCGACTCGATCGATTTCGTGATCGATTTTGCGAACATGCACCGCATCTGCACCTATTTCCCGCCTTGCCCCCCGTGAGGCCGGTCGTCGCGTTCGCGCTTGTGATCGCGGCCTCCCGCGTCGAGGCTCAAGGCCAGGGAATCGTCTACGGCACCGTGACCGACACCGCGGGGGCGCTGCTCGAACTGGTGCGCGTCGCGGTCGCCGGCGCGCCGGGCGCGACTCGAACTGACGCCCGGGGGGAGTATCGCCTCGCTCGCGTGGCGGTCGGTCCGGTAGTGCTGCGGTTCGGGCGCGTGGGATACCGCGCGACCGAGGCCGCGGTGACGGTCCCGGCGGACGATTCGGTCCGCGTCGACGTGGTCCTGCATTCGGGCAACGTCGTCACCGAGCCGGTGATCGTGACCGCCGCCAAGCGCTCGCAGCTGCTCGACCAGGCCGTCACGAGTGTGGCGTTGGTGTCCGACACTGAGCTGGCCCGCCGCGCCGTGAGCACGGTGGACGAAGCCGTAAACAAGGTCCCGGGCGTCCTGTTCCTGAACGGCCAGGTGAACGTTCGCGGCTCAAGTGGCTTCGTGCAGGGGCTCGGGTCGCGCGTGTTGCTGCTCGTGGACGGGGTGCCGGGCAACGAAGGCGATCGCGGCGGGATCGACTGGGATATGGTGCCGCTCGAGGAGGTCGAACGCGTCGAGGTCGTGAAGGGCGCGGGATCCTCGCTCTATGGATCGGCGGCGCTCGGCGGCGTCGTGAATCTGATCACCCGCGAGATCCCGGTCGGCTGGCACGCCAGGGTGCGGGGCATCGCGGGCGGCTACGCCAATCCACCGAACGCGCTGTGGCGCTTCCGCGATTACACCGGTGGCTTCGGCGGGCTCGACGTGACGGGCTCCTACGGTTCCGCGGCGCTACGGGGCAGCTGGACGGTGGGCGGGCGCCACTCCGACGGGTACCGCGAGCAGGACCGCAGCGACCAGTGGGAGACCGCCGGCAAGGCCGAATGGCACCCGGCGGCCGACACGCGCGTCACCGCGGCCGGGGCGTGGACCAGCCACCAGTATGACGTCAGCCCGCCCTGGTGTGAGCGGGGCCACTGCAACGATCGCGGCCTCGCCTTCCAGCCCTTCATGATCGACCGGGCCGACACCGGTGCCTACACGCGGTCGGATAAAGGCTATCTCGCCGCCACGCTCGAGCGTATGCCGTCGGCGCAGCTCACCTGGCAGGCCCGGGGCTCGTGGCTGCGCAGCCACTTCACCGACGTGAACCCCAACAACTGGGGCGTCGCGAATCGGTTCGGGATCGAGTTGCGAGCCACGGCATTCCCCACGCACGGGGACGAGCGGGTGCTCACCTTCGGCGCGGAGGGGGCCCGGGCGGACGCCACGAGCGACATCTTCGGCGACCACACACAAGCCGAGGTGGCGACCTACGCTGAGGGGGAGCAGCAGGTTGGCCCGGTGCGGCTGTCGGCGGGCGTGCGAGTGGGCGGCTTCGCGCACGACGGCGGAGCGCTCTCCGGGGTCGTGAGTCCGCGCGTCGGGGCCGTGCTCCCCACGCGCTGGGGCACGTGGCGCGCCTCGGCCGGGCGGGGGTTCCGAGTGCCCTCGCTCGCTGAGCGCTTCGTCTCGACGCAAGCCTACGGCTACCGCGTGATCCCGAACCCCGCGCTCGAGCCCGAAACGGCGTGGTCGTTCGAACTCGGGAACGGAGCGACGCTCGGGACGTGGGGGCGGCTGGACGCTGCGCTGTTCTGGACTGAAGCGCGCCAGCTGATTGAGCCGACGTTCACGAGTGCGCCAGCGATTCAGCTCCAGAACGTAGCGCGAGCCCGGCTGCGGGGCGTGGACGCGTCGCTGCGCGCGACGCCCGTCCCGGGGGGCCCGACGACGACCGCGGCCTACACCTTCCTCGACGCCCGCGACTTGGCCACCGACGCCGTGCTCGCGTTCCGCCCGAAGCATCTCGTCACCCTGAGCGCCGACTACGGGTGGCGTTCGCTCAGCGTGGGCGCGGACTTCCGCTACGTGAGCCGCATCGAGCAGATCGAGCTGGCGCAGGCCTACGCCAGCGATCCACGGGTCGCCACCGCAGTGCTCGACCTGCGCGCTGGCTGGAGTCGCGGGCCGCTCGTCGCGCGCCTGCGCGTCGCCAACGCCTTGAACTACATCTACAGCCTGACGCCCGGCACGCTCGAGCCGGTGCGCACGGGGTCCGTGGTCCTCACCTGGACCTATTAGATTTGCGGGGATGCTGAGCCTCGGGACCGTCGCCGCCCTCGTCGCGCTGGGCGTCCAGAGTGCGCCCATCGACGGCACCTGGGGGCTCGCCCGCATCTTCCGCTCGGGCCCCGCCGCGGCCAGGCGCGCCGTGCCGATCGACTCGACCGTGTACCTCCGGCTTACCCTCGAGTCCCACCCCGGCGGCTGGATCTCGGGGTGGTTGCAGCGGCGCTACCACGGGGCGCCCGAGCGCAGCAAGGTGGAGGCGGGGCCGCTGCGCGGGAGCGCCCGCTACATCATCGGGGCGGAGCTGGAGCGGCCGGCGGCCGCCAAGGCGCGCGCCGCTGGCTGGCTCGTCGGCGAGCGGTTGCGCCTCGGGCCCGCCTTCGTGCCGGACGCCGACTCGCTCGAACTCGAGCGCGTGCGACCCGACGCTCCCGACCCTGCGACGGTGGACGAGGTGGTGATCGCGCCGTGAGCGCGATGCGGCAGGGCGCCCTCCTGCTCGGCGCCGCGGTCTTCGCCGCGGGATGTGGCCGCGGCGACCGCGCGGGATCTCCGACGTGCGGCATGGCGCAGCTGATCGGCCCGTCGCTAATCCAAGAGCAACTAAAACGGCTGCCGTACGTCTTGGGCGCGGCCCCGCGCGGGCTGCCCGGCTTCCTCCCCGCCCGCGTCGCCGGGACGGCGCAGCAGAGCACGGTCACCGTCGCCTACCGCGCCCAGCGCCTCGCGATGGCGTATCAGGGCGCCGATTTCCCGCCCTACCCCAGCGATTCGAACGTGTACGCGCTGCTCGTGGTCGACGACTCGACCCAGCGCGCCCAGGGCGTGTTGCTATATGAGGGCCGGCGGCCACCTCAGACCTACCCCCAGCTCGGGACGGTGACGGGTGGCGACAAGAGCGTCCCCTTGTACGGCGTGCGGGTCGACTGGGCGAGCGTGAGCAACCCGCGGTGTCCGCTGCTGGGCGCGGCCGCCCCGCCGCGATGAGCAAGCTTGTCGCCGTGGGCGCGACGCGGCGCACCGACGAGGGGAGGGAGCGCGTGGCCTTGAACACCGCATACGTAGACGCGCTCTCGCGCGCGGGCCTCGTGCCGGTGATCGTGGCGCCGACCCTCGACCCGGGCGCCGCCGGTACCGTGCTCGAGCGGGTGGGGGGGCTCGTGCTGACGGGTGGCGAAGACGTCGAGCCGCGGCGGTACGGCGCCGCGCCGCACGCGAAGCTCGGGGAAACGGACGCCGCGCGGGACGCGGCGGAGCTCGCCCTGATCGCCGACGCCCGGCGCCGCCGCCTGCCTCTCCTCGCCATCTGCCGCGGCATCCAGATCCTCAACGTGGCGCTCGGTGGCACGCTGTACCAGGATCTGGCGAGCGAGCGGCCGAGCGCGGTCGACCACGCCGATCCGCACACGCGCCACGGGCTCGCCGTCGCGCCCGGCTCGCTCTTGCACCGCACCCTCGCCACGCTCGGGACCCACGTGAACAGCCGTCACCATCAGGCGATTCGCGACCTCGCGCCGGCGCTGCGCGCCACGGCCTGGGCGGAGGACGGCGTGATCGAAGGCGCGGAGCCGCAGGATCCCGCGGCGCCGTGGACGTTGGCCGTGCAATGGCATCCCGAGGACGGCGTCGAGGACGCCGTGTTTCGCGGCTTCGCGCACGCGGTGACGTGAGCCTCGCCTTCCCGTCGACCGAGTGGGTGGTCGCGTACGGCGCCGCCATCAACGCCAGCGAGGGCTACCGCGCGGCGTCGACCGCCTGGACGCACGGCGCCGTGGCGCTGGTGGTGAACGCTCAGCCCGCGATCGGGCTCGCCCAGCCGGTAGGAATCTGGTTGGACTTGGACCGCGGGGCGTGCCGGGCGGCAAAGCTCGTGTCCCCCACCGAGGCGGATCACGCCGCCTTCGTGATTTCGGGCGACTACACCCACTGGAAGCGGGTCATCCGCAAAGAGCTCGGCCCCATCGCCGGGATCATGCAGCGCAAGCTCGCCCTCAAGGGCTCGCTGGCGACGGTCGTGAAGTTCGTGAAGTCGGCCGAACAGCTTGTCGAGGCCGCGACCACGGTGCCGACGCGGTTCCTCGACGAGTGACTAGAGATTCCGTAAGATGCGGTCGGGCGTGGAGCCGGTGGGGAAGAGTACGCGGTCGCTCAGCCGATTGAAGGCCACCCGCAGCGTCGGGAACCGCTCGGCCGCCGTGCGGTAGATGCCGGCGACGCCGAAGTGTGCGGCGAGGCGGTGCTCGGAGGCCAGTTGGTAGCCCTGGCGGCCCAGCGCGTCGTAATACGGCAGGTCGGGCCCACCCCGACGCGTGCGCCGCGCCGCGATGTAGTCGGGGAACAGGCCCGCGAGCCACAGACTGTAATTGCCCAGATGCACGCGCAGCAGGAACCCGCGCTCGCCGCTGCCGTCCACGTCGGCGAGATCCGCCAGCATGTCAACGAGATAGCCGTAGGTCTCGTCGTCGGTGCGGCGGATGCGAGTATGGCGGTTGCCAAGTATTCGGCGAGTTCGCGGTCCTCCACCCCCGCCGCGAGCAGGGTGTGGCGCACCGCTACGTAGGCGAACAGCGGCGCCGACGGCAGGGCGAGGGTGCGCAGCGCGAGCAAGGCATCGAGCAGCCCCGGCTCGTCGAGCAGCCGGTCGGGGCCCTCCTCGCGCAACACGCGCTCGTAGCGCGCCCGCCCGCCGGCGCCCGCGCGTCCCAGTGCGACCACGACGACGCGCAAGTCCTGCGCACGCAGGCGACCGCGGACGTTGGCCAGGATCATGACGAAGCCTCCCTATAGCGCGGCGGCGACCCGCGCGGCGGTCGAGCTGCTGGCGCGCCTCACGACGTTGGCGCAGGAACTCGCCGGGGCGTTCCGCCCCGCCACCGTCGTCGAGCTGGTCGCCCGCACGTTGACCGAGCTGTTGAAGCCCGACCGGCTCTCCGTGATCCTACTTGACGCCGAGAGCAACCGGCTGGCGGTGACCTACGACACCAACCCCGTCCCGGCGCGCACGGACGATCCCCTGCTCCAGTTGGCGCTGCGGCGCGGCCCGCTCGCGTTCGCCAAGGACGTCAAGGAGGAAGCGCGCCGCCGTGGCGCCGACCTGGGAGCGGAGCCGCCGGGCTCCTGGCTCGGGGCGCCGCTCGTCGCCGCGGGCCGCACCATGGGCGCCGTCTCGATCTCGAGCGGGCGGCCCGGCGCTCTCGGTGCGTCCGAGCTCACCCTCGCGTCGGCCGTGCTCGCCGAGGCGGCGATCGCACTCGAGAACGCCCGCCTGGTCGAACTACTCTCCTCCGCCAAGCGCGAATGGGAGAAGACGGTCGACGCTATCAGCCAGGCGATCTGCATCGTGGATGCGCACGGGACGATCCGCCGCGCCAACCGGGTCTTCGCCGAGCTGATCCAGACGCCCGTCACCGCGCTCCCCGGCCGGCCGTGGCTCGGGCTCTTGCCGCCGGCGTGGTCGGACCCCGTCGCCCGCGCCATCGCCGAGGCGACGGCGACCTCGGTCGAAATCCGCTCCGGCGAGCGTGTCCTCGTGCTCACCGCCATCCCCATGGCGGAACCGGGATCCGCGGTGCTCGTCTTCGAGGACCAGACGGACAAGCGGCGGCTGCAGGAGCAGCTCATACAGTCTGAGAAAATGTCCGCCATTGGTCAACTCATCGCCGGGGTGGCGCACGACCTGAACAACCCGCTGGCCTCGGTGGTGGGGTTCAGCGACTTCCTGGCCGAGGCCGGGGACGTGCCGCCCTCCCTGGTCGAGCCCCTCCAAGTGATCCGGCAGGAGGCGGAGCGCGCCGCCAACATCGTGAAGAACCTGCTGTCCTTCGCCCGCAGCCAGGAGGAGGAGCGCAAGCTGCAGCCCATCAGGCCGATCATCGACTCCACGCTGGCCCTGCTGCGCAACCAGCTGATGGCCCACAAGGTGGAGGCGACGCTCGAGGTGGAGCCCGGGCTTCCCGAGGTGCAGGTGAACGGCAATCAGATCAAGCAGGTGTTCGTGAACCTGATTAACAACGCCTGCCAGGCGATCGCCAGCGACGCGCCGTCGGGGCGGCTGTGGATCACCGCCAAGCGCGTGCGCGACGGCATCGCCGTCAGCGTCACCGACTCTGGGCCGGGCATGAGGGAGGAGATCGCCGCCCGCGTGTTCGAGCCGTTCTTCACGACGAAGGGGGAGGGCGAGGGGACGGGCCTCGGCCTGTCCATCTGCCAGGGGATCCTGAAGGAGCACGGCGGTCGCATCTCTCTCGAGACCGCGCCGCGCGGCGGGGCCACCTTCACCGTCGAGCTGCCTGTCGGGACGGCGGTCCCGCGGCCCGAGGCGGAGCCGGTCGCGAGCGGCGGCGGCCGGCCGCTGCACATCCTCGTCGTGGACGACGAGCCGCATATCCTGCACTACATGCGCGCGACGTTGGAGAGCTGGGGGCACACGGTAGAGCTGGCGAGCGACGGCACCTACGCGCTGGAGCGCGCCCTGGCCGGGGCGTTCGACGTCATCATCTGCGACCTGCGCATGCCGCATCTCTCGGGGCGCGACATGTACAGCAAGCTGGTGCGCCAGGACCCGCGCGCGGCCGAGCGGATCATCTTCGCCACCGGGGACACGGTGCGGGGCGATACGCTGCAGTTCCTCGAGGGCCTGGGCCGGCCCTACCTCCACAAGCCGTTCACGCTGGCCGAGCTGCGCCGCGCCCTCGGCCACGCCGCGAAGCAGCCGGCCTGAGCGCGGGGTGCGCGTCCTCCACGTCGACTCAGGCCGCGAGTACCGCGGCGGGCAGGACCAGGTGCGGGTGTTGGCGCGGGAATTGGCGGGGGCGCCCGACGTGGAGCAGCGGGTCGTGACGCGCCGCGGCAGCGAGCTGGCCCGCCGCGTCGCCGCGCACGGCGTCGCCCTGTGGGGCGTCCCCTGGGGCCCCTCGCTCGACCCGCGCGCGCTGTGGCGGCTGTCTCGCGCCGTCCGGGATTTCGCGCCGCACATCGTCCACGCGCACGACAGCCATGCGCTCCAGCTCGCGGCGTGGGCTCGGCGCTTCGGCCGCCGCAGGCCCGCCGCGCCGGTGCTCGTCGCGACCCGCCGGGTGGATTTCCACGTGCGCCGCCGCAGCGTCTGGTTCCGGGTCGACCGGGTGATCGCTATCTCGCAGGCGGTGAAGGCGGTGCTCATCGCGGACGGCCTGCCCGCCCGGGACATCAGCGTCGTGCCCTCCGGCGTCGATCCCGACGAGGTCACCCGCGCCGCGGCGCGGCCCCTCGACATTCGCGCCCGCTTGGGGCTCGCCCCGGGCACACCCCTCGCGGTGAACGTCGCCGCGCTCGTGCCCCACAAGGACCA
>WNFJ01400997.1_pt2 | contig 18296 bp, 16 predicted proteins | sample 5400461 | NCBI WGS metagenome assembly WNFJ01 (sample SAMN13153349, study PRJNA577476) | soil metagenome | isolation source: 115 cm saprolite on Douglas fir-dominated hillslope | place: USA:California | collected 2013-09-17 | reverse complement strand
CAGCTCGATTGCGAGCGGGTTGCCGTTCGCCGCCTGGAGAATGCGCGCCACCGGCGGCGTGCCGTGTTTCTCTGGCCCGGCGCCCAAATGAGCCCTGACGACCTCCTCCGCGATGTCGGCGGGCAGCGGTTCCAGCTCGACTGTTTGCAGCCACTTCAAGTAGCCGTCGGACACGAGGGCCGCCGGACCATCGGTGGTCTGCAGCTCCGCGCGCCGTGCGGTCAGGACCAACAAGAGCCTCGCATTGGAGAGCTTGCGTGAAGCCACGTGCAGGATCGCCGTGCTCGAAGCATCGGCGGCGTGAATGTCGTCCACGACCACGATGAGCGGCGTTTCCTCGGAGGCTGCAGTCACCGCCTTGAGAAACGCGTCGGACAACCGGAGGGACGTGAGTTCAGGGGTAGAGGGAGCCGCTTTGGGCACACCCGGGTAAGCCTCCAGGACCTCGGGCGCGAGTCGCGAAAGCTCCGAGAGGGCCTCAGGGTCCGCCCCTGCAAATGCGCGCTGCATGACGAGCTGCCGGATGAGCTCAGAGACGACCGCAAACGGCAGCTCCCGCTCCGCGTCATATGCCTGCACGCGGGCGACCACCGCTCCTTCCATCTGACAACTCGCGGCGAACGAGTTGCACAACGTCGTCTTGCCAATCCCAGGATCACCCAACACCACAATGATCCGCGGATTGCGGCGCCGCACGTCGAGCCACGCATCGTACAACGCGCCGAATTCGCGCTCGCGACCGATGAGCATCTCCGGCTCGAAGCGGCGGTGCGCCGGGATCGGCGGCTGACCTGGCTCAGGAGGGTGGGAGACCGCGCCGCGGCCATCTCGCAGCAGGTGTGCCATCCGCACCAGGTCGGCACTGGGCTTGGCGCCGAGTTCTTCGGCGAGCAGCGTTTCGTAACGGCGGAAGATCTTCAGGGCGTTAGAGCGGTCGCCGACCCAGGCCCGGGACTCCATGAGGCCGCGCACCGCTTCCTCGGACGTCGTGTCGAGATCGTGCAACAGCTGCGCGTGGCGCTCGACCGTCGTGAAGTCGGCGATGCGGCGGGCGGCGTCCATGTGACGGGTCAGCGCGTCACGGACTTTGGGGATCAGCTGGGCGGTCCACTGACCCTTCCAGTCGTCGAAGGGGCGAGAGCCTGGGACGTCAAAGCCATCGAGGAACCGGCCGCGGATTGCACCGTTCGTCCCGGCAGCGAGATGAGCGACGTCCGTCTCAACGGCCCCAGCCCGCAGGCCGACCGATGCGGCGCGCACGAGGAGGTTTTCGCGCCCCAGCTTGGCCCGCAGCACCGAAACGGCCTGCGACAGAGAATGACGGGCGCGTTCGGGTGGCGCGTCGGGCCACAACAGGTCGGTCAGCGAGTCGCGCGAGAACACGTGGCCCGGCTCCAGGGCGAGCCGGATCAACAGCGCGAAGTGCTTGCGCGTGCGGAAGCGGATTGACTCGCCGGCGCCGTCGAACAACTGCGGTTCGCCCAGGCAGGAGAGGTGGAAGGGTGACGGCACAATGTGACTATAAGGAACGTCATTCAATGAACTGTCAACACGTGTTTCCGAAAGCGGTTGGGGGCGCTTTTTTGAGGGGGAAGTGAGACCAGTCAACAGCACGAAGCCCGAGAAGTCCACCCTTACGCCGCTCAGCAAGGCCACCCGCGCCCTATTCCTTCTATATGGCCCGATCAGGACGACATTCGGGCGCAGGGCTGCAACGAGCGCATCGGCGTGCGGGAGTTTTACGAGGCGTTGGAGTCGAGCTACCGCATGGTCACGGCGTTGGCAACTTCGCCGCGATAGGCTCGGCCACCTCCACCAGCTTGTTCACCACCGGCGCCGCGATATCGCAGCGCCACACCAACGCCAGCCACACGGGAATCGGCGGGTCGGTGAACGGGCGGTACACGATCGCGGGCTCTGCCACCCCGGACACTTGGGCTACCGCTGGATTGGCCAGGCTCCACGCATCCCCCGCGGCGATCAACAAACTGGACGCGGAGTCGCCGCGGCGGCCGTAGCGGCGCCCCGGCACGAGCCCCCGGCTCAGCAGCGCCGAACGCAGCGCGCGAAACAGCTCGGGCCGCGTGCGCTCGCTCGGGTGCAGCCACGTGAGATCGGCCAGGTCTTTGAGCGCGATGCGCGGCTGGGCCGCCAGCGGATGCGCGGCGGGCAACAGCACGCCGGTGACGGTGGCGTCCACCAGGGGCAGCGCGGCGAGCCCGGGCACCGGCCAGGCACTCACGAACATGGCCGCCGCGTCGATGCGCCGCTCCCGCAGCGCGGTGCGCTGGTCCGCTTCGCTCACCCGCACCACGCGCACCGTCGTTTGCGGCGAGTGCCGCCGGAACGCCGCTACTAGCTCGAGCAGCTCGGGCGTGTACACGTACATGTCGCCGTGTGCCAGCGTCAGCGTCTCGGTGCCGACCACCCGGCGTGCGGTCGCCACAGCGCTCGACGCGCTGTCCAACGTGCGGCGCGCGTCTTCCAGAAACGCCTCACCCGCCCGCGTCAGCCGCGTGCCGCGCGGCAGCCGGTCGAACAGCTTGACACCCAACTCCTGTTCCAGATCGCGTATCTGCCGCGACAGTGACGGCTGCGCCACGCGCAGGCGCCCCGCCGCTCGCACAAAGCTGCGCGCTTCCGCCACCGCCACAAAGTATTTGAGGTGCCGTAGCTCCATTGTGCCTGCGCGACGCTCCAGATGGAGGAGGCCCGTCTCTTCACGGAACCTAGTATTGTGCTTTAGTACTGTTTGATGCACTTTAATGTACAATGAGGGGCAACCAAACTGTACCCCGGGGGGCGGAATGACAGACGAGGCCGAGCTGCTCGACATCCGGCAAGCGGCGGCGCTGCTGCACGTTAGCGCCGCGTCGCTGCGCCGCTGGAGCAACGCCGGCCTGCTGGCCTCCTTTCGGGTGGGAGGCCGGCACGAACGCCGCTTCCGCCGCGCCGACCTGCTGGCGCTCCTGGAGTCGCATCCTGCTGCGGCCGGCCACGCGACCGCCGCCACGCCGCCCGACACGGCGGCGCACGGCCACCTCTGCGGTCTGTACCTGAGTGACGACGCGCGGGTGCGCGCGGCCGCGCGTTTCCTGGCGGATGCCCTGCGCGCCGGCGGCGTCTCGGTGCTGGCCGCGGAGCCCGCGGTCCGCGACCGCATCGTGGCGCAGCTCGAGCGCCAGTGGCCGGCGGTGCCGCGCGACATCACGGCCGGTCGGCTCGAGCTGTCCCGCTACGCCGACGGTGTCGCGGCGCAGCTCGAATCGTGGCACACGCGGTTCACGGCAGCCAGCGGCGCCCGCACCGGCCCGCTGCACGTGGTGGGCGACGTGTCGGGCGGGCGGCTGGCGCGTCACAACGATTTTGCCGCGGTGCTGGAGTACGAGCGCGAGTACGATCGCGCCGTGGCGCGGCGCTTTGCCGTGCACACGCTCTGCCTCTACGACGCGCGCACGCTCTCGGGGGTCGAGACGGCGCAGCTGCTCGGCCTCCACGGTGACCGTTTCCGCCACCCGGTGGAGCAGCTCGTCGGCTAGCCGCAGACCCATGCCGCCGGACACTAGGTCGCGAACAAACAAAGCATTGGTGCCCCACGCGCCGCCCGATTAATCGTTCTGCTGTGTGACTTCCTGCCGCCTGGTTGACCGTGCCGAACGCTGAACGATCTCGCATCCTGCTGGTCACAGACGGCGTCGCCGACGCCGAGCTGCTGCTGCATGAGCTGCAGCGCAGCGGCGTCGCGTGCGACACCCAGCGCGTGCGGAGCGAAGCCGCGCTGCGCGATGCGCTGCGTACTCTTGTCCCCGACATCGTGCTGGCCGACCACGCCCTGCCCGGCTTCAACGCCAGCGATGCGCTGCGCGTGGTGCGCGAGCAATCGCCCGATACACCCGTCATCATCGTCACGGGCCCGTTGGACGAGGAAACCGCCGTCGAATACATCAAGGCGGGCGCCGCCGACTTGATCGTGCAGCAGCGCTTGCAGCGCCTCGGCCCCGCCGTGCGGCGTGCGCTCGAGCTGCGGCGGGCGCTGTCCGATGCGGCCCGCGCCGAGGTGGCCCGCCGACGCTCGCCTGAGTTCTTGGGTCACACGCAGGCGGTCGCGCATGTTGGGAGCTGGGAGTGGGACCTGGCGGGCGACGTCATCACTTGGTCGGATGAGACCTATCACATCTTCGGCGTGTCGCCCGCGGCCGAGCCGCTCACCTATGAGCGCTACCTCGCGCTGATCCACCCGGAGGATCGCGACGCGGTGAAGGGGGCGGTGGCCCGGACGCTGCAGACGCTCGAGCCGTACGAAGTCGACCATCGCATCATCCGCGCGGACGGCAGCATCCGGTTCCTGTATGGCCGCGGGGGCGTCGTGAGCGACGGCGCCGGCCGTCCGGCGCGCCTGACCGGCGCGGTGCTGGACATCACCGGCCGGCGCCAGGCCGAGGAAGCGCTGCGACGCGCCAACGATCGCCTCGAGGCCGTCATCCAGGCCGCACCGCTTGCGATTTTCTCGCTCGACTCCGCAGGGCGCGTCGGCACGTGGAATCCCGCGGCGGAGCGGTTGTTCGGGTGGACGGTGGCGGAAGTGCTGGGCCGGCCGCTGCCGATCGTTCCGGGCGACGACCAGGACGCCTGCCGGGCGATGCAGCGGCGCGTGCTGCAGGGCGAGTCGCTGACCGGGATCGAACTGGTGCGCCTCAAAAAGGACGGCGCGACCGTGACCGTGAACCTATTCGCGGCGCCGTTGCACGACGCGGCGGGCCGCAGCGCGGGAGTCCTGGCGCTGCTCGAAGACATGACCGGTGTGAAGCGCTTGGAGCAGCAATTCCTGCAGGCCCAGAAGATGGAAGCGGTGGGCCGCCTCGCGGCCGGGGTGGCGCACGACTTCAATAACCTGCTCACCGCCATCCTGGGATCAAGCGAGTTCCTGCTCGAGATCCTGCCCGCGGGTCACGCCGGAAGGGAAGACGCCGAGGAGACCAAGAAGGCGGCGCTGCGCGCGGCCGATCTCACGCGCCAGCTGCTGGCGTTCAGCTGCCAGCAAGTGCTGGCGCCGCGGGTGCTCAGCGCCAACGACGTGGTGGCGGGTATGGACAAGATGTTGCGCCGCGTGATCGGCGACGACGTCGACCTACGCACCGTCCTGGCCGCCGACCTCGGGGCGGTGCGCGCCGATCCGGGCCAATTGGAGCAGGTGATCGTCAACCTGGCCGTGAATGCGCGCGACGCTATGCCCCACGGCGGCAAGTTGACGATCGAGACCGCGAATGTCGTGCTCGGCGAGGTGTATGCGGCGGGGCGTGCGGTGGTGACACCGGGGTCGTACGTGATGGTCGCCCTGAGCGATACGGGCACGGGGATGGACGCGGACACCCAGGCGCGGGCGTTCGAACCGTTCTTCACGACCAAGCCGAAAGGACAGGGCACGGGGCTGGGCCTCGCGACGGTGTACGGCATCGTGCAGCAGAGTGGCGGCTACGTCTGGCTGTACAGCGAGGTGGGCCGCGGCACGACGGTCAAGATTTATCTACCGCGCCTCGCCGCGGGGCCGGAACTCATGACGGCCGTGCCGGCGCCGGAGGTCGGGTCGCTGCACGGGTCCGAAACGATCCTGCTGGTCGAGGACCAAAAGGAGGTCCGGGCGCTGACGCGCCGCATCCTGGAAAAGCGGGGCTATCGCGTGTTGGTGGCGGCGACTGGTGCCGAGGCCGTGGTGTTGGCCGAGCAGCACGAGATCGACCTGCTCGTGACGGATGTCGTGATGCCGGGGATGAGCGGCAGCGAGCTGGGCACACGGCTCGGTCCGCTGTACCCGGGCATGAAGGTGCTATACCTCTCGGGCTATACTGACGAAGCCATCCTGCATCAGGGCTTGCTCGAACCGGGGGTCGCGTTCCTTCAGAAGCCGTTCACGCCGGAGTCATTGGCGCGGAAGGTGCGGGAGGTGCTGGGGCCTACCCCTCCCACTTCGCCGTACTGACCAGCTCCGCCACCAGATCCGTCGCGGTCCGCCCCGCGGCCTCGGCGGCGAAGTTCAGGACGATGCGGTGCGTCAGGACCAGCGGCGCCACGGCGCGAATGTCGTCGAAGTCGGGCGACGGCCGGCCGTCCAACGCCGCGCGGGCCTTGGCGCCGAGTACCAGATACTGCGAGGCCCGCGGGCCCGCGCCCCACGATATGTATTCCTTCATTAATTGGGGCGCGGCTGCATCGGGCCGCGTGAGCCGAGCCAGCGTCACGGCGGCCCGGACCAACGCCTGAGTCGCAGGAATCCGCCGCACCAGATGCTGCAGGGCTAAGACATCCGCCGCCGTGAGCACGACCCGCACCTCCGCCGCCAGATCGCCGGTCGTGGCCGAGACGATTGCCTCTTCCTCTTTGTGGGACGGATAGGCCACCCGCAGCTCGAACATGAAGCGGTCGAGCTGCGCCTCGGGCAGGGGATAGGTGCCCTCCTGCTCGATCGGGTTCTGCGTCGCCAGCACAAAGAAGGGTGACGGCAACGAGTGCGTCTGGCCGCCCGCCGTCACCTGGTGCTCCTGCATGGCTTGCAGCAAGGCCGCCTGTGTCTTGGGCGGCGTGCGGTTGACCTCGTCGGCCAGCACGATGTTGGCGAACACCGGCCCGCGCACGAAGCGGAAGCCGCGCTTGCCCGTCGTCGCATCTTCTTCGATGATCTCGGTGCCCGTGATGTCGGACGGCATCAGGTCGGGCGTGAACTGGATGCGCGAGAACTTCAGCTCCAGCGCCTCGGCTACCGTCTGCACCATCAACGTCTTCGCGAGCCCCGGCACGCCCACGAGCAGCGCGTGGCCGCCCGAAAAGATCGCCGTGAGAATGCCGTCCAAGGTGTCCTGCTGCCCGATGATGCGGCGGCCCACCTGCGCGAGCAGGTCGGTGCGGGCCGTCGCCAGACGCTCGAGCAGCTCCAAATCGCCCTGCAGGGGAGCCGGGAGTGGGGAGCGGGAAGCGGGATTGGCGGTCATGGAGTGGGCAAGGTTAGCATATCATACTCCCAAGCGCCACATAAGTTTGCGGGCCTGACGGTTTGCTTGCGAAAAATTTCACAAGCGGATAGGTTACCGCTCGGCTGATGCCAGATCGCGACGACGAGACGAGCAAGAGCTACGGCGAGGGCTGGTCTTACGTCACCCTGGGCTTCACCTTCGCGTTCGCCATTCTCGCCTTCGGCGCACTCGGCTGGCTGATCGACGGCTGGCTGCATACCCTGCCGCTCTTCGCCATCGCCGGCGGGTTTTTCGGCGGGTTCGCGGGGTTCATGCGGATCTACTATCAGGTGCAGAAGGACAGCACGGAGCGCGGAGCCGGGAGCGGGAAAGGCAAGACGTGAGGCCGTACGTTTTGCTCGCAGGATTGGGCGCGGTGCTGGTCGTGGCAATCGCGCTGCTCGGCGGTAGGCCCGCCGCGATCGGTGCGGCGACGGCGGTCCTGGCGCAGCTCGCCGCGGTCGCGCTGCTCCGGCCCGCGATGACCGCCGCGCAACCGCGGTTTCTTTCGCGCTGGCTCGGCGGCATGGTCGCACGAGCCGGGTTTCTGGCAGTGCTGTTGACGCTCGCGGTGCTGCACCCCGACCGTTTGCCGCCGCTCGCGACGTCGCTCGGCTACCTCGGCGCCTTGTTGCCGCTGCTCTTTGGGGAGACCAAGTTCCTGCAATGATGCAAGGCCAAGAGCCCGATATCGGCGCCATGATTTTCCGCCACACGGCCGACAGCCATGTGGTGGAGCTGCCGTTCGGGTTGGGCGAGTGGCAGCTGCCGACCAATTGGCGCCTCTTCGGCCTCGACGTCTCTCCCACCAAGCACGTCGTATTCATGCTGGTTGCAGCGCTGCTGGTGTTCGTCACCATGAGATATGCCGGCTGGCAGGTCGAGCGGCGCCACCGCCTGGGCAGGGCGCCCAAGGGCTTCGGCGGCGCGATCGAGGCGATGGTGTTGTTCATCCGGAACGACGTCGCCATCGCGAACATCGGCCACAACGGCGCCTCGTTCGCCCCGCTGATTCTGACCCTGTTCTTCTTCATTCTCTACTGCAACCTGCTGGGCCTCTTGCCGTGGGGTGCCACCGCCACCGGCAACCTCGCCGTCACGGGCGGGCTCGCGCTGTGCGCGTTCGTCGTAATCGAGGGATCGGGTCTGGTGGCCCTCGGCCCCAGGGGCTATCTCAAGACCATCGTGATGGTGCCGCCCGGCATGCACGGCGCGGGCGCCGTGGCCATGGCGGCCATCATGACACCGATCGAAATCATCGGGAAGCTGGTCAAGCCGTTCGCGCTGTGCCTGCGACTGTTCGCCAATATGACCGCCGGGCACTTCGTGATCCTGTCGCTCGTCGGCCTGATCTTCCTGTTCGGCAGTTGGTCGCCCGGCGGGCTCGGCATCTCGATCGCCGTCGTCGCGTTTTCGCTGTTCATGATGTTCCTGGAGCTGTTCGTGGCGTTCCTCCAGGCGTACATCTTTGCGTTGTTGACGTCCGTCTTTATCGGCATGATGCAACACGAGCATTAACACTCTCTAGAGGGATGACATGGTCCACATTCTGATGACGCTTCAGGCCGGCGCGCAGCAAGTCGACGCGGCCGCCGTGGTCGCCGCGGCCAAGAACACGAACGCGCTGCTGGGCGCCGGCATCGGCATCGGCCTCGCGGTGATCGGCGCCGGGCTCGGCATCGGGCGCATCGGCGGCCAGGCGACCGAAGCGATCGCGCGGCAGCCGCAGGCCTCGGGCGACATCCGCGGCGCCATGATCCTCACGGCAGCGCTGATCGAAGGCGCCGCGCTGGCGGGGCTCGTGTTCGCGCTGCTGTTCAAGCTGATCAAGTGAGCACCAGCCTCTTCCTGCTACTACAGGAAGGCGACGCGGGACACGCGATGAGCCCGTTCGACATCAACACGGGGCTCATTTTCTGGACCCTGCTGATCTTCCTGCTGCTGCTCGCCATCCTGTGGAAGGCGGCGTGGCCCGCGATCCTCAAATCGGTCGAGGAGCGCGAGCAGCGCATTCAAAAGCAGCTCGACGAGGCTGAGCGGGCGCGCGCCGAAGCGGCGAAGCTCCTGGACGAGCACAAACGCCTGGTCGTGGCGGCGCGCACCGAAGCCCAGGAGCTGGTGGCCAAGGCCAAGGCCCTGGCGCAGAAGGAGCGCGAAGCCCTGCTCGCCAAGGCGCGCGAGGAGCAGGACCAGATGCTGGAGCGCGCGCGCCGCGAGATCGAGTCGGAGAAGGACAAGGCCATTCTCGCGCTGCGCAAAGAAGCGGTGGACCTGTCCATCGCCGCGGCGTCGCGCCTCATCGAGAAGAACCTCGACACGGCGGCCAACCATCGAGCAGCGCGCGTGAAGAGCGTCACCATCGCCCGCAATTATGCCGAGGCGCTGTTTGAGGCGGCCGACGCCAAGGGCAAGGCCGAGCCGTACGCCGCACTGCTCGACGCCGTGGCGGGCGCGGTGGCCGCGGACGAGCGCATCGCGGTCGTGCTCGAATCGCCGCGCGTGCCCAAGCCCGTGAAGTCGCGCATTCTCGCCGACGCGCTGGCGGGCGCCGCGCCCCAGGAGTTCGTGCGCTTCCTGCAAGCCGTGGTGCGCCGCGGCCGGCAAGGGCTGTTGGGCGAGATCGCACAGGAGTATCAAGGGCTCGTGGACGTGAAGTTGAACCGCGTGCACGCTGGCGTCACGCTGTCGCGCCCGGCCGATGCCGCGCTCGAGCGGCAGATCGTGGAGCGGCTGCGCGCGGCGATCGGCAAGGACATCCGCGCGCATTTCCGCGAGGATCCGGCGATTCTGGGCGGTGTGGTGGTGCGGGTGGGTGACCGTGTGTTCGACGGCTCGGTGCGCCGCCGCCTGGCGGCGCTGCGGCGGCAAATGTTCGGCGGCTGAGCGCGGACTGCTGCACAAGACAACCGCGGCTCGAATCGGATGGGTCTCCCCTCGCGACAGACAGCAGAGGCAGTGATCCGATGAGGGGGCGGGCGTGCATGACCCGAAGATCGGTCCACTACCGCCTCCTCCCGGCAACGAATCCGCGCGCGCGGGCACGGAAAAATGCGTAGTTTCCCGTCCCATGCTCGCTTTGCTCTGCGCGCTCGCCGCGCCCGCGCCGTCTGTGCCCGCAGACTCGGGCTACTGGCAACAAGAAGTCGCCTATCGCATCACGGCCTCGCTGGATGAGCCGTCCGGTGTCCTGACCGGACACGTGCGCATCAGCTACGTGAACCGCTCCCCCGACACGCTGCGCGATTTCTACGTCCACCAATACCTCAACGCGTTCCGGCCGGGCTCGCGGTGGTCCGCGGCCGACTCGGCCGAGGGCCGGGTGCGCTTCCAGCACCTCAAGGATCCGGACTACGCGTTCGAGCGGATCGCACGGGCGAGCGTCATGGGCCGCGCCCTGGCGCCCGACTATCCGTTCGCCCCCGATTCGACCGTGGCGCACTGGGCGCTGCCGCAGCCGCTCGCGCCCGGCGACTCGCTCGTGGTCGAAATCGATTGGCAGGCCCGCCCCTCGACGCTGCCGCGCCGCCAGGGCCGCCAAGGCCGGCGGTTCGATTTCGCGCAGTGGTATCCCAAAGTCGTAGTGTACGACCGCTACGGCTGGGAAGCGCACCCGCTCTATCCCGCAGGGGAGTTCTACGGCGAGTTCGCCACATTCGACGTGACGCTCGACCTGGCGGCCGATCAGGTCATCGGCGCCACCGGGGTGGCGGTCGAAGGCGATCCCGGTTGGGACCACGCGCGAGCCAATCCGGGGGAGCCGGTGGACTATCAGCGCGATTGGTATCGCTCCCCACTCCCCACGCAGTGCGGCGCAGTGGCGGCTGGCCGCAAGTGCGTCCACTTCTACGCCCGCGACGTCCACCACTTCGCGTTCTCGCTCAACCCGCAGTACGTGTATGAGCAGGGCCGCTACAACAACGTGGCCGTGCACGTCCTCTATCAGCCACAGGACACCGCCTCGTGGGGCCACGGCGTCGCGGTCGGTCGCACGGTGGCGGCGCTGGCGTGGCTCGACACGCTGTACGGCACGTTCGCATGGCCGCAGCTGACCAACGTGCACCGCATCGAAGGCGGCGGCACCGAGTTCCCGATGATGGTGATGAACGGCGGCGCTTCGCTCGGCCTCATCCTCCACGAGGTCGGCCACAATTACACGATGGGTATCCTCGCCAACAACGAATGGCGCGAGGGATTCCTCGACGAAGGATTCACGAGCTTCCAGACGGGCTGGTTCTTCGAGCACCACGGCGCGGGCCCCGCGCTGCCCGGGCTCGACGGCGGCCTGTTGGACCTCGACCTCGACGGCTGGAGCGAGCCGGTCTCGCTCGTGAGCGAGCGTTATCGCGACTTCACCACCTACAACCTCATGATCTACTCCAAGGCCCAGCTCTTCTACGAGGAGCTGCGCTACGTGGTGGGCGACGACGCGATGCACCGCATCCTGCGGCTGTACTATGCCCGCTGGAAACTCAAGCACGTGGACGAGGCGAAGTTCCTCGCTGTATGCGAGGAGGTCTCCCACCAGGACCTGGGGTGGCTCTTCGCCGAGTGGCTGCACGCCACGCCGTTGTTCGATTATCGCCTGCAGAAGGTGTCGCGCCGTCATCTGGCGGACGGCCGCTGGCGCACCACCGTGACGATCCGGCGACTGGGCGACGGCATGATGCCCGTGGAGATCGGCGACCGCGACACGATCTACGCCCGCGCCACCGGACAGCCCACCGAGGAGCGTGTCGAGTTCGTGACCGCGCGCAAGCCCGGTCGCCTGATGCTCGACCCGCGCCTCCAGACCCACGACTGGAACATGTTGAACAACCGCGAGCCGCGGCCGTTCAAGGGACGGGGGCTGACGGAGCTGCGCATCGACAACCCCACACGCGAGACCGTCCGCCGCGACCGCCTCGTGAGTGCCTGGCTGCCGCTCGTGTGGTCCAACACTGCCGGCGGGGTGACGCTCGCCTTCCGGGCGCGGGACAACTACCTGGGTCGCTTCGACCGGAACGTGACCATCGGGTCATTGGCCACGCGGAGCGGGGTGCCCCGGCGGTCCGGCCTGTACGTCCGCTGGGCGAACTCCACGGCGAACTTCACGCCGCGTCTGGAGACGAGCGTTGCGGCGTGGTCGGTGGAGGGCCGTGCCGGCGTGGCCCTTCATGCCGACCGCTCGCTGCGCCCGCACCTCGACTTCGGGCCCGATCCGCACGCCGGCTTCGACGCCGAATGGATGGCCACGACCGGGCTGGGCTATCTCGATCGCCGCCTGTGGGACGATGCCGGGACGATCGAGCTGGGTCCGTGGGTGTCGACCACCATGCGCCGCGGGCAGACCGAGTGGATGGGCCGGCTGAGCGTACGGGGCGGTGTGGTGTACCGCTATCCCGGCGTGGGCGTGGTGAGCAGCAATCGCTACGACGTGGACGCTTACAGCCGCAGCGAAGTCGAGGGCCGGGTGGCGTTCCCGCTCTGGTCCCGGAGCCACGCCAGCGTGCGCCTCTATGCCGGCGGATATGCGTCGGCCACGCCGCCGCCGCTGCAGCGCCGCATCATGCTCGCCGGCGCCGACCCGTATGAGTTGTTCGTGCGGCCCGGCTTTCATTATCACGCGAGTGGCGGCCCCAATCTCCGCGGCTTCGCGCCCGACGCGGGCGGCCGCTGGGCGGTCGCCGTGAACCTCGACGCGTCGCAGCCCCTGCTGCGCATCACGCACGGGGTGTTGCGCGAGATCGCGGTCACGGCTTTCGCCGACGGCGGCGTCGTCGACACGATGGCGATTGCCGCCTCACCCGCGGGCCGCGCCTACACGACCGTGTACGACGCCGGCGTCGGGCTCGCGACTCGGCACGCGCTCGGCGATCTGGCATGGCGCCTGCGCTTCGAGTTGCCGCTGGTGGTGAACCGGTGGGACCGGGCGGCGGACTTCACCTCGGGCGACGGGCGTGTCGCCTTCCGTTGGCAGGTGAGTCTGGAAGGGTTGCGCTGACGGCCGGTGACGCGCAGGACCGCCGCGGCTTCTTCCGCGAGACCATCGGGCGCCTGGCGCGCGAGGTGGCGAAGCGCGCTGAGGAGCGCGTCGTGCCGCAGCGCTTCTTCCGGCCGCCGGGCGCTGCGCCCGAGATCGCGTTCATCGCGTCGTGCACGCGCTGCGGCGACTGCATCGACGTCTGCCCGGTGCACGCCATCGTGCAAGCGCCCGCCGGGGCGGGGCTCGCCGCAGGGACGCCCCTGCTCGTGCCGGCCACGCAGGCGTGCGTCGTCTGCGCCGACATGCCGTGCGCGCACGCCTGCGAGACCGGCGCCCTGGTGGCGCCGCCCGACGGCTGGGTCGGCATTCACATGGGCGTGCTGGAGCTCGATCCGGAGCGCTGCATCACGTTTCACGGCGCTGCCTGCGGCGTGTGCGCGCGCGCCTGCCCGGTGGGCGAGCGGGCGCTCGTCATGGACGAGCGCGGCCACCCGGTGATTCGCGCCGAGGGTTGCGTGGGCTGCGGCGTGTGCGTGACCGCATGTGTGACGAGCCCGTCTTCATTGGCGTTGACGCTTTCCTGAGGCTGTGATGACCGACCTTCCCTATCGCGTCGCAAAGCCGTGGGGCTACGAGTTGATCTGGGCCCGCACCGACCGCTATGTGGGCAAGATCCTGCACATCGAGCCGGGCCACGTGCTGTCCCTGCAATACCACAACAAGAAAGACGAGTCGATCTACGTGCTCGCCGGCACAATCGTGCTGCGGTTGCAGCAGGGTGAGACGCTGATCGAGCGGCGTTTGGTGCAGGGCGAGGCATTCCACATCGCGCCCAAGCAGGTCCATCAGTTCGAGGCGGTCGTGGCGAGCGATCTGCTCGAGGCATCCACGCCCGAGCTGGATGACGTGGTGCGGCTGCAGGACCGCTATGGCCGGACCTAAGCTCAAAGTCATCGTGCCGCTGGCGGGCAAGGGAACGCGGCTCTTGCCGCTCACGCAACGCGTCCCCAAGCCCCTGGTGCACGTGGCCGGACGGCCGGTGATGGACTATGTGATGGACGGCCTCGCCGGGCTCGACGTCGGGGAGTTGATCGTGATCACGGGCCATCTCAAGGACGTGGTCGAGCGCTACATCAAAGCGCGCTACGACGTACCGGCGCGATTCGTAGAGCAGCAGACACTCGACGGCACGGCGGGCGCCATCGACCTGGCGCGGCCGTACGTGGACGGCCCGGTGCTAATTGTGTTCGTGGATACGCTGTTCGATGCCGACTTGTCGGTCATCACCACGAGCGACGCCGACGGCATCTTGTGGGCCAAGGAAGTGGAGGATTACCAGCGCTTCGGCGTGATCGTCCCCGACGCGCAGGGCTACATGACGCGCATCGTCGAAAAACCGCAGACACCCATCTCGCGCCTCGCCAACATCGGTCTGTACTACGTGCGCGACTGGCGCGCGTTGTTCGAGGGGATCGCCCACGTCCTCCAGGCGCCGCCCAATCGCGGCGAGTACTACCTCACCGATGCGTTTCAGCACATGGTGGACCGCGGCCGGCGGCTGCGCGTGGCACCAGTGAGCGGCTGGTACGATTGCGGCAAGGTGGACACGCTGCTCGAGACCAACCGCCACCTGTTGGAGCACGGCAGGGCGCGGCGGCCGCGCGCGCGGTCCCAGGGCGTGACGATCGTCGATCCGGTCTACATCGAAGACGGCGTGACGCTGCGCGATTGCACGGTGGGGCCGAACGTGTCGGTCGAGGCGGCGAGCGAGATCAGTGGCAGCACTGTGGCCGACAGCATTCTGGGGCGCGGCGTACGGATCACCGGCGCCACGGTGCGAGGCTGTCTCATCGGCGACGGACAAACCGTGCAGCAGCGGACAGTCGAGCGCAGCGTGCTCGATGCAGGGGAGTTGGCGGCGGCGAAGTGAGGTCCCTCCGCTCGGTCGTGCTCACCGCGCTCGTGGGCACGCGACTGCCGGTGCTGCTCTTGGGCGCGCTGGCCGTGACGATCGTCGGCACGATCCCGGCGCCCACGGCCGAGGCGTTGTGGCGCGTATCGGCCAACGAGCTCGTGAACCTCCAGGCACGCTGGGACACGGATTTCTATCACTCGATCGCCACCACGGGTTACGCCTGGAACCGCGCCGCCTTCCTGCACCAGAACGTCGTCTTCTTTCCGTTGTATCCGCTGCTGATGCGCTGGGGCGGCGCGCTGCTGGGCGGCCACCCGCTGCTCGCCGGCACGCTGATCTCGCTGGCGGCGTTCGGCGGCGCGATCGTCGTGCTGTACCGGCTGGCGGTGCTGGAACTGGGGGTGGAGCGGGCGTGGCCAGTGATTCTGCTGCTGGCGACGTACCCGTACGCGCTGTTCTACTCCGCGGTTTATACCGAATCCCTGTTCCTGTTCCTGACGGTGAGCGCGTTCTACGCGATGCGGCGCGGCAGGCTGCTGCCTGTGGCACTGGCGGGGTTCTTCGCGGGCCTCGTGCGGCCCAACGGCTTCTGGCTAGCGCTGCCGCTGCTGTGGCTGGCGGCGACCCCGCCGCCGCTGGTCGAAAGCGCGGGTGGCGGCGTGCCTTGTCGCGCTCGCGCCGCTCGCCGGCGTCGCGCTGTTCTCGGGCTACCTCGCCTGGCGATTCGCCGACCCGCTGGCGTGGGTGCACGGTCAGGCCGCGTGGGGCACGCCCCTTCTGGGACGCGGACCCGCGCCCGACCCGGCCCGCACCGCGGCGGATCTGCGGCTCAAGGTCACGGAGGTCATCGTCTACGCCGGCGACATCGTCGCGTTCGGCGTGGCGGCGTTCGCCATCCGGCCTGTCGCCCGTCGCCTGGGTATCGCGTACGCCTTGTGGATTGCCATCAACATCTTCCCGCCGGTCGCGGCACACCTCTTCATCTCGCTGGGCCGATTCACGGCGGTGTTGTTCCCGCTCTTCTTCTGGATGGCCCTGGTGGTGCCGCGCGAGCGGCTGGCCCGGCTGGCCGGCGCGTTCGCGGTGTGCCAGGCGATCTTCGCGGTGTGGTTCTTCCTGTGGCGGCCGGTGGTGTGAGGGCGCGCTAGCGCCCCAGCGCCCGTGCCACGGCGGCGCGGAGCTCGGGCAGCTCGAACGGCTTTTGCAGGAACCCGTCCACGCGCGACGCCAGGCCTCGCGCGGCGTCGCTGTCGGGCGTGTAGCCCGACGAGATCAGGACCCTGAGCTCGGGGCGCACCGCCTTGAGCAGCTCGAATATCCCCGCCCCGCCCCCCGGCAGCACCAGATCGAGCATCACCAGCTCCACCGGCGGCACCGCGCTCTGGACGGCGGCGAGCGCGGTGGCCCCGTCGGCCGCTTCCAGGACGCGATACCCGAACCGCGTGAGGGCGCGGCGCAGGCTGGAGCGCACGATCTCCTCATCGTCCACGATCAGCACCGTCGCGCCGCCGCCGGGCGGCGGCGTTGCGGGGCTTGGCGTCGCGCCCGCGGCGGGCGCGACCGCGGCTGCGGGAAGGAGCAAATGGACTGTGGTGCCGCGGCCGCGCGTGCTGTCGATGCGGAGCGTGCCGCCGTGGTCGCGCACGATGCCGTGCACGGTCGAGAGGCCCAACCCCACCGCTTGGTGCAACGGCTTGGTGGTGAAGAACGGCTCCAGGACGCGTTCCACGGTGGCGGCGTCCATGCCGATCCCGGTATCGCTCACCGAGATGCGGACGTAGGTCCCCGGCTGCGCCCCGGGCCAGCGGGCGTCGTCTCGCACAATGGCTTCGGGCGCCGCTTCGATGCGGACTTTGCCCGGTCCCCGCAACGCTTCGCGTGCGTTGAGCGCGAGCTGCACAAACGCCTCGGCGAGGCGGTCCGGATCCACGGCCAAGGCGGGGCACCCCGGTGCCACGGCCGTCTCGATCGCGACCTCGTCAGGCAGAGCGGTGCGGGCGAGCGTCATGGCCGAGGCCAGGAGCTCGGCGGCGGCCACGGGTCGCACGGTCAACGGCGAGCTGCGTGTGAAGCGCAGTAGCTCCCGCGTCAGTTCGCGGCCGCGCCGGGTGGCTTCGAGGATCTCGTCCAGCTCCCGCGCCGAGGCTTGGTTGGCCGCGTCGGCGCGTAGCACACCCGCGTGCGTGAGGATGCCGCCAAGCAGATTGTTGAACTGGTGCACGATGCCGCCGGCGAAGCGGCCGAGTGAATCGAGCTTCTGTGCCTGGGCGTGCTGGCGCTCGACCGCGCGGCGCGCCGTGAGGTCGCGCAACACCGCTTGGACCACCGGACCCGCGATCGTTTCCAAACGCGCGTAGGCGATTTCCACTTCGACCGGCCGGCCGTCGCTGCGCAACAGCGTATGCACCGTCGTGCGGAGCGCGCCACCGAGCGCGGCCTGATACTCGGCGGTGACGTGTGCATCGGCACCGAGGGACGCCCGCTCGACCGGCGCCAGAAAGTCCGCCAGGCGGCGGCCAATGAGCTGGTCCGCCGGCCGTCCCAATAGCTCCCCGAGGCGTGGGTTCGCGTCATGGATGGCGCCGGTGGCGTCGAGAACGGCGATGCCGTCGCCCGCCTGCTGGAACAGGCCGCGGTAGCGGGCTTCGGACGCGGCGACGCGCGCCCGAGCGCGTTGCTGCAGCACGGTCCCCACCACGCTCGCCGCGCCGATGCCGACCAGGGTCACGAACAAGCGGATGGCGGCGGGGGTTGGCAGGGTACCGGGCGTCTCGAACGTCCCCACGACGAGCGCGCTCCCGGCGAGGACGACCGCGACAAAGCTGGCCTGCCACTGCCACGACCAAGGCATGAACACAGACGCGCCGAGGAACAACGCAACGAGCGCGGAGACCTCCTCCCAGGCGAGGCCTGGCTCCACGGCCACCAGCACGAGGATGGTGGCGGCGGTATTGACGCCGATCAGGTACGCGAACCACCGCAGGGCGGCGACCGAGCGGCGCGGCGTGCAGAGGGCGGCCAGGATGATGGCCACTCCGGCTCCGGCGAGGCGCACCTGCAACAGCCGCCGGCCGATCTCGGGGCTGGGAAATCCTCCGGCGGCCTGGCGGCCGAGGATTACGGCCGCGATCACGACGGCGACAACCTGCAACGCCCGCGCGTACGCGGCGGATGAGGCGGAAACCCGGGAGGCCGACATTGAGATTCTATACTAGGGAAGGGTGGGGGTACGTGATAGCAGGTAACGCCTACACCCCTCGGGGGATCCCCGAACTACAATTGCGACAAACGTGGGCGGGAAAACGGGTTGACAATAGCCGGGAACTAACTTACTTACTGGTCAGTTATTACCAATAGTTCTTACTGACCGGAGTGCAGTTGCCATGGCTCGTGTCCTGACCCCGTCGAAACGCCG
>WNFJ01171739.1_pt1 | contig 18296 bp, 18 predicted proteins | sample 5400461 | NCBI WGS metagenome assembly WNFJ01 (sample SAMN13153349, study PRJNA577476) | soil metagenome | isolation source: 115 cm saprolite on Douglas fir-dominated hillslope | place: USA:California | collected 2013-09-17 | reverse complement strand
GCGGGCCGGTGTCCGGCCCGCCGAGGCGCAGCAGCTCCTCCACGTTCAAGCGTCCGCTCGGATGCTCGACCACGTTGATCACCGGCCGCTCGAGGTCGAAACCGAACAGCACGATCCGCCCGGCCGCGAAGTCGAGCGGGTTGTAGCTCACCTCGGCCTCGGGCAGCCAGGCGACGAGCGTGGAATCCGCGTCGAACAAGCGCACCTGTGAGAGGGTGAGGCCGGTGAGCGCGGATCCGCGCACGTCGCCAATCTCCACCACGCCCGTGAACACCCGTGCCAGCGCATCTTGGGTGAGCCGCGCGAGCAGCGCGCGCCCCGCGCCCGTTCCCACCAGCGCCGACAGCCCGCCTAGGAAGCAGGCGAGCAGTCCGGCCAGGGTCCACAGGGCGACGGCGAGCGAGCGACGAACCACTTAGAACGCCTGTCCCACCGCGAACTGCACGGTGATGCGGCGCCAGAAGGACGCGGGGCGCGGGGGCTGGAAGGAGTTGCGATACACGGTCAAGGTGGTGCCCTTCTCAAGGTAGAGCGGCCCGGGCTCCGGCGCGTAGTCGTTATAAGCGGCGTCGAGCCGCACCGGTCCCAACGGCGTGACGAAGCGGAGCCCGAGCCCCGGGGTGATGCGCACCCCACCGATCGGGCTCAATTTGTCCCCCCGCTCCCACACCTGGCCGGCGTCCACGAACAGGCCGAGCCGCATCCGCTCGGGGAGGATCGGCGTGGCGAGGCGCAGTTCGAGGTTCGCGGTGAACACCGTGTTGCCACCGGTGGGCGAGGTACTCACGGTGCGGAAGGTGGTGTCCGTCACGTACACCCGCGGGCCCAGCTCATTGAGGGCATACCCGCGCACCGAGTTTGGGCCGCCCGCGTAGAACCGCTGGTCGGGGGGCACGAAGCGCGCGCTCTGACCCGACAGGGTGATGCGCTGAGGCAGAATCACACCACCGCGCACCCGCCACGCCAGTACGCTGCGACGTCCAACCGGGTAGTAGTGCGAGATCCCGAGCTCCTCACGGTTGAATTCGTACAGGGTGTCGGACAGGACGTAGCGCGACGCGTACACCACGTTCGCCTGGACCACGCTACCCGTTGATGGATCCAGCACCGAGTTCACCCGACCGCGCACCGCCGCGACGCTAATGGCCCCGAAGCGCCGGCGGTTGACGAGAAACTTCTGGTCGGCGGCGTTGCAAACACTGAAAAAGATGCAGTAGACCGCCGGGTCCGCGGTGGTGCGCCCCACCGCATAGCTGTAGCCCAGCGTGATGGGCAGCGTGCGCCGCGCATCGAACGTGACGGCGACGTTCACGCCGACGGCCTGGCGCGTGTAGGCCTTGAACTCGGAGCGCCGCTCGGCGTAGACCGCGAGCGTCGCCGTGTGCTGCGGCGACAGGAACGCGGGCTGGCGCAGCGTCAGCGTGACGTTGTAGTTGGCGGTGTCCGAGGTCGAGTCGCCCCGGAGAAACCCGCACACGTTGTTGCGCAGCCCGGCGTCGGTCGGAAACCCGACTCCAATTTTGGAGAGCTGGCCGGTGAGGTCGAGCGTGCGCGCCGCGCCGAGGAAGTCGTACGCGGTCCAGCCGGTTTGCGCCCGGAAACAGTCGATCGAACCGTACCCGCCGCCCACCCGGACGCGGTGGCGCGGTGCGTCGCTCACCCGGACCAACACCCCGACGGTGGAGTCGCCCGCCGGCGGGGGGGTCGTGTCGGCGAGCCCGACGTTCACGGAGCGGAACATCCCGAGACCGTAGAGGTCCCGCTGGGTCTGGTACAGCGCCTCCTCGCGAAACCACTCGCCGGGTTTGAGCGAGAGCATGCGGCGCACGGTGGCGGTATCGCCCGCTGCCGCGCCCACGATCGTCACCGCGCCGAGCCGCTCGCGCGGCCCCGGCACCCCCTCCAGGGTCGCCTCCGCCTGGAGCGCCGGCGGGTCCACATCGAAGCTCCGCAACACGTCGGCGAACGGGTGGCCGCGGTTCCTGAGCCAACCGACGATCGTGTCGGCCGACGCCTGGAACAGGAACCGGTTAAACGGATTGCCGACCTGCAGCGGCAGGCTGCGCTGCAGCGTGATGAGGTCGCCCATCCCCTCCAACCCCCGGATGTCGAGCTTCGTCAGGCGCACCGGCTCGCCCTCGTAGATGTGGAACGTCACGTATACGTCGCGGTCCTCGCGGCGGACGACCGTGTCGACGATGGCGTTCATATAGCCGCTCTGGCGGTACAGGAGCAGCAGGCGAATCACGTCGCGCCGGAACTCGAGCTCGTTGAACGCGCGCTTCGCTCCCAACCCCAGCGCCCGGATCAGGAAGGCGCGGGCGAACCAACTCGAGTTGGACGTGGCGATCGCGGTACGCAGCGTGTAGTCGTCGAGCGCATGATTGCCCTCGAAGGACAGCCCGCGTACCACCCGCTGTTGCTCTTGCTGGGTGGCGAGGGGCGCCACCGCACCCGCGGCGACGAGCAGAGCGAGACCCAGCGCACGCAAAGAACCCCTACGTTGGCGGGCCCTCGGCGCACTGTCAACCTTTTGGACACCTGAGGCCACGCGCCCACCCTCCGGGAGCTGCGCCCGCTCACGGGCCGGTCGGCGCCGCCGCCCGCGCGATCCCGGCTCACCCCCGCCTTCCCTTTCGACCGGCGAGCGAGCCCTAAGTTCCCCGGCGGCACGCGCCGCCGCTGCCGCGCCGAGAGCTTCGAGGTGCCGGAACGTCAGGGGGGAGGGCGAACGCCGCGCCGTCAGTCTTCCGTCTGTCCGAAGATGGCCATGTTGGACGAATGGCCCGGCTCGATCTTCGCCGCCGGGTTGATGAAGTGCACGGCGTGGTTGACCGCGATGGCAGCTTCGCCCGCTCCGGTGGCGATGAGCTTGAGCTTCCCGGGGTAGGTCGTGATGTCGCCCGCCGCGAAGATGCCCGGGATGTTCGTGGCCATGGTCTGGGACACTTTGATCTCGCCGTTCTCAATGTCGAGTCCCCAATCCGCAATCGGACCGAGCGTCGAGATGAAGCCGAGTTGCGGCACCACGGCCTCGACCGCGAGGCGGACCTCCTCTTTCGTCTTGTTGTTGAAGATCGTCACGGCCTCGACGGTCTTCGTGCCGTGGATCGCTCGCAGCTCCCAGAACGTGCGCAGCTCCATCCGCCCCGCCGCGCTCAGCTCCTGCACCTGCCGCACGGTAGCGGCGTGGGCCCGGAACCCGTCCCGGCGGTGGATCATGACGACGGACCGGGCGATCCCCTGCAGGTGCATCGCCCAATCGAATGCGGAGTCGCCACCGCCGACGAGCAACACCCGCTGGCCGGCGAACACCTGGGGGTCGAGGACGTGGTAGTGCAGCCCCTTCCCCGACCAGCGGTCGGCGTCCTTGAGGGGGAGTTTGCGCGGCGTGAACGCACCAATACCGCCCGCGATGAGCACGGTGCGGGACGGATACTCCTGCTCCTCGGTGACGACGCTGAACGTCGGCTTGCCGTTGTCGGACCCGCGTGTCAGGCTCGTCACCTTCTGCCCAAGGTGGGCGGGCGCCTTGAACTGAAACGCCTGTTCGGCCATCCCCTTCACCAGGTCCTTCGCGAGCACCTTGGGGAAGCCGGCGACGTCGAAGATGTATTTCTCCGGATAGAGGGCGATGAGCTGCCCACCGACTTGATCGAGGTTGTCGATCAGGCGACAGCTGGCGCCCCGCATGCCCGCATAAAACGCGCCGAACAATCCGGTCGGGCCGGCGCCGATTATGGTGATATCTTTGACCTCTTGCATTGGCCCAATCGTAACGGAACGAGACGGGAGAAGGGAGAGGGGCGCGCTTGAAGATCTACACCAAGACCGGCGACAGCGGGGAGACCGGGTTGTTCGGGGGCGGCCGCATCTCCAAGGACAGCCTCCGTGTGGCCGCCTATGGCGAGGTGGACGAGCTGAATGCGACGATCGGGCTCGCGCGCGCCCAGGACCCCGTGGAGTTCGCCGACAGCTTGCTCGAGGGGATCCAGCGCGATCTGTTCGCGATCGGCGGGCAGTTGGCGCCCTCGTGAAGGCTGCGCTCGACGACGAGCGCGTCACGACTTTGGAGGAGGCCATCGATGCAGCCGAAGCGACGCTCGGGCCGCTCACCAGCTTCATCCTGCCGGGCGGCACGCCGAAGGCCAGCGCGCTGCATTTCGCGCGCACGGTGTGCCGCCGCGCCGAGCGGAGCGTCGTCACCCTGGCGCGTCAGGCGAGCGTGCCCCCCCCGATCCTGCCGTACCTGAACCGGCTGTCCGATCTCCTCTTCGTGCTCGCCCGTCGCGCCAACGCCGCCGCGGGGCGTCCTCACACGCAGTGGTGACGATCCGCGTCGCCAGCACCGCGGGACGGGACGCCTCCTACGACATCCTGATCGGTCACAACCTCCTCGCCGGGCTCGAACCGCTGCTGGCCCAGCACTGCCCGGCCGCCCGTTATGTCGTCATCACCGATTCCCACGTCGCACCGCTGTACGGTGAGTCGCTGGCGAGCCGCCTGCGCGCCCCGCTGTTGACCTTCCCGGCGGGCGAGGGGAACAAGACCCGCGAGACGTGGGCCACGCTGTCCGACCGGATGCTGGCGGCGCAATTGGGGCGCGACGCAGCCGTGGTCGCCCTGGGCGGCGGGGTCGTGGGAGACGTCGCGGGGTTCGTGGCCGCCACCTACCTCCGCGGCGTCCCCTACGTCGCCATCCCCACGACGCTGCTCGCCATGATCGACTCGTCGATCGGTGGGAAGACGGGGGTGGACGTCCCCGCCGGCAAGAACCTGCTCGGCGCCTTTCACCAGCCGCGACTCGTCATCGCCGACCTCGAGGTGTTGACGGGAAGCCGTGAAACACGGCGTGATCGCGGATGCCGAGTACTTTAGGTTCCTCGACCGGGAGCGAGCAGGGGGGCGGGCGCGCGACCCGGACGTGCTCGCCCGGTTGGTGCGGCGCTCCGTCGAGATCAAGGCGGAGGTGGTAGCGGCCGACGACCGCGAGGCGGGGCGCCGCGCCATCCTCAACTTCGGCCACACGGTGGGCCACGCGATCGAGGCAACGGCGCGGTTCGCCGTGCTGCACGGGGAGGCGGTGGCGGTGGGGATGGCATACGAATCGCGACTGGCCGAGGCACTCGGGATAGCACCAGAGGGGACCGCGGCGCGGATCGGGGCGTTGCTCGAAGGCTACGACCTGCCGCTCGAGCTCCCCGACGCCGCCACGGTGGACGGTCTCCTCCAGGCGATGCAGCTTGACAAGAAGGCGCGCGAGGGCGTCGTGCGATTCGCGCTGCCGCAGCGGATTGGGGCCATGCACGGCGACGCCAAACGGGGCTGGACGGTCAGCGCCCCGGAGCGGGTGGTGCGCGAGGTGCTGGCACGCGGCGGGGCGTAGGCGCCGGGCGCCGCAGCCACGCTGGCCGTCGCTCGGCGCCCGGGGGTCGCTAGAGCGCCACGTGGTGCGCCCTCTGGCGGCGCAGTCGGTACAGGCCTCGTCCCAGCACCAACACGCCAACCACCGCGAGGGCGGTGCCGCTGTGCGTGCCGATCAACGTGAGATTGCCGGTGAGCCCGCCCACGATGAACACGATGCCGATGATGACGCTGATCATGACGCCCTCCTCCGGAACGGGGACGCGCCACGATAGCCGGGGGGGCCGTGGCGCTCTAGGTCGGTCGTCACGCCGCCGGACTAATCGCAAGATGGCCAACAACTTCCCCACACCGTTTCCACCTCTCCACATGGCCGTCGGAGAGCACTACGCACACGCTGCACATTTTAGTTCTCCACAGACGATGTGGATCGTGGACAAACGGCGCACTGCTGCGGCCTGCTAAGAATTTGTGATGTGGAGAACTCGGGAGATTTGCACCAGTCGCAGCCGATTCCTATATTGGGCGCCGTCGCAGGGTTTTTCTGCACAGTCTCACCCGTCCACGTCGGAGCCCTAGCTATGGCGCGGTCGAACGGAGGCAAGGCCAAGGCGTTCTTCCGAGCCAATCCTTCCGGAGCCTTCGACCAGTACCTCCAGGACATTCAGAAGCTGCCGCTGATCAAAGACCCCGCTGAGGAGCGTCGCCTGGCGCGGCGCGTGCAGCGGGGTGACGAAAAAGCCGCCGAGCGGCTCGTCACCGCCAACCTCCGATTCGTCATCTCCTACGTCAAAAAATACCAAGGCCACGGTCTCGACCTCTCCGAGCTGGTCGCCATCGGCAACGAGGGACTGCTGAAAGCGGTGAAGAAGTTCGATCCGGATCAGGGGGTGAAGTTCATTTCGTACGCCGTTTGGTGGGTGCGACAGGCCGTCTTGAAGGCCCTGGCCGAGCAGACCCGCAGCGTCCGCATCCCGCTCAATCAGAACTCGCAACTGATCCGCATGAGCCGGACCGAGACCTACCTCTCTCAGGAGCTCGGCCGGGAGCCGACGGATGACGAGATCGCGCTCGCGCTCGAGGACACCGTCGAGAACGTGCGCACGGCGCGGCGAATGACCGCGGCCGAGCTCTCGCTCGACGCGCCAGTGGACCGCAGCGACAAGGACGCCGCGACCTTAGGCGAGCGGTTCGCCGGTCAGGAGGGCGGCGAGATCGAGGAAAAGACCGACGGCAAGCTGATGCGCGAGTTCATCGACCGGATCTTCCAGAAGTATCTCACCCCTCGCGAGCGCAAGACGAGGAAGGCAGCGAGGCGATGACGCTCGAGAAGATCGGGACCCTGATGGGGGTGACGCGGGAGCGCATTCGGCAGATCCGCGAGCGCGCGTTTGAAAAACTCCGGGAATCACCCGACGGGAGGGCGCTCAAGGGCTTCTGGCGAGCGGCCTGAGATCCGCCGCGGACGACACGGCGCGCCGGACGGCGCGCCGGCGAGGGGGCCAGGACGCGCGCGCGTCCTGGCCCCTTGTCCGTTGCGGTGTGGCGAGGCGGTGCGGCTTCCGCGTCGCGTTTCGGTGTACTATTAACCATGCTTCGGGACCTCCCCATTTTTCCGCTGCCGATTGTCCTGTTTCCCGGCGCACCGCAGCCGCTGCACATCTTCGAGCCGCGCTATCAGCAGCTCCTCGCCGACTGCCGCGCCGGTGACCGCCGGTTTGGCATCGCCTACGCGACGCCCGCGGGGGCGGCCGACACCGATCGACTCCCGGATCCCGGCGCGGTCGGCTGCGTCGCACTGATCCGCTCGGTCGAGCCGCTGCCCGACGGACGCTCGAACATCCTCACCACGCTGGCTCGAGAGCGATCGGCCCTACCGGGTAGCCGAAGTGGAGGAGTTCGACGACGAGCCGGTGGACGCCGCCGAGGTCGCCACGCTCGCCGGCGACGTGCGGGAGGGGTTCGCCCGGCTCACCCGCGCCTTGGGCGTCCTCACCGAGCGCGAGGACGAAGAGCTGGAGCTCGCGCCCGATCCCCAGCTCTTGTCGTTCCAGGTGGCGGCCGCGCTCGAACTCGACGCCGAGGCGAAGCGGGTACTCCAAACGATGCGCAGCACGACGCTGCGGCTGCGCCAACTCGCGGCCGTCCTGGGGCCGCTCGCCATCGACGCCGAACGGCGCGCCGCAGTGCGCCAGCGGGCCAAGGGCAACGGCCAGGGCGGCCGTCACCCCCAGATCGAGCGCGCCACGTGAGTACGGCTTCGCTGGTGGCCGCGCTGGCCGACATCGTCGGCCCGCGCAATGTGCGCACCGCCCTCTCCGAGCGCCTCACCTACGCCCGCGACGGTCTGCCGACGCATCGGCATGTCCCCGGGGTCGTCGTGCTACCGAACCAACGCGATGAGGTGGTCGCGATCGTGCGTCTGCTCGCGGCCCTGGGCGTAGCGTTCGTCCCGCGCGGGGCGGGCACCGGGCTTTCCGGCGGCGCCCTCGCCGATGGCGACGCGGTGCTCATCGTCCTCACCCGACTCAACCGTATCCTGCAGATCGACCCGACGAATCGGTTCGCCGTGGTCGAGCCGGGCGTGGTGAACGTTCGGCTCTCCGCCGCAGCGGCGCCGCACGGGCTGCAGTACACCCCGGACCCGTCGAGCCAGACCGCGTGCACGATCGGCGGCAATGTGGCAGAGAACTCGGGCGGGCCGCACTGCCTTAAGTACGGGGTCACGGCGAACCATGTGCTCGCACTCGAGGTGGTGCTCGCCGACGGCAGCGTCGTCCAGCTCGGCAGCCCCGGGGGGGAGCCGTGGGGGCCCGACTTGGTGGGGCTGTTCGTCGGCTCGGAGGGCAACTTCGGCATTGCGACCCGCATCACCGTGCGGCTGCTCCCCGTGGCACGGGCCATCCGCACGCTCCTCGCCGACTTCGCCTCCCTGCGCACCGCCGGGGCGGCGGTATCGAGCGCGATCGCGAGCGGTATCGTGCCCGCCGCGCTCGAGATGATGGATCAGTCCTGCATCCGCGCCGTGGAAGACTCGGTGTACGCCGCCGGCTACCCCCGGGATGCGGCGGCCGTGCTGCTCGTGGAGCTCGACGGCGCCTCCACCGCGGCGGTCGAGGCGGACGCCGCGACCGTCGAGCAGATCCTGCGCGCCGGAGGGGCGCGCAGCGTGCGGACGGCGGCCGATGCGGCGGAGCGCGAGCGCCTCTGGCTCGGTCGCAAGAAGGCGTTCGGCGCGATGGGCCGCTTGTCGCGGGACCTGGTGGTCCAAGATGCCGTGGTCCCCCGCTCCGCGCTGCCCGACGTGCTCGAAACGATCGGGGCGATCGCCACGCGCTACGGCCTGACCGTGAGCAACGTGTTCCACGCCGGCGACGGCAATCTGCACCCCAACATCTCCTTCGACGGCCGACTGCCGGGGCTCACGGCGCGGGTCGAGGCGGCGAGCAGCGAGATCATGGCCGCCTGCATCGCCGCCGGGGGTACGATTACGGGAGAGCACGGCGTGGGTCTCGACAAGCTGCGCTACATGCCGCTCATCTTCAGCCCGGACACCCTCGCCGCCATGCATGCGGTGCGTCGCGTGTGGGACCCCGAGGAGCGCGTCAACCCCGGCAAGGTGGTGCCCCTGCACGCCTGTCGAGAATGGGCGTTGGCCGGCCCGGCGGCCCGCTCGGGTGGTCGCCCCGCGGCCGTGGCGCGGCGCGTGCGCGAGGCCGTGGGATGAGCCTGGTCGATCGGGTGCGCGCCCTGCTCGGCAGCGACGCCGTGGACCTGGCGGCGACTCCCGACGGCGTGCCCCGCGTGGCTCCGGCCTCACCCGACGCGGTGGCGTTGCTGCTCGGAACGGCGCGCGAAGAAGGATGGCGCCTGCGTATCGAGGGCGCCGGGAGCTGGATGGCGGCCGACGCGCCCGCCGACCTCGCCCTCACGACGCGCCGCCTCGACAAGATTCCGGCGATCGAGCCACAGGACCTTTCAGCCACCGCGGAGGCGGGGATCGGCTGCGACGTGCTGCGCCAGCAGCTCGCCGATCGGGGCACCTGGCTCGCCCTCGATCCGCCCGGGCTGGCCGGTCGCACGCTCGGCTCGGTGGTGGCCACGGCGACGGCGGGCCCTCTGCGGCAGGGCTTCGGCCCGGTGCGCGATCATCTGCTCGGCGTCACGTTCGTGACGGGGGATGGACGGCTGGTGCAGAGTGGCGGCAAAGTGATGAAGAACGTCGCAGGCTACGACCTCACGAAGCTCGAAGCCGGCGGGTTCGGCGCCTTCGGGGTGATCGTGCTGGTGCACCTGCGTCTTCGCGCGCTGCCCCGCGCCGACCAGACACTCGTGCTCGAGGGGACGCGGGAGGACCTGACGCAGGTGGCGGAGGACATCGCCGCGACCGGCATCCAGCCGGCGGCGCTGGAGCTCGTGTCGCCCGCACTGGCGCGGCGGGAGCAGTGGGTCCTCGCGGTCCGGCTGGCCGGCTCGGCGGCGCTCGTTGCCGCCGACGAGGCAGGGCTGCGCGCCGCGACCGGCGGGCGCTTCAGCCAGCTTCGGGCCGACGAGGCGCACGGCTTTTGGATGCGGGCGGCGGAAAGCTTTGCCACCCGGCCCGTATCGTTCCGGATCGGCGGGCTGCCCGCTTCGGGCGACGAGCTGCTCGACTTGTTGCAGCACCAGGTGGGCGACGAGTGGATCTCGGCCAGCCCCGGCGTCGGCGCGATCCGCTGGGGCGGCGAGACCACGGTCGACCGACTGCGGCGGTTGCGCCGCACCCTGGCCGGGCTCGAGGTGCCGCTCACCCTGGAGCGTGCTCCCTGGCCGATCCGCGCGGCCGTCGGGCACTTCGGCGCCTACCGCGAGGGCGTCGGCCCGCTGATCGCGGGGTTGCGCCGCACCTTCGATCCCGGTGAGTCGTTCGTGGTGGCGGTCGAAGGAGCGGAATGACGGAGCGCGGCGGCTTCGCGGCGCTCGATCCGTGCGTGCATTGCGGCTTCTGCCTGCAGGCCTGCCCCACGTTCCTCGCCACGGGCGACGAGGCTGACAGCCCGCGCGGCCGTATCGAACTGATGCGGGCGCTGGAAGCAGGCGAACTCGCCCCCGACGACCCCGCGCTCGGCGTGCACCTGGACCGCTGCCTCGGCTGCCGGGGGTGCGAGCCGGTGTGCCCCTCAGGCGTCGGCTACGGGCAAGGGCTCGAGGCCGCCCGGGCGCTCCTGGCTGAGCGGCGGCGCCTGCCCCCGCTGGCGCGCGCGGCGCTGGCGGCTCTGACTGGCAGCGGGGTGTCGCAGGTCATGTACGCGCTGGCCCGGCTGATGCGGGCGACCGGTGTGCCGCGGCGGCTGGCGGGCTGGGGCCGCGTGCGATTTGCCCTGGGGATGCTCGCCGCCAGCCGGCCGCAGGGCCGCCGCCCGGCGAGCCGTCCGGCCAGCCGGGCGCGCCCGACTCGCCCCGACGTGGCGACAGAGCGCACGCCGGTCACCTTGTTCCGGGGCTGCATCATGGAGGGGCTGTTCGCCCACGTCCACGCCGCGACGACCCGCACGCTCGAGGTGAACGGCTATGCGGTGCGGGACGCCGCGGCGGAGGTGTGCTGCGGGGCGCTGCACGCGCATGCCGGGCTGCGGGACGCGGCGCGGCGGCTCGCGCGCTGGAACGTCGCGGCGTTCGGACCGGGGGAGGACCCCATCGTGGTGAACAGCGCCGGGTGCGGCGCGATGCTAAAGGAGTACGGCCATCTCTTGGACGACGGGGAGGGGCGCGCCTTTGCGGCGCGCGTCAGGGACGTGACGGAGCTGCTGGCGGCCCGAGGGCCACTCCCCGGAGCCCCGCTGGACGCCACCGTCGCGTACGACCCCCCCTGCCACCTGCTGCACGCGCAACGCATCGCAGAACCGCCGCAGCAGGTGCTGCGGGCGATCCCCGTCCTGCGGGTGATCGCGACGCCCGACGCCGCGCAGTGCTGCGGCAGCGCCGGGCTGTTCACCCTCGTCGAGCCGACGATGTCGCGTGCCGTGCTCGGGCCGAAGCTCGCCTCGCTGCGCAACGCGCAGCCCCAGGTGGTGGCCACCGGTAACCCGGGATGCCTGATGCAGCTCGGAGCGGGCCTCGCCGCCGCTGGCATCGCCGCCGTCGTGCGCCATCCGGTCGAGCTGCTCGACGAGTCGTATCAGGCGGCGGGCTATTATGCTTGAAGCAGGATGATCGACGTGGGAGCACCTCCAGTCGCGCGGCTCGAACCAGGTCGCATCGCGCCGCCGCTCGTCGCCGCGCTGCGGAGCGGCGCGGTGCTGGCGCGCGCCGACGTCGCCGTACTCGCCCTGACGGGCCCGGGCGCGGTCACCTGCTTCCAGGGCCTGCTCACCAACGATCTCGAACAGCCGGGCGACGGGGCGTTCCTGTACGGGGCGTTGCTCACGCCCAAAGGGATGATCGTAGTGGACGGGTGGGCCGCGCGGCTCGGCGCCACGGTGAGCTACACGGTACCCGCCGAGGGGCGCGAGCGCGCCTTGGCGATCTGCACCCGCTCGGTGCCCCCGCGGCTCGCCCGCCTGAGCGATCGCACGGCCGACGCCGTGGTGTACCGCCTGGCGGGTCCGCGCGCACTGAGCGTAGCCGAGACCGCCGGCGTCGTGGCACCCGAGAGCCCAGGCCGCGTCCTCTCCGGCGCGGCGGGACTCGAGGCGGCGCGCGCCACCGACGGCGCGCCGTTCGTCCTGCAGCTCACCGCCCCCGAATCGGTCGCGACGACGCTGGCGGGGCGCCTCGTCGCTGCCGGTGCGCTCCAGGCGGAACCGGCGCTCCTCGACCTGGCCCGCGTGCTCGCCGGCTGGCCCCGGCTCGGCGCCGAGGTGGACGACAAGACGATCCCGCAGGAAGTGCGCTACGACGAAATCGGTGGTGTGTCCTACACCAAGGGGTGCTACACGGGGCAGGAGACAGTTGCGCGGCTGCACTTCCGCGGCCACACCAACCGGGAGCTGCGGGGTTTGCTGTTTGACACCGCGCCCCCGGCGGCGCCGGCCGACGGCTGGAGCACGGTGACCCACCTCGACCGCGAGGTGGGCCGGGTGACGAGCGTCGCCTGGGTGCCCGAGCCGGGGACATCGGGGGCGGGGCGCTGGGTGGGCCTTGCCGTGCTACGCGCCGACGTGACGCCGGGGGTGATGGTCCGCGCCGCGGGGCGCGACGCCCGCGTCGTCGACCTGCCCTTCGCCCTGCCGGCCATCGGGCCCGCGTGACGCGGCGCCCAAGGAGCGCCGGTCGCTCCTAACAGGCGGGGCGGGCTGGACGACGCTCTCGCACCCGAGCCGTGGTGCCAGCAAGACGAAAAGCCCGGGCGCGAGTCCCGGGCATCGTCACAGCAGCGCTGGGGGTTAGGGCTTCTTCTTCGGCGCGGGCTTCGCAGCCGGCGCGGCCGGCGCCATCTTCTTCGACGTGTCGGCCATCTGCATCTTCATCCCCTTCGACGTGTCGGCCATCTGCATCATGGCCTTGGACGTGTCGGGAGCGGCCATGGCGGGCGCTTGCGCGGGCTTCTGGTCGGCCTTCTGACACGCGCCCATGGCGATGACGACGAGGGCGATTGCGAGACGCTTCATGCGGACTCCTGATGGAAGTGGCGGTGAACGGGGCGTTTTCGGCGCGGGAAAACCTAGCCTTAGGACCCCCGGAGTCAAGGGTGCGCATTCGGCGCCGGATCGGAGCCGCCGCCGCCGTGCCCGCCGTCCCCGGGTGCCCTGGGTTGGGGCGCCGCACCGCGTGCACGACCGACCGCGCGAGCTAAGATGACGAATCGGCGGAGCTTCCTTGGTTGGCTCAGCGCCACGGCGGCCGGAGTCGGGCGGTCCCGCGCTCGCCTGGGCGGGACTGGCAGGGTGGAGCCGGTCATCGAGGCCCAGCCCACGGCGCTCTACCAGCAGCCCGAGGGCCGCAACAACCTCGTGCGCATTACCGTGACGGGGCTCGCCGCCCCCGCAGCGCGCGTGCGTGTGACAGACGCGCACGGGGTGCTGGTGGGGACGGCCGGGCTGTTGCCCGTGCCCGCCGGCACTGGGCCCGGGCTCGCGGGCGAAGTGTGGGTGCCGCTCGCCGCCGCGGGTGACTTCCGGCTCGAGCTCGAGGTCGGGAAGCAGCGCATCGAGCGTCGCCGCGTCCGGCTCGTGCCGCCGCGACGCTGGACCCTCTACTGGCTGTCGACCAGCCATACCGAGCTCGGGTCCACCGACCTTCAGGAGCGCTGCCTCGAGATCCACCGCAAGAACCTGGACGCGGCGCTGGCGCGCCTGGCGGCTCGGCCCGACTACCGCTGGACGGCGGAATGCGCCCTGCAGGTGCTGTCGTTCGTCGACAATCGCGCCCCGGCCGCGGGCGACGCGCTGGCGCAAGCGATTCGCGACGGCAAGGTGGGGTTTTCCGCCTTGTTCGCGAACCTGCTCACGGGCCTCCTCGACCACGAGACGCTGGCCCGCGCCGTATGGCCGGCCGGCCAGTTCGCGCGCGAGCGGGGGCTCGGGTACAGGGCAGCGCAGCTCGTCGACGTCCCGGGTCAGGTGCCCACGCTGCCGACCGTACTGGCGGCAAGCGCAGTGCGCTACTTCGTGAGCGGGGTCGCGGCCGCGCGGGCCGTGCCGCTGCTCACGGCCGCCGAGGGGGCCGCGGCCGGGCTTGCGGGGGAGGGGACGGCGTACCCGCAGCTGTACTGGTGGGAGGGACCGGACGGCAGCCGCGTGCTGCACTGGCGCGGCTACGGCTATGACGACGCCGCGCGTTTCGGGTTCAACGTCGGCCCGGGCGTCATGGCACGCCGGCTGTCGGACTGGCTGCTCACCGACCCAACGTTGGTGTCGTCCGCCTACCCCTACGACATCGCCCTGTTGCATGGCGCCGCGGGCGACAACGGCTTGATGGACGAGCGCCTCGTCGCTCACGTCGAGGATTTCAACCGCCGCTACGCCTTCCCCCGCATCATCCCGGGCCGGATCGAGGATTTCTGCCGCGAAGTGGAGCAGCGCTGGGGCGCCAAGCTGCCAGTGCGGCGCGGCGACACGGGGCTGTATCGCGAGGACGGCGCGGCGTCGACCGCCTCCGCGGTGGCGGGCTACCGCGCGGCCCAGCTCACCGCGCGGGCCGCGGAGCTGCTGGCGCTGTGGGACGACCGAGTGGAGAGCCACGACGTCGAGGGCGCCGAACGGCGGCGCCGCCGCCTGCTCGAACGCCAGGCCTGCTGGCGGGATCTCCTGCTGTTCGGCGAGCACACCTGGGGGGCCGCCGACAGCGTCGTCGATCCGGACGGGCGGCAAACCGTAGCGCAGTGGGAGTATAAGCAGCGTCTACTGGACGGCGCCGCGGCAGCGGCGCGCGCGCAGGTGAGCGACGCCCTGCTGCGCCTGGGCCGCGCCACCGAGGCCGGTCCCGGGCGCCTCGTGTTCAACGCCTCGAGCTGGACCCGCAGCGACATCGTCCAGGTGCCGGGCGGCGCGGGGCGCCGCTGGGCGGCGAGGGCCGGGCGGCCGTGGCCCGCAGTCGATCTTCCGGACGGATCGGCGCTGCTCGTAGCGACGGACGTACCGGCCCTGGGCTATCTCGCGCTCGCCGAGAGTGAGGGGGCGGCCAATCCGCCCCGCGACGAGGGTACGGCCCTCGAGGCCCAAGCGGGTCGGTTTCACGTCGTGCTCGACCCCGCGACTGGGGCGATTCGCTCGCTCACCGGTGGAGACGGCACGGACCGGGTGCGGCCCGGCACCTGGTCTGGGCTGAACCAACTCGTGTATGTGACGGGTGGACTCCACAGTGCGCTGTGGACCGACGCGTCGCGCGACTCGCTGCGCGTCCCGCCCGCGCTGGCAGTGAACCAAGCCGAGCTCGTCTCCGCCCGGCGCGAACGCCTGCCGGGCATCGGGGCGCGGCTCGTCGTCGAGCGCCGGCTCGCAGGCACGAGCGCGCTCACCTCGATCGTGACGCTGTACGACGAGCTCCCCTGGGTCGACCTCGAGAACCGGATCGCCAAGCCGCCGACGCTCGAGAAGGAAGCGCTCTATGTCGCGTTCCCCTTCGCGCTGACGCAGCCGGTGGTCGAGGTCGAGGTGCCGCTGGGCCGGCTGACCGTGGAGCGCGACCAGCAGCGCGGCAGTTGTCGCGACTGGTACTGCCACACGCACTGGGTGTGGCTGCACGACGCTGCGGGCGGGATCCTCTGGAGTGGCCCCGACACGCCGCTCGTCACGCTCAACGATTTGTTCCGGGGGCAGTGGCGTCGCACGCTGGAGCCGGATGGCACGCTGTTCGCCTACGCGATGCACAACTACTGGCCGCGCACCTTCGCGGCGCGTCAGGGGGGCGAGTTCACCTGTCGCTTCCGACTGTCGCTGCTGCCGCCCGGCGGTGACCCCGCCGAGCCGGTGCGCCGCGGCTGGGCCGCGTGCGACCCGTTGCGCGTGAGCGCGCGTTACGCCAACGCCGGCGCCGGCCCGCTCCTCGCTAAGGACGCGGCGCTCAAGCTCGCGGATCCCGGCGTGCTGGTCGTCGGCGCCAAGCCGGCCGACGACGGGGAGGGCGCGATCGTGAAACTGCTGGAGGTGAGCGGCGCGGCGCGGAGCGTGGGCGTCTGGCCGGCGGCGTACAGCTACCACGCAGCTCGCCGCGCCAATCTCGTCGAGATGAACAGCGCGGCGCTGCCCCTGGCGACGGACGGTCGAGTGACGGTGGAGCTGCCAGCGTGGGGCGTCGCCGCCGTGCGACTCTTTACACCGCCCGAGGGGGCCGGTTAACTATGGACGCATGAGCAAACCGACCACGCTAGGCGAGCTGAAGCAGACCGAGTGGGCGAGCCCGGCTCGCGTCCACCGCACGGTGAAGGACGAGTTGCGGGAGAATCTGATCTGTCTGCTCGAGAACGGCTCCCCGCTGTTCCCGGGGATCGTGGGCTACGAAGACACCGTGCTGCCGCAGTTGGTGAACGCCCTCCTGTCCCGGCACAACTTCATCCTGTTGGGCCTGCGGGGCCAGGCGAAGAGCCGCATCCTGCGCCAGCTCGTTACCCTGCTCGACGAGGAGATTCCCATCCTCGCGGGGAGCGAGGTGAACGACAACCCCTTCGCACCGATCTCCAAGTTCGGCCGCGAGCTCACGAGCGAGCAGGGCGATCGGGCGGAGATCGCGTGGCTGCCGCGGGACGCTCGCTTCGTCGAGAAGCTCGCCACGCCCGACGTCACCATCGCCGACATCATCGGCGACGTCGATCCGATCAAGGCGGCGCGCGGCGGGCATCTGCTCTCCGACGAGCTCACCATGCATTTCGGCCTGCTGCCACGCGCCAACCGCGGGGTGTTCGCGATCAACGAGCTGCCCGACCTCGCCGGGAAGATCCAGGTGGGGTTGTTTAACATCATGCAGGAGGGGGATGTTCAGATCAAAGGCTACCCGGTGCGGCTGAACCTCGACGTCGCGCTCGTGTTCACCGCGAACCCCGAGGATTACACCGCGCGCGGCAAGATCATCACCCCGCTCAAGGATCGCATCGGCTCGGAGATCCTTACCCACTACCCGCACACGGTCGAGCTGGGCGGGGCGATCACGCGGCAGGAGGCGTGGCTCGAGCGCCGGGGCCGACCCCTGAAGCTGCCGGACTTCATCTGCGAGCTCATCGAGCGCGTCGCCTTCGAGGCGCGCGACGACAAGCGGGTGGACCGCCGCAGCGGCGTGTCGCAGCGGCTGCCGATCAGTGTCCTCGAGAACGTCATCTCGAGCGCGGAGCGGCGCTCGCTCGTCACCAAGGAGAAGACGGTCGTGCCGCGCGTTTCCGACATCTACGCCGCCCTCCCCGCGATCACCGGGAAGCTCGAACTGGAGTACGAGGGCGAACTACAGGGGCCGGAGGTGATCGCCAAGGACCTGGTGCGCCGGGCGGCTGGCAAGACCTTCGAGGCGCGGGTGGGCGGCGCCAACGTCGACGACATCGTGCATTGGTTTGACGAGGGCGGCGCGCTCAAGATCTCGGCGGACGAACGCTCGGAGAGTTGCCTCAAGGGCTTCAGCGTCGTCCCGGGGCTGCTCGACCTGATCGACCAAGTCGGCCTCGCGGGCAAGAAGGATCCCGGCACGCTGGTGGCGGCTTGCGAGCTGGTGCTCGAGGGGCTCGTGGCCGAAAAGCGGATCTCGCGGAGTGAAGAGCTCGGCTACACCCGCGTGCGCAGCGAGCCGAAGGGACCCGGTTACACCAAGCCGGGCGGGGGGCCGAACCTGTTCTCGTAAGCGCCTGACGGCCGCGCGCGTTCCCCCTATCTTCAGCCCACTCTCCCCTCTCCGGAGCTCCCATGGGCAAGCTCGTCGCCGGCGCCGTCTTGTTCGTCATCGCCTTCTCGCTGCTGCTCGCCGCCGCCACCGTCCGCTCGCAACGCCCCGGCCCCGTCGCCACCATGCTGCGGCTCGCGGGCTCTGTGGTCGGGATCATTGCCCTGTTCGTGATAATCGGGTCCACCATGGTGGTGATCGATCCCGGCGAGGTGGGCGTGCGGCGCGCCTTCGGCTACGTGGACCCCACGCCGCTGCTCCCGGGCATCCGGTTCGTCGCCCCGTGGTCCTCGATCGAGCGCTACTCGACCCGCGAGGAGCAGTGGCCGACGCGTGGGGAGCAGATCGAGGCGATCGAAGCCCTGTCGAGCGAGCAGATGGGGATGCACGTCGAGGTCTCCATCCGCTGGCAGATCGATCCGATGCAGGCGCCCAAGATCTATACCGAGATCGGCGACGAAAACCAGATTCGCGGCGCCGTGCTCAACGCGATCCGCAAAGGGGTGCGCGACGGCATGGTGCAATACTCGATCAACGACATCTCCAAGCGCACGCAGATCGCCAACACGATGGAGGGGCTCGTCGACTCGGCGCTCGTGACCACGCCCCGGGTCGGCGGCGGCAAGTTCCGCATCGCGACGGTGACCGCCTTC
>WNFJ01208618.1_pt2 | contig 18297 bp, 13 predicted proteins | sample 5400461 | NCBI WGS metagenome assembly WNFJ01 (sample SAMN13153349, study PRJNA577476) | soil metagenome | isolation source: 115 cm saprolite on Douglas fir-dominated hillslope | place: USA:California | collected 2013-09-17 | reverse complement strand
TCAGATACGCAGCTGCAATCATTCAATGCACTTTTGTCTCTTCTATTAGATACATATTATTGTATTTGTTTTTAGCAAGTAGTTATTAAAGTAAAAGTATGTCTCGAAAGCATATATATTTCATAGTGAGCAGAATATTTTTGTGCCGCTTACTTCTCATTAGTATGATAGGTATTCTGGTTTTTTGCGGTTTGAATCAGTATGGCAATAGAGCTCCCGTGTATGCGACGGGAGATACAAAATTTGGCATGCAGATTGACACACATTATGCTAATAAGATTCCCCATCTCACACAGCTGCAGCAATTGAAGCCAGCATGGATACGGGGGGATTATAACAGCATAACGTATGCTCCGAGTTGGCCTGCAAGTGTGAAATCAATCGTTCTTGTCAATAATGAGACGACAAATAGCCAGAATCCAGGGCAAAACGAACCATTTTCCGCATGGAAGACGTATGTTGATACGGTCTATGTTCCCAAAATCAAGCATATTCTTCAGGAGAGTCCTTCGATTGTTGCAATTGAAGTATGGAATGAAGAAGATATTTGCCATCCTGGTTTTTGTCCATATGTGCCACCTCAGGAATATGCATATCTACTTGATCAGGCAGCAACAACTATTAAAGCAATAAATCATAGAATAAAAGTCATTATGGGAGGAATGGCGGCAGGGCAAATCCAGTATTTGCAGAATGTCAAGCAGGCGAACCTGACTGGATTTAGCAAGATAGATGCGGTTGGGTTGCATCCCTATGGTGCGTCTCCTGATGGCTGGTGTGCAAGCGGGTGTGGAGGGAATAACCTAACTACCGGTGATTTGGCAACAAAGGTAACAAATTACCGGACGACTGCAGGTAAGCCTGTCTGGGTGACGGAAATTGGTACGGGAAGCAGCGATCGAGCTTGGCAGGCAAAGTATCTCACACGCAGTTTTACAGTTTTGCAGCGGTTACAGGTGCCAGTTGTTATCTGGTATGCCTGGATTGACACGATGGGTCCGAATTTTGGGTTGATGGATAGTCAGGAAAATATGAAACCATCAGGAGAGGCCTTCCGCCGCTTTACCCATTAGCTCGTTCGTTTAAGACATTTGGAGACAAAGACTTCAAGCAGCAACTGTTGCGAAAGAGGACTTGTTGAGAGCAGTCAATGACAAGCTCCTCTGCTTCAATCAAACATCCCTGTGGATTGAGGCCCTGATGGCTATTTCCCTACGCTCTTTTGTGCAACAGAAACAACTTTTATTGCTTTTCCTCAAAAGGCTTGTGATCTAAGGGAACAAGGGAGAACAAAAGTTCTAGTATGAGTATTGGCCCTGATTTTACGCTAATTATTTCATCAGTGTGAGCAGATAATTCGGGGTTAGTGGGAAGTTCAGCTTGCATGAACCACCATACATCTATTTTTGTTAATACCTAATTTTTGTCCAAATTAATGGCAAGGCATAGGTGGTAATTTGACTTTATGGCTGAAAAGTTGCCGTTCATAGACGTGAGACGTTCATCCAGTAAAACAGAGGGCCAAGTATGTAGGTCTGAGATATCACTCTCCCTTTGGCAAGCTCTCCAGTGGCGGTGAGGGCAAGCCATTCGTTTGGACCAAATTTAGGTAATAGCAATGAAAGCGAGCATATTGTCCCTCGTGCTATTGAGATAATAGAGCAATTAGCCCGAGGCTTTCATTTGGTGGTAAGAAGACTGAGCCAGCGATATAATCACCGTCCTTCGATTGAGATAGGAGATGAATATGACGTTCAAGACTTATTTTATGCAATGCTGGCTCCCTTCTTTGATGATATCCGTCCTGAAGAGGTTACACCTAGCTATGCAGGAGGTCACGGTCGAATTGACTTTCTGATTAAGGCGGAGCAGATCGTAATTGAAATAAAAAAGACCCGACCTACGCTCAAAACAAGGGAGCTTCGAGACCAACTTATCATTGATAAAGAGATCTATCGAATACATCCTCATTGCAGGAATTTTATTGCTTTTGTATATGACCCTGATGGATATATTAGACCTTATCCCGATTAAGGGAAAGTGAGCTGAGAATAAAGACGAAGACGAATGATCTCCCACTCAGCTAGCTAAATCGGAATAGAGTCTATTAATAATCCCAAAGGATTCGAGAGAGATTTGAGTAATTCAACAAATGAGATGTATATAAAAATAATTATTGCTCCTCACTAATAAAGCAGCAAATTCACCAGTTGATTTTGAACTTTCGTTCTGCTATACTATACTCACAAGAATTTACATCACCTTATCTTGCAAACACTATCTCCAACAAAGTAGAATACCCTAGGAGGTGCTACGTATGATCACTGCCAATACTGTTGCTGATTACTTCCTTGCCTTTGCTAATGAATGTGAAGAGCTTATCACAAACCTGAAGCTCAACAAATTAGTGTACTACACGCAAGCTTGGCATTTGGCGTTGTTTAAAGAGCCTATGTTTGAAGAAGAAATAGAGGCATGGGTACATGGTCCCGTATTGCCAGCTGTATATGATACCTATAAGCACTTTAAATGGACACCTATCATAAAACATGACCTTAACTTAGAAGAAATTAAGCAACAGTTTAGTACTGAGCAACAAGAATTGCTTGATGACATTATAGAAGTCTACTTTCCAAAAACAGCATATGAGTTAGAGCAGATGACACGTGATGAAGATCCATGGGTAATTGCTCGTGACGGGTTAGAATCTGATAAGGCTTCACATAAAGTCATTACTCATGACGCAATGCAAAAGTATTTTGCTGAATTGCTAAAGCAAGGGGACATTAATGACACATCACATGTCGCCTAGGCAACCTCAGCGAAAAACTAAGCAGATTCCGTCTCAGGCAGATAAGCGTGTTAAGCATGCTGGTTATCCTTCTTTTTCCTTCAAATACTTAAAGACTGATCATCCCAAGTATAATATTGAAGGTAGAGACGACAAATACTTTTTAAAATTGATTGCACGGTTTAGCGATTTATCTGCCGTTCCAGTCCAGGAGCTACTTGCAAATAAAAGTAAGGCATTGAGATTCCACCCAATCGATTGGACGCAGACCACAGAAAGCGGTTTTGGGATAGCTGATGAAGACCAAATCGTGGATATACCTATGCAGTTTAGTGTTTCTGCAAATAAATATGGACGAGTCATAGGCTTTTTTATTGATAGCGTCTTTTATGTCGTTTGGCTTGACCATGACCACGAAGTTTATAGCAGATAGCCTCCTCATTTTGCTATAATCGACTCACAAGGCAATCGAGCCTTGAATACGTAATATCCCTGCAGTATGATCAGCTCAAAGATGCAGATGAAGAGGCAGTCATTGGCTGCGAAAATACATCCTATTCAACTCTCGCAACCTCATGCTATACTTACTTGGTAAGATATTCCCTTGTCGATCTAAGGGGTGTTTCGTAGCCCAAAGAAGAGAGCGTTCCTTAGTTCGAGAAAATGTAGGAGCTGTATAAAGCTTAATGCTGCTAACTATCACCACAACCCATCAACCTGCAACTGATCTTGGCTATCTACTGCATAAGCATCCTGAGCGTATGCAGACTTTTGCACTAAACTTTGGGCAGGTCCATGTCTTCTACCCTGAGGCTTCAGAGCAGCGGTGCACCGCTGCTCTGCTGCTCGACATCGATCCTGTCCATCTCGTACGTGGCCGTGATAAGTCCATTGCGCTTGAGCAGTATGTCAATGATCGTCCTTACGTTGCCTCTTCTTTTCTTAGCGTGGCGCTCTCTGAGGTCTTTGGCACTGCGCTCAATGGGCACTGCAAGGCCCGACCAGAACTGGTCAATACTGCGCTACCGCTCAGGGCCCATCTAGCTGTCGTTCCTTGTCGTGGTGGTGTGAAGACACTTAAAAGGCTCTTCAAGCCTCTAGGTTATACCGTCACCGTAGAGTCTCACGCACACGACGAACAGTATCCTGAATGGGGCACGAGCCCGTATTATAGTGTGACCCTTGAGGCTACCTGCCGCTTGAGCGATCTCCTCTCGCACATCTATGTGCTGATCCCTGTGCTGGATAATGCCAAACACTACTGGATTGGTGATGACGAGGTGGAGAAGTTGCTCAAACGTGGTCAGGGCTGGCTGGAAAAGCACCCACGGCGCAGTCTGATCGCTCGGCGCTACCTACGCAACCGTGGTAGTCTGGTGCGTAGTGCCCTTGCACGCCTCCTTCCCGAGGAAGCTGTTGACCAGGAAGAGGAGCCAGAGGAGGAAAAGAGCCTATCCACACAAGAGTCACAGGAGCCACAGGAGTCACAAGAGTCACAGGAAGAGGAGCCAGAGGAGGGAAAGAGCCTATCCACACAAGAGCCACAAGAGTCACATGGCAATCCCCATGAGCAGCGCCACGCAGCCGTCATAGAGATATTGGAGCAGAGCAATGCGCATAGTGTGCTCGATCTGGGCTGTGGCGAGGGCAAATTGCTCAAATTGCTGCTAGGAAAGCCAGCCTTCGAGCGTATTCTCGGCCTGGATGTCTCCTATCGTGCGCTTGAGCACGCCAAGAGACACTTGCACTTGGAGCGCCTACCTGCCAGTCAGCGTAAGCGTGTTACTCTGCTGCATGGCTCACTGACATACCGCGACAAACGTCTGGAGGGCTACGATGCCGCTACTGTAGTTGAGGTCATCGAGCATCTTGACGAGCCACGCCTTGCGGCTTTCGAGCGTGTGCTCTTTGAGTTTGCCCGGCCAGCCACCATCGTCATTACCACGCCCAACGCTGAATATAACATCAAATTCACCTCGTCGCATGCCAGACAGTTCCGCCACGAGGATCACCGCTTTGAATGGACACGTCAGCAGTTCCAGGACTGGGCTATGCGGGTTGCCGGGCGCTATGGCTACGCTGTCCGCTGCCAGCCTGTGGGACCTCAGGACGAAGAGGTGGGTGCACTCTCGCAAATGGGCATCTTCTCGCGTCAGTCCTGATGCAGGATACAGCGGACGCGAAGTATTGATAGTAATACTGGAGTCCCTATACTCGGGCAATAAATTGCTGGATGGGCGCGATAAGTCGCATTAATCAGCTAGATTGGTACCTCAGTGGTTGCCATCTTTATGTATGGAAGCGTAGTATGAATATCACTATTCCTGAATTTTCCCTCGTAGTGTTAGTTGGTCCCTCGGGAGCGGGCAAATCCAGCTTTGCCCGTGAGCACTTCCGACCGACCGAAGTTATCTCATCAGATTTCTGTCGCGGCCTCGTCTCTGACGATGAAAACGATCAGGCTGCTACTGAAGATGCTTTCCAGGTCCTGCACTACATCGCTGCTAAGCGACTCGCTCGTGGCAAACTGATCGTTATCGATGCGACGAACGTCCAGCCTGAATCACGTAAGTCTCTGCTCAAACTTGCACGCGAGTATCATTGTCTGGCGATAGCAATTGTCTTTAACCTGCCTAACAGCATCTGTCATGAGCGCAATCGCCTGCGTCCCAATCGCAACTTTGGTCCGCATGTCGTGCGCAATCAGGCTATGCAGCTCCGTAAATCCCTGCGCGGTCTGAAAGATGAGGGCTTCCACAACGTCTTCATCCTGAACACACCTGAGCAGGTTGCGGCCGTTGAGATTGAGCGCACGCGCCTCTGGACCAATCTCAGGCATGAACATGGCCCCTTTGACATCATTGGTGACGTGCATGGCTGCTTCGACGAACTGCATGAACTCTTACAGAGGCTTGGCTACCAGATTACGCTGTCTGAAGATAGTATGCCATCCTATCAGATCACGCATCCCGAGGGACGCCGAGTTGTCTTCTTGGGCGATCTGGTGGATCGCGGCCCAAAGGTACCTGAAGTGCTCCATCTGGTAATGGATATGGTAGCGAGCAGCGTTGCGTTCTGCGTACCTGGTAACCATGACACCAAGTTGCTGCGTAAACTCAATGGCCGCAATGTGCGTTTAACACATGGCCTCGCGGAGACGATGGCACAACTGGCATTGCAGCCACCTGCATTTGTGGAGCGTATCAAGACCTTTCTAGAGAGTCTCATCAGCCATTATGTGCTGGACGATGGTAAACTAGTGGTTGCGCATGCTGGCATGAAAGAAACCATGCAGGGTCGAGCCTCGCGTGCTGTACGCGAGTTTGCCCTCTATGGCGAGACAACTGGCGAAACCGACGAATTTGGTCTGCCCATACGCTACAACTGGGCGGCAGAGTATCGTGGCCAAGCCATGGTTGTTTATGGTCATACCCCCGTACCCAAGCTGGAATGGCTCAATCACACTATCAATATCGATACTGGCTGTGTCTTCGGTGGTCAGCTCACCGCACTGCGCTATCCAGAAAAAGAACTCATCTCAGTGCCAGCCGCTGCTACCTATAGCGAGCCAGTGCGTCCTCTCCAACCGCCTGAAGCGCAGGTCAGCGTGCTCACAGCTCAGCAACAGCACGATGATATTCTCGATATCGAGGATGTGTCGGGCAAGCGCATCATCTCGACACGTCTGCAACGCCAGATCATTATTCGCGAAGAGAATGCTATCGCCGCTCTAGAGGTTATGAGCCGCTTTGCTGCCAATCCTCGTGATCTATCTACCGCCTACCATGTCGCCTAGCGAGACGAGTAAAGAACCGGGCCTGCTGGAACATCCAACTCAAGCCTTTGATTACTACCGCGACGAAGGCTGCGCACGCGTCGTCTGCGAAGAGAAGCACATGGGTTCGCGTGCGGTGGTAATCGTCTGCCGAGATGAAGAGGCTGCACGTCAGCATTTTGGTGTGCTCAACGAGGGCATGGGCATCTGCTATACACGCACTGGGCGCCGCTTCTTCGATGATAGCAAGCTTGAAGCTGAGTTCCTAGCTCGTGTGCATGCTGCCCTAGATGCCTGCTCCTTCTGGCAACGCTTTGAGACCGGATGGGTCTGTCTGGACTGCGAATTGATGCCCTGGTCGGTCAAGGCCCAGTCGCTGCTGCTGCGCCAGTATGCTGCCGTGGGTGCAGCTTCGCGCAGTACCTTGACCGAAGCGATGACCTTGCTACAACAGGCTACCACACGTGGTCTGGATACGAGCAGCCTCTTTGATACCTATCAGCGCCGTCAGGTCCTCGCACTGCGCTACGTCGATGCCTATCGCCGCTATTGTTGGCCTGTACACTCTATCAATGATCTGAAGCTGGCACCTTTCCATTTGCTCGCAACCCAGGGACATACCTACTTTGATCGCAATCACACCTGGCATATGCAGACATTAGCGGAGATCTGTCAGGCCGATCAGCAACTGCTGCTTGCCACGCCGCATCTGGCCGTTAATGTCACCGATCCGATCAGTGTCCAAGAGGGTGTGAGCTGGTGGGAGCAGCTGACCGGGCGTGGTGGTGAAGGCATGGTGGTCAAGCCCCTGGAGTTTATCGCGGAGGGCCAACATGGTCCCGTTCAGCCTGCGGTCAAATGTCGTGGACCCGAGTACCTGCGTATCATCTATGGTCCCGAATATGATGTGCCTGAAAATCTCGAAAGATTGCGTAAGCGTGGCTTGCACATGAAGCGTTCGCTTGCCATGCGTGAATTCTCCTTGGGTGTCGAGGCACTGGAGCGCTTTGTGCATGGTGAGCCGCTGCGTAGCGTGCATGAATGTGTCTTCGGTGTGCTGGCGCTGGAAAGCGAGCCAGTTGACCCACGGCTATAGAAATTTTTTCCTCTTCCCCTGCTCATTTTTCCAGGATATGTCCTAGCCAAATCGGCGATGCCAGCTGACCCGTTTTGGTCTATAGTATTTACAAGGGCTTCACCCTAACATTGAGGTAATTCTAAAGAAGAGAGAAGGCACTATGGACCAAACATCTCCTGAAACCAACCTTTTACGTACACTTTCAAGTCAAATGGCTGATGCAGTTGAGCGCATTAGCCCTGCTTTAGTACTGGTCAACGGTCGTCCCTGGCGCCCGGGGAGTGGCATCGTCTATGCACAAGATCTGGTTTTAACCGCGGATCATGTGCTTGAGCGTGAGGAAGATCTGACTATTGTTACGCACGATGAACGCACGCTCCCAGCACAGTTTGCAGGCCGTGATCTGGCAACTGATCTGGCGGTACTGCGTGTAGCAAACCTTGGCATCGCTCCTGCTGTCACCTCGACCGAGCAGGAGCGAGTTGGTCAACTTGTGCTGGCAGTGGGTCGGTCTGCGAATGATGGACCAATAGCGAGTGGTGGTATAGTAGGTGCTGTTGGTGGTCCCCTGCGTACGGCACGGGGAGTGATGGTTGAACGATATATTCGCACCGATGCCATACCCTATCGTGGCATCTCCGGCGGTGCACTCATTGATACCCAGGGAGCGGTGCTGGGAATTATGACAACAGGCCTAGTGAACAGCACAACTCTGGCAATCCCGGCAACTATCGCCTGGGGCATCGCAGAAGCACTAGCAAAGCAGGGCTTCATCAAGCGAGGTTACCTGGGCATCAGTAGCCAGCTGGTACAACTACCCCAGGCTCAACGGGCTGGAAGGAGCCAAGAGTATGGCCTACTCATCGTACAGGTCGACGAAAAAAGCCCAGCCCAAAAGGGTGGACTTTTGCTCGGTGATATCTTGATAGCTATCGATGGACATCCACTCAAGGATACAGAGGACCTGCGCTCATCACTCACGGGTGATCGCGTTGGGAAAGCCATCCCAATTGAAGTCATTCGTGGTGGCGCTCTCCAGACCTTGCAGGTAACAGTCGGCCAGCGAAGCTAACGGAGGATAAGATACGATGACACAAGAAATATTCCCTTCCACAACACCGTCGTCGCCATTCCCTGATGGCTTTTCATATAGTCTGAAAGAGATCCTCGAAAAAGCGCGGGCGAGTGTAGTGCAGGTGCGGGGTGAAGGTCGTGGAGCGGGTGCTGGATTTGTGTGGCATGAGAAAGGTGCTATCGTCACGAACTATCACGTGGTTGCTAATGCCCGTGCGAGACTCGAAGTAGAGCTGCGAGATGGGCGCGTGTTAGAAGCCGATGTGGTTGACAGCGATCCGAACTTGGATTTGGCACTGCTGAACATTCCGGCAGACAAACTGCCTGCTTTGCCGATTGGTGATTCATCGAAACTGCGTGTTGGTGATCTGGTCTTTGCAATAGGCCATCCTTGGGGGCAGCGTGGAGTAGTAACTGCTGGCATAGTAAATGCCTTGAGCAAAGAAAGATTATATAACGGTGACGAGCAGTTGGAGTATATTAAGTCTGATGTGCAACTCGCTCCTGGGAACTCAGGTGGTCCTCTGCTTGATGCGCAGGGCTACGTGGTAGGAGTCAACTCGATGATCACGAGAGGTGCCCTTTCCATAGCAATCCCAAGTAATGTCTTGAGTAAATGGGCTACACAGTTACCTCTGGCCCGCATCACCCTGGGAGTGCTGGTACAGCCAACGGAATTGCCAGCCACTGTACGCCAGCGCTTAGCGAATCGGCAAGCCCTGGGATTGCTCGTAGTTGGTATCATCTCAGGTGGACTTGCAGAGCAGGCAGGCCTGTTTGTCGGTGATGTTCTCCTTGACATCGCAAACAAGCCCTTGCATGACGTGGTAATACTGCGTGCAATGTTAGCGCAAAATAGTACCCAGGAGAATGTACGCCTGCATATATTACGCGGTGGAGTGGTTCAGGAGATCGACGTAGCCTTAACAGTACGGGAGCAGGCTGCATGATTGGTGTGTTCATTATAGCGTCGGCACCGACGATGCGCGTAGGCCTACGCACGGTACTCACAACTAGTGAGATACAAGTGGTTGGCGAGGCATCAATGCCTGTCGAACTCACTAGCGGGCTAGCTGAAATCGATGTCGTCGTTGTGGCAGACGAAGAATGGCTGCAAGAATTGCAACCAGCAGTTGCAGAGAGAGAGATGCCAGCTCTCGTAGTCCTCTCTAGCGACAGCCATCGTCTGCTCTCACTAATGAACACACTCTCACCTCACGGCTGGGGAGTTGTGCCGCCGGATGCTTCCACGGCACAACTCCAAGCGGCCGTGTCGGCGGTTGCCCAAGGCCTGATCGTCCTTTCCACGATGCAAGCAGAACACATGCTTGAACAGCAGAGAGCCATCGAGTTCAGCGATATCGATCCTGTCTTACCAGGTGAAGCACTGACAACGCGCGAGCGCGAAGTTTTGGAGCTATTAGGCCAGGGATTACCAAATAAGCTAATTGCCCGTAAACTTCAGATCAGTGAACATACGGTCAAGTTTCATGTCTCCTCAATTTATGCGAAACTTGGAGCAACAAGCCGCACCGATGCGGTGAGTCGCGGAGTACGCCGTGGCCTGATAACCCTTTGATAGCAAAAACGTGCCTCTTTCTGTGGACGTGTGGTTCCATCATCCTGTTGACCCGCGGCTATGCAAGACTTCTTTAAGGGTGGTGAGTAGGTCGTCGATTTCAAATGGTTTTTGCAGCCCAATGAGTTGACGCCGATTATGCCGAAAGAGGGAGGGTAAAATGAAATGTTGCGCCTTGGCCTTTCTTACTCTCCACCCACATCTGTCCACCATGTCGCTTGACAATCTCACAGGAGATGTAGAGGCCAATGCCCAGCCCAGGATAGGTTTTTTCTTCGGGATCAGTGACTTGGTAGAACCGGTCAAAAATCTTTTGTTGATGCTCTTTGGCAATTCCAATCCCAAAATCTTGGACACTTACCAGAATCTTGTTCTGGTCTTTTGTGACACATATCAGCAGTGTGTCTGCTTCAGGAGAGTACTTGATTGCATTGTTCAAAAGGTTAATCAACACTTGCCCGATACGGTCCCGATCTCCAAACACCTCAGCCTGCGTTTGTCCTTCAAGTTGCAAATGATGCGTCTGTGTCGTTGCCTGGACATTTTCTGCGATTTCTTGCACCAGAGCATCCATCTCAAAGCGTTCTTCTCGATAGGCAAGTTGGCCTGTCTGCATCTTGGAAAGATCGAGTAGATCGTTAATCAATTTAGTTAGCTTATTTACTTGGGCATTGATGCGGGTAAGGAAATAAAGCTCTTGTTGATTTCCTTGTGTGGTCAAGCGCCGTTCCAAGAGGCTGAGGAAGCCTTTGAGACTGGTCACAGGCGTTTTGAGCTCGTGACTCGCCATACTGATAAATTCATCTTTGCGTTTATCCAGTTCTTTGCGCTCGCTGATATCTAAGACAAAGCCAATGCAGGTCTCGGTCTGCTCAATGCGTGCCACAGCAACTAGGACAGGTATCCGTTTCCCACTTTTATGCAGGTATTCTTTTTCATATGGATCTGACGAGCCTACTTCTTGCATCGCTTTAAGCGCATTTTGGCTCAAGTGGTGAAGCTCAGGTGGGGTGAGTGCATCGCGCTTCATGGCTCCTACAACCAATTCTGCTCGTGTGTAGCCGAGTAAATCGAGAAAGGCATTATTGGCATCCAGAAAGGTACCAGTAAAATCCGAGACAAATATGCCGATGAGATTGGAGTCAAATAACTGCCGAAATTTGGATTCTAACTGTCTATGCTCAGTGATATCACGGGCAATGGCAGATGCCCCAATGACGGTACCAGTGCTATCCTTGATCGGAGAAATGGTGACGGAGACGTTTAGGGAAGTACCATCCTTACGCACGCGTATCGTCTGGTAGTGATCAATACGCTCTCCTTGCTGAATGCGTGCCATGATCTGCATAAACTCATTTTGCCGATCCGGCATGAAGAGAAGAGTGACTGGCTGGCCCACGATTTCCTGAGCAGTGTACCCATACATACGCTCTGCCGCCGCATTCCAACTGGTGATGATTCCCTCCAGATCTTTGCTAAGAATAGCATCATCAGAAGACTCAACAATAGCGGCTGAGTGAAGCAGAGCCTTCTGGCGCTCGGCAATCTCAGCATGGAGCGAGTGGTTGGCTTCGTGGAGGTTCTGGAAGCCTAGGGCATTGCTGAGAGCAATAGAAGCGAGATGTGAGAGGGCAAGTAACGTTTCCTGATCAGATGGGGTAAAATCGGTATTATCTTGTTTATTATGTAGTTCGAAGAAGCCAAGGAGATCGCCCTGTGCATCCAGAATGGGGGTAGAAAGGGCGGAGCGAATGCCAAATTGGAGGCACAGTTCCTGCACAATCTGCTGATCGGAGAGAGTATCATTAGTAAGGTAAGGAACTTTATGCACGATCAGCCAACCAGGTAGCCCATGATTGGGGGGCCAGCAGTATTCAAGTGGCAAGACATGATCTCCCTGAAAATAGCAGTGACAGACCATGCCTTGAGGCGTGTATAAGCCTGCACAGCCCGACTCCGCACCTATCAGGGACTTGGCATCTTGGATGAGTCTATCCAAGAGCGTATCGACCTCAAACGTGGAGTTGAGCCGCTGAGCAATGTGTAGCAGCAAATGGCTGATCGATTCTGTCTGAAAATGAAGTCCCTGAGTAGAAGCTTGCGGCAAAGAGGCGCAAGACAATGGCTCACAACCAGTTGGCTGAAGAGCTTCTTGGCTCTCTGATTGATTAATTGACATCCTGTTGATCCTCTTTTGCAGAGGAGATGCCTCCTCTTTGTATTGTAGATCCCGATGGCCCTACTATAACATTTTTTCTCTTCACGCACAAACTGAACAATGTGAAAGGAGTGGCCTCACTCTCTGTGTAGTAAAATAGTTGCTGCTATAGTGTGACCCACATTCCGCAGTTTGGCACGAGGCTTTTTAGAATATTGTGGAACGCTCTTGTGGTGGTGGTAGATACTCAATGCCTCATTGGTCAAGATGTCCTCAAAATGTCCTTTAAACGTCCTTGCCAAAAGCCTCTCTTTTGGGTACTCTTACCACAGGAGAAACGTTGTGAGAGGGATTTTTGAAGTACGAGTACTCTCTTATTCAGCCTGCTAGGAAGTGTCAAGTTCATTTAAACCATAGCGAAGAGTGCAAAGAGAGTGAGGCGCATGTTTTGTAGTCGTACCCTCTACAAAACAGAACCTTGAGCTAAAGAGTATCTGATCACTTTGTTTTGGTACAGCCACCTTGGCTGGTGGTGGTCGATCGTCGGTGGAATGCTCTTTTTGTGTGATTTTTTGAGCTCACCACCGATAACAGAAGTACATTCGGATGACCTCTTGATGAGAGGAAAGGAGATTCTAAAAGATGAACACGTTTTCCCTTAAGAAGGTACAGGTAACCAAAGTTACCAGCTTGTTAGTGCTTGCGATTTTCGCCATCGCTTTCTTTGCCTTTCCCTTTGGCACTTATGCCATGAAGGGCGGCTGCGGCAAAAAATCGTCTACACTAACGCCTACCCTGAGTAACGGGCTAAATCTTGTAGACAAGGCTATAGTGAAAACTAATCTCACGTTCACATTGAACGGGGTGTATACGGATGCAAATGGTAACCCAAGCACAGGATGGGGATCAAATCCGTCAGGACCCGTTTCGTTCATAGCCCTTTCTACAGGTCAGGTGACGAATCTGACTCAAGGTGAATGGGTCAACGTTACCCCCACTGGTGGCAAGCCGATAAAAGCCACGATCCTAGATGATCAAGGTCTTACGGTGACCGTTTCTGCTCCTTCCGCTCCTCCCGTGTGGGGCATGCTTCAAACCAACCTTCCCATCAAGGTCGCAGCGATCGGATCTAGCGGCAGCTGGTAGTAGCATTTGAATTGGGACCGAAGGTTCTTAGAACCTCCGGTCCTGAGAACCTCTGGTTACTGGTATCTTACCTGACTAGGTGAAAGTAGGTAATATATCTTTGGCTAGGGGCTGGGCACAGCCACATTATCTGGTGGCTGTGCTCAAAAACGTGGCACAATTGAGCTCAAATGAGCATGTCTCCACCGTTTAATGTGGCCGTACCAGGGGCTGACTTTGTGAGCTAAAGCTTCAAGCTCAATTCTAGGTCACTAAAAGCGGCACCTTTTCAGAGAAGGATGCAATATCTGCATTCCTGACAGGTGCCGCTATGATGTCTTCGAGTTGTCGCTCAAATGTCATTGCCAAAAGCTTTTCTTTCGGCTATGCTTATAGTATGAGGCTATAGAGAGCGACATCCCTCATCAGGACTTCGCTTGCAATGCGTCTGATTATACTATGAACTGGATTAATTAAATTACTAAGCTTTTCTGATTGGGACCCATTGAAACACTATTCCGTTGTCAATGTGCTATCGGTAATAATATAGCATATCTATAAATATAAGGATATAAAAATGAAGAAATATATTATGAGAATAATATGGATATCTCAACGACTAAAGAGGATACAGATATCAGAATCACTGAAGAGGATACGAATACCGAAATTAGTGGGATGGATATACCCATTTCTTGCCCTGCTTATTGTTGGGCTAACAGTCTTCGCGGGACAACCGCTTACTGCCGGAGCCGCTGCACACAACAATAGCGCTACCTGCATACAAGGGACAGCAGGTTACAATGGTAATAGGAACTACAATAACTACGGCGAGCCGAACGGTTCGGATGTTTATAGTGGCACTGCTTCACTGCCGAATCCTTGTACCTCCAACATTTCATTTGGCACCAACCAATCTCCAATTACCATACTAGGTTTGCTAACCAAAGATGATCTGGATCAGTACTGTCAACAAAGAGACATACCAGGAGCTTCAACTGCAAACCCAATTACAACTGGCGGTGCACAGAGAGATGGTAATAATGCCTATGCTTGGAAGTGCCACAGGTATTGGACTGGTACTCCTGGCGGTGATGCTTCTGGTACTCGCATCTCAATGAAAGCAGCCTGTCGGTGGGTATTCAATGACAATAGTGCAGAAGATCGTTTATTGAACTATTGGAATACTCATCCTCAACACCCTACCTCGAGTACTGATACCACGACTGATATGACTAGTGCGTGGGAATGCTTCACCAATGCTACATTGCTAGGTGGCATTAACCTCACTCAGTACTGCCAATCTCTCGGCTATCAGAATTACGTACACGATGGTCCTACTGCCTACGACTTTCGCTGCACGGATAATGGGATGCAGAATACTGGAAGATTTGATACCTGGCTTGCGGCCTGTCAATTGCAATATCCGGGGTATGCCTACGTCATAGATCGCTTGGCTCAAGATGATGGCCACCGTGGTTACGTAGATCCTAGATCATGGGAATGCTGGGGCGATCAGGGTGGTAGCAACTTCAACTTCAAAAGCAGGAACAACGGCAACTACAACATGGGCCAAATTAAGATATACGGTATCCTGACTCAAACGCAGCTAGCTAAATACTGTGCATCACGAGGAGGCTATACCAGTGCACGGGTAATGGGTAATAATAAGAATGCCTACAGTTGGAAGTGTGTATCGAGTGATAGTCAGAGTGTAGATAACATCAATATGAAAGATGCCTGTCGAACCGAAGATCGCTTACTGAATTACCGCGATCCTAATTCGTGGGAATGTTTTGGTAATGCTCATCTTGCAGGAGTTACTGACCATGGAATTTATAATCTCCCTGGTTACTGTCAATCGAAAGGCTTTACAGATATGCAGTTGCAGGGTAATAATGCCTATGGTTTTGCATGTGTCAGAAGTAATGGAACAACGAGTCAGAGTCCATTCCAGCAAGTACAAGATTCATTCTACAGCCGCCAGATACCCTTCTCAATGTTGTATGCCTGTCAATGGCAATATCAGGCTTCGTCTTCCTCCGGCGTAATAGATCGCTTGGCTGATAATGATGGCCATGGCGGTTACAACGATGTCCGTGCATGGGAATGCTGGATAGGGGGTAATCAGACATCTTGAAAGAAAGTTCTCCGAATGGAGAAGAACCCAATGGCCTGGATCATCCAGATCAATGAGCTGATTGTAGATGCACACCGTGCGACGTGTAGAATCTAGGGGAAGCATTCCGCAAAGAGTTGATCCTGTATATCCCTGGCGTGTGAAGTACTTCACACGCCGTCTGTTACGGTGGTCCCTTCCTTCTCGTCTCTACATAATAGATAATAGCCTCATCCTATATAACCATACATTTCGATCCATTTGTAAGGAGTGAAATTATGAACTTGCCCTGGGTTGATATCCTCTTTGTCGCAACGGCTTTGCTTCTAGTTCTCAATGGTCTGCGCAACGGAGCACTTTTTAGTCTTATTCACATAGTGTCGATTCCTGTTGCCTTTGTTGTTGCGTATATCTTTGGACCTCGGCTTGTAGTGATATTAGCTGCTAATGCTATGGCTGCTACACCACTCATTGCATATGCGGTGCTCTTCTTAGGTACTGTGCTGATAGTACATATTGTTGGAAGCGTAGTACGTAAAGGTGTGAAATATATCCCGCTGCTTGGTCCGCTAGACTCATTGCTGGGTGGCGTACTTGGCTTTGTAGAGGCATGGTTGCTCTGGTTGCTGCTATTGTTTGCTCTGGGATCATTCCTGGGTGCAATACAGAGTGGGTTTGTGACTGGTTCGATGCTCTTTCAAGGGATAAATTTGAAAGGTTTAAATATCACACCCGGAACGTTCCGGGTGTGGCATGATTTCTACAATCAGGCCGTAACAAATAGTTTGTTCGCAAGAGGCAATGGCTTCTTTGTGATGGTATTGCCTGCGTTGCCTAAGACACTAAAGCCACTGCCAAAAGTGGTTATTACTCATTGTACCTCCATGCCTCAACCTGATTGTAGATGATCCGATCCTACTTGCAAATTTTCCATCACCCCTGTCCTCATCTGAAAGGACCGGGGTGATTTGTATCCAAAAAGTGTCAGTTAACCTTGTAGACAAGAGAAACAATGTGGTATGCTCAGGATGCATAATGCAGAGCTAGTCTCACTGAGGAGGCTGCCAAGTGCCATCAAAGGGCGAGGGAGTAGTTCATGTCGGAACGGAAGCCGCAAACAAGGTATATCCCACTACGTGTTCGCTTTCGTCCAACCAGCGAAAATCCTTCATATGGGCGTGAGCAGAATGTCCCTGTGAATGGAATTTCAAGCTCCTTACAATCAGCTCTAGCTGAGTTTACTCGTCCGAGTGAAACGGAGCGACATGCTAGGCTGGTCAGAGAGTTGTTACGCCTATGCGATCTCTTGCGTACAGATTTAAGTCTAGATGATATGCTACAGCAAATTGCCTCCTCGATTGCTGCGTGCACTGGCTTTCGTGGCCTAGCAATCAACCTGCTGGACGAGAGTGAGAAGATGCTCCGCGTCATTGCCGCAGCTGGCGTGACTGAAGAGGACCAACGTCTCTTGCACGAAAAGCCCTTTCCTGTTGATATCCTCTTCAATCTCATGCGTCCGCAATTTCGTATCAGTCAGAGCTACTTTATTCCTCATGAGCATTTTGGTCTGCTGGCAGATGCAACAGTAGTGATGGTGAAGGATGTAAGTAGAGAAAAAAGTGAAGCTGACCGATGGCATCCTGAGGATTTCCTGTTAGTGCCTCTATATAGCCCACGTGGGCAAGAATTGCTCGGCTGTTTTTCGCTGGATGATCCGGAGGATAATAAGATCCCTACCACGGAGAGTATTGAAATCCTAGAATTGTTTGCACATCAAGCGGCAATGGCGATCGATAATGCCCGCCTTGTCCGCAAGCATGACCAAGAAAACACGGAGCTTGAGCAAGCCATTGGGTCACTATGTGAAGATTTAGAGGTATTGCGACAGGGCGATTTACGCCGACATGTTCGTTCAACGTGCAAAAAACTGCAGCCAGTAGCCGATGCTATCAATACCATGGTTACTGATCTTACTGCCATTCTTAACAATACGCGGATGGTAGCACTGGCTGTAGATGACCACATACACAGGTTGCACCATAGCTCGGAACAACTGTTCAGTGGTAGCACACTGCAAGAGCAGCAGGTGCAACAGCTGTCGCAGGTCATTAGCGATGTTGCCAGCATAATGCACACTATTTCTGAGTGTGCAGCACTTTTGTCCAAGACGGCGGTTGATGCAGTAGATGTGACCGTTGATGCGCAGACAACAGTCGACCGTGCTGTCGAGGGTATGAGCAGGGTCCGCGAAGCTACAATGCAATCGGCACGTGCAATGAAAACTCTTGGTGAAAGTAGTCACGAGGTCAATGAGACGACTCAGGCAATGACTGATCTTGCCACGCGTATGCACCTGCTGGCACTTAATGCTGCAATTGAAGCAACACGTGCTGGTGAGCATGAACAAGGATTTATCGTTATTGCTCAGGAAATACGGGCACTAGCCATGCAATGCTCAGATGGCACTCGCAAAGTGGGAGCGTATATTCGCACTATTCAACATGAAACAGGAACTCTCTCCCAGAGCGTTGAACAGAGTACCCAGCAGGTTATTTTGCAAACGGAGTTGGTGACACAGACTGGTGTAGCGCTGGAGGC
>WNFJ01618119.1_pt3 | contig 18300 bp, 17 predicted proteins | sample 5400461 | NCBI WGS metagenome assembly WNFJ01 (sample SAMN13153349, study PRJNA577476) | soil metagenome | isolation source: 115 cm saprolite on Douglas fir-dominated hillslope | place: USA:California | collected 2013-09-17 | reverse complement strand
ACACTCTCCGCCGGTTCGATCATACTCGCAACCCGCGCCAGTTTTCATCACCTTTGGTGGCGCGCAGCGCCATCCCAGACTCCCTTCCGGTCGCGGCTCTGTTTAGGATGCGGGTTCTTCCTGGACTTCTTCGCTTTCCTTACCGTCCTTGGGCGAATAGTAGGAGTGGTAATAGGTGTACTTGCTATAGAGTTCACCACGGCGCGCGCCGTTGACGACAATGCCGAGAACATTGTTCTGGCAGAGCGACTGCATCGCGCGCGTGATGGAGTCGATAGTGGTGGCGCCGATGCGCACCACGAGAATGGTGCCGTGGCAAAGCGTCGAAAGCAAGTTGGCGTCGGCGGCGAACAACAGCGGCGGGCTATCCAGAATCACCCAGTTGAACAAAGTCGGCAACCGGTCGAGCATTTGCTTGACTTCCTTGAGATTGAGCAGCTCGAGCGGGTTGATGACGGCTTCGCCGGCGGGCATAATGTAAAGATTTGTCTCACCCACCTTGCGGATGGCTTCATGGAGCTGGACCTTTCCCTGGAGATAGTCGGTGATACCGGGGCTGCGGTCGGTCTGGAACAGGTTGTGCACGATGGGCCGGCGGAAATCGAAATCGCAAAGGAGCGTGAGGTTGCCGGCGAGTTGCGCTTCGGCGAGCGCGAGGTTGGTGGCGGCGAAGGATTTGCCTTCGGCCGGCGAGGGGCTGGTGACAACGGTAGTGTGGATGGGCTGCAGGCTCTGCATGTGATTGAGGCGCGTGCGGAGCGTGCGAAATTCTTCGGTGGGGGCTTCGTGCGGGTGCAGCGGATCGATGAGCAGCGCATCCGTGGAAGGAATGTAGGGAATGGTCTGCACCAGATCCAACAGACTCTTGGTGGCTGGCTGCGTATCGCTGGCCGGCACAGCGGCGCTGCGGACGGGCGCTTGAGGTTCGATCACTCCGGGAGCGAACGTGCCGGTTTGCCCGGCCCGGCGCAACGCATCATGAACTCGGCTCATATATGTGTATTGGCTCTCCCTTACATCTTTGTGGCGTAATAGTACACCACGGAGCTTGACATGATCACCACGCCCACGAGGCACGCGGTAGACCAGGCCAGCCAAGCCAGGCGCTTGCGGCGCCGGACGACCAGATCGTTCTCGAGCAGCGGGATGCTGCCCAGAACCGGAAGCTGCGTGTAAGCGCGAACGTCCTTGAGATTCTTGAGAGCGGTGTCTTTCATTTCCCTGGCTCCGGCGAGGCACAAGCCGAGGATCAAGCCAATGCCTGTTCCGATGGCGATGATGAGGGCGCGTTTTGGATCCGTAGGTGTCATGGGCAGAGTTGGCGGGTCGAGCTGCTCGAGATGCTCTCCCTGTTGGCGGTTCACCAGCGCAGTGGACATATCGGAATTGGTCACGCGCCGGTCCAGGTCTTCGTATTCCTTCTTTGCCAGGTCCCTTTCGCGGATGAGGGCATCGTACTCCTTGATTCCGATGGGTATGGCTTCGACGCGCGCCTCGTAGTTTTTAATGGTGACGGATAACTGCGTGGCTTGTTTCTTATAATCTTCCAGTTCCATGTCCTTGGCTTCGGTCATACCCTGGAAGCGCTTTATCTGACCGTCGAGGTCACGCTGCTCGCGCTCGAACTGCGGGCTGGGAGGACGTTGCGGCTGTACCTCGGGCTTCTTGGTCTCTTCCTCTTTGAGAATGGCCTCGCGCTGCTTCTTGGCGGTGGCGAGCAGACCGACCAGGCGCTGCACATCGGGCATGGTTTCCTTATAGCGTTCCCGGGCGATTGCCAGATTATCCTCCAGCAGTCCGATCTCGCGATCCTTTTCGGCCAGCTTTTCGTTTTTCTGCTGCTGGACCTGGTCTTGCGCATTGGGATCCTTGAGACCCTGGAGCTGCTCCTTATAAATCCGGATCTGATTCTCATACAGCAACTTCTCCTGAGTCACGCGGTTCATGGCGGTGTTGAGGTTGGTCATCTGGGCGTGCATGTTGGTGAGTTGCTGGTAGTTGGTTTGTTGCTCCTCGGGCAGGCGGCCCATGTTCTTCGAGCGGAACTCGCTCAAGGCCTGGTCGATGCCGTCCAGTTTCTTTTTCGCCCCTTCCCAGCGCTCGCGGAGGAACTGCGTGGTGGACACGGTCTGCTGGGAGGTCTCGCGCACGTTCTCCTCCAGGAAACGCGCCACCAGGTCGGTGCAAACCTTTTGCGCGATGAAGCGGTTGTTGTAGTAGAAACGGATTTGAAAGGCCGGGTACTGCTGGCGATTGACTTGATTCGGGTTGAGGCTCTGCTGCAGGGCCTCCACCTTGATATCGCGCTGGTGCATGGTCTCGATGACATCGTCCAGCGGCAAGCGATCGCGTTCTTTCTTGTAGAGGTTGTGGGTATTGATAATGTTGGTCAGAGTGGCGCGGTTGAGAATCAACTGAACCAGGGAGTTGACGCGTCCCTGAATGTCCATGGTGATGTTGGCGGGGACGAAATTCTCGGGCACTTGGGGCGGCACCACGCGGATGGTGGCGGTGGACACGTAGGTGTCGGGCCACAGGAACGCGATCACCACGGAGGCCACCAGCGCGGCGAAGACGGGGCCGAATATCCAGCCCTTGTGCCGGCGCAAAATGTCGATATAATCCTCCACGTCGAACGGGCGCCGTGTGGTTGTTGCGGAATCCTGGGGTTGCATGCTTCTTTCTTCCTTGCTCCTCAATAGCTACGGGACAATGATGTGGTCGCCACTTTCCACCAAAATATTTTCCTCCAAATGTTTGCCGTGAGTGACATCGTTGTAATTGAACCTGAAGGTCTGACTGCCGCGCAGAACGCGAATCTTCTTGGGGTTGGCAAATTCCTGGAAACCTCCGGCATTGCTCAATGCTTCGAGGACGGTGACGCGCCCAACGAGCGGAAAGGAGCCTGGCCGGCGTACTTCGCCATCGATATAGTATTTCTTGCTTCGGACTTCCTGGACGAAAACGTTCACATCCGGATTGTTGATGATGGTCGAGAGCATGTCCTTGATGGTCTTGGTCAACTCCACCGGCGTCTTGCCGGCGGCTTGCGGTTCGCCAACCAGAGGAATAGTGATCTTTCCGTCGGGCCGGACGACTGCTTGAAACGTGAAATCGGGCTCGCGCCAAGTCCGGATAAACAAAATGTCTTCCGGGCCGATCAGGAATTTGTTCGGATCCACGGCGGCGACGGAACCTTCCGACGGGGCTGTTCCCCCAGGACTAGGAGCAGGCGCGTTCGATTTATCCGGCTTGCTTTGACCGCCTGCCAGGCAGGCAATCAGCAGGATGGCCAGCAATGTAGCGAACGCGGAAACGTGGCACTTCACCTTGCGCATGTTCCTATTACTCCACAACGAAGTGTCGAGCGACTCCTCCGGGTCTCTACTGGGCTTCAGCCGCGCAGATACTTCATTGTACACCGGCTTTGCCGGGCTGGGTCCGCCGGAAAGTTCTTAGTACGCCTAGGCGGGACTAGACTAGTCCCACTCGCCCGGTCCCCTCGCTAACGCTCGGGGTTGCGATGAAGGGCTGCTGGCTGCCGCTCGCGGCGTAGCGGGCGAATCGTTTACAGTAGATATGGTTGTTCCAGATGAAATATTTTCTCGCAAAAACCGATCCTGAAACCTATTCTGTTGGCCAGTTCGAGAAGGCGCGGAAGACGGTCTGGGATGGCGTGAAGAATCCGCAGGCCGTGCGGGCCATCCGGGAGATGCGGCCCGGAGATAAGGTCTTTATCTATCACAGCGGTGGCGAAGCGGCTGTGGTGGGGCTGGCGAAGGTGGCCTCGGAACCGCGGCCGGACCCGAAGAATCCGAAATTGGCTGTGGCGGACTTCGAGTTCGTGGGTCGAGTGGAGCCTCCAGTGACGCTGGCGGAGATCAAACAGTCGAAGTTATTCGATGACTGGGCGCTGGTGCGGCAGGGAAGGCTCTCGACCATGGCGGCGCCGGAGAAGTTCGTCGAGTGGGTGCGAAAGCGGACGGGGGCGAAGATCTAATTGGCCACGGATGGACACGGATACACACGGATACACATTTTTTAGCCGCGGATGAACGCGGAGGAACGCGGATTACGCTGGCATGAATACGGGTTCGGCTACTTCGCTGGCGGTGAAGTAGGCGGCGTCGGGGTGGTGGAAGACCATGGCGCTGACGCTGGCTTCCGGGTCCATCATCATGCCGTCGGTAAGGCTGACGCCGATATCTTCAGGCTGGAGGAGCTTCCAGATGCCTTGCTGATCGTCCAGGTTGGGGCAGGCCGGGTAGCCGAAGCTGTAGCGTTTGCCGCGATAGCGTGAAGTAAAACGTTCCTGCATGGTCATGGCCGGAGGATCGGGGAATCCCCAGTCTTCGCGAATGCGGCGATGCAGCCACTCGGCGCAACCCTCGGCGGTTTCGATGGCGAGCGCCTGGAGCGCGTGGGCCTTGAAGAATTCGCCGGCTTGCTTGGCTCGCTCGGATTCCTCGCGGACTCCGGCGCCGGCGGTGACGACGAAAATCGCCAGATGATCGCGGCGGCTCTCTTCGGCGTCGAGAATATAATCGCTGAGGCACAGTCCATGGGGGCGTGGCTGGCGGCCGAATTGGAATATGTGGAACGGGCTTTCGCCACCGGGCGCGAAGAGTTGAATCGCATTGCCGTCGCGCTCAGCTTCGAAGAATCGCCAGACTGCTTTCACCTGCATGAAGCGCGCGGCCTCGGCTTTCACGGCCTCGACGTCGTGGAACAAGCTGAGCGCCTTCGGATCGCGCTCGGCCAGGAGCTTTTCGAAATTGCCTTTGAATCCGAGATGACGGCCGTAGAGCATGTAGGGATTGATGTAGCTCCAGACTTCGGCCAGGTTGGGGACGTCGCGGACGCGCCGGTCGAGATAGGGGGCGGCCGGGATGGGGATGTCCGAACGCACCCTCGCGCTACGCGCTTCGGCGGGGCTGGCGGCTGGTGGCTGGTGGCTGGTGGCGGCCGGGATCTCGGTTTCTCCGAAGATGTGCGACGCCAGGACCTGTTCGCGCGTCGCAGGGTCCATGATTTCGTTTAGCAGGCGCAGGCCGGTCATGGCGTCCTTGGCGTAGAACGTGGGGGCGGCGTAGCTGGGGGCGATTTTTGTTTTGGTGAATTTTTCCGATAGCGCTGCGCCGCCTACGAGCAGGGGGACTTGCACTCCGTTGTCCTTCAAGTCGCCGCCGGTGACCACCATCTGGTGGGCGCTCTTCACCAGCAAGCCGGAGAGACCGATGGCGTCCGGCCGGTGCTCGCGCCAGGCGCTGATCAGATCTTCCGGCGGAACCTTGATGCCCAGGTTGATTACCCGATAACCGTTGTTGCTGAGGATGATTTCGACCAGGTTTTTGCCGATGTCATGGACGTCACCCTTGACGGTGGCCAGGATGATCTTGCCACGCGTTGCAGTTTCGGCCTTCTCCATGAACTGCTCCAGGTGGCTGACGGCGGCCTTCATCGCTTCGGCGGACTGCAGGACTTCGGCGACGATCAGTTCGTTGTTGTTGAAGAGGCGGCCGACCTCGGTCATGCCGATCATCAGCGGGCCATTGATGATGTCGAGCGGCGCGGCGCCCTCGGATCGCTTGCGGTCCAGGTCGGCGATCAAACCGTCCTTGGTGCCCTCGATGATGTAGTTGGCCAGGCGCTGGTCGAGCGGAACGTCGGCAGCTTTCTTTTTCTCTTTCTTGCCAGCCCCACGGAAATGCTCTGCGATGGCTGCGATGTGGAACTGGTTGATGGCGACTTTTTGTTCGCGCGACTGCTGGCGCCAGTCTTCGGGCGCGGTTTTCAACGCATCGGCGGCGGGCGGCGTGTTGAACAGCAGATTCTCGGCGAGGCGGCGCTCTTCGACGGGGATGGAGGCGAAGCGCTCCAGCTTTTCGGCGTTGACGATGGCGAGATCGAGGCCGGCCTTGGTGGCGTAGTACAGGAAAACCGAATTCACAACTTCGCGAGCGGCGGGCGGGAGGCCGAAGGAGATGTTGGAAACGCCGAGAATGGTCTTGACGAAGGGGATGTTCTCTTTGATCAGCCTGACGGCTTCGATGGTCTCGACCGCGCCGCCCACGTAGTTCTCGTCGCCGGTGGCGCAGGGGAAAACCAGCGGGTCGATGGCGATGTCCTCGGGTGCGAGGCCGTACTTCCCGGTGAGAAGGCGGACGGAGCGCTGCGCGACGGCAAGCTTGCGCTCGCGCGTGAAGGCCTGGGCTTGTAGCTTGTCTTCATCGATGGTTCCGCAGACCACCGCGGCGCCATACGCTTTGGCGATGGGGCAAAGTTTTTCGAATTTCTCTTCGCCGTCCTCGAGGTTGATGGAATTAATGATCGACTTTCCCTGGCAGTAGGTGAGCGCGAGCTCGACGGCGTTGGGATCCGTGGTGTCGATCATCATCGGGGCCTTGATCTTGCGGATCAGCTTTTCGTAGAAGGGCCGGATGTCCTGGATCTCGTCGCGATCGCTGGATTGCAGGCAAACGTCGACGATGTGCGCGCCGTTTTTGATCTGCCAGCGCGCGATTTCGCTGGCTTCTTCCCACTTTTCCTCGGCGATCAGGTTCTTGAACAGGCGCGAGCCGATCACGTTGGTGCGCTCGCCGACGATAAGCGGGCGATTGCTTTCTTCGGCCTCGACCAGTTCCTTGTTGGAGTAGTAGGCGCGATGCGACGACGGTTTGATTGCACGAGGCTTTTTGCCGGAAGCCACTTGAGCGATAGCGCGAATGTGGGCCGGAGTGGTTCCGCAGCAGCCGCCGACCAGATTCAACCAGCCGTGATCGATGAATTTTTCGAGTTGCGCCGCCAGCGAGTCGGGCGTTTCTCCGAACTTGCCTTCCGAATTGGGCAGGCCCGCGTTGGGGTAGCAGGAGATGCGGTACGAGGACATCTCGTGCAGGGAGCGAATGTGATCGGTCATCAGATCGGGACCGGTGGCGCAGTTCATGCCGATCGCGAGCAGGTCGTTGTTGGCAACGGAAGCGTAGAGCGCGTCGATGGGCTGGCCGCCGAGCATGGTGCCGTTGCGCTCGATCGTCACGGAGACGATGACGGGGATTGTACGGGCCAAATCCCGGCGGAGCCGTTGCACGGCCAGGAGCGCGGCTTTGAGGCTGCCGGTATCGAAGCAGGTTTCGATGAGCAGGAAATCGGCGCCGCCCTCGACCAGCGCTTTGGCCTGCTCGTAGTAGGCATCGCGCATTTGCGGGAAGGTGGCGGTGGCGGTGATGTTCAGGTCCTTGTTCGTGGGGCCCATAGAGCCGGCGACGAAGCGTGGCTTGGCGGGAGTGGAGAACTCGTCGGCGGCCTGGCGGGCGATTTTGGCGGCGGCGTAGTTGAGTTCGTAGGCTCGATCGTCGAGCTTGTTGTCTTTGAGAGCGATGCCGGCTCCGCCGAAGGAGTTGGTTTCGATGATGTCGGCGCCGGCTTCGAGATAGGCGCGGTGAATCGTTCCGATGACGTCGGGGCGCGTGACGGACAGAATCTCGGGACAGTTCTCGCGGCCGAGATAATCCGTCTCGATGGAGAGCGGCGCCTCGTGGATCATGGTGCCCATGGCGCCGTCTAAAACCAGAATTCGGTCCGCTAGAGCGTCGTCGAGCAATTGGGTTCGATTGGACATCAGTTCCTTGGTTCCTTCGTTCTCTGGTTTCACTAGTTCGGAGGCTGAGCGTTGGGCGAAACCAAGGAACTAGAGAACCAGGGAACGAAGGAACCTGCGTCTACTTTTAGTTTAACGGACCGTCTATTCGGTTGCAGAAGCGTTCGACAGCGGTGCAAGCGAAGTTTCGTTGAAGCTGTAACCGAAACCGCGGACGGCGCGAATGAACCAGGGATTGGCGGGGTCCGATTCGATTTTTTGGCGGAGGCGGAGAATATAAACGTCGACGGTGCGATCGGTGACCGCTCGATCCTGGCCCCACACCGCGTCCAGAAGCTGTTCGCGGCTGTAGACGACGCCGGGGCGGCTCATTAGAAACTCCAGCAGACGAAATTCCGTGGCGGTGAGTGAAATTTCTTTTCCGCTCAGAAGCACGCGGCAGCTTGCACGATCGAGCTCCAGAGCGCCTGCGCGGATGGAGCGCGCCGGCTGGGTCTGGGTGCGGAGCTGGTTCTTGATGCGCGCAATCAATTCACGGATGAAAAATGGCTTTACGATGTAATCGTTCGCGCCCAGCTCGAGTCCGACGATCCGGTCCGTTTCCGAGACGCGGGCAGTGAGGAAGATCACGGGAACGTGCGCGAGTTCGGAGTGATTGCGGATGGCCCTGCAGATTTCGAGGCCATCGGAATCGGGCAGCATGATATCAAGGATCACGAGGTCGGGACGCTCGCGGCGGCAAAGTTCCACGGCGCCCTTTCCGGTCTGGGAGCCGGCGATGGCGAAGCCTTCTTTATCGAGGTTGTATTTCAGTAGAGCGAAGAGATCGGCGTCGTCTTCAATGAGCACGATTTTCTTCATACGTAGCTTACTTGAAGGTAACGCGATTCTGGTTACAGAAGAATTACAGCCGCGTTACAGCCGGCTGACGGGCCGGGTCAAGCCGCGCGGGAATTGATACAAGCCGTTTTCGACGATGTAGAAGGCGACGGCCGGGGGCAACTCCGGCGGCATTTCCCCGGCGGCGAGACGGCGGCGAATCTCGGAGGAGGACACGGGCAGCGCTACCGTATCCAGCCGGTGCACGCGCGCTCCGGGCGGCGCCGTGTACTGGTGGCCCGGCCGGGTGACGACGATGAATTTGGTCAGGCGCAGCAGGTCTTCCCAGCGATGCCAGGACTCGATTTCCGCGAATGCATCGGCTCCGATGATGAAATACGGCTTGTGTCCTGAGGCACGCACCGATTCAATCGTATCGATGGAGTAGCTTTTGCCGCTGCCGGCTTCGAGTAGTGACATGAAAAAACGTGGATCGGCGGCCTCGCACGCCACCTCCACCATGTAACAGCGGTCGTCCCAGGTGGCGCCGGTCTGGTCGGATTTGTGCGGCGGGTTAGCAGCCGGAACGAACCACACCTGATCGAGGCGAAACTTGTCGGCCGCTTCACGCGCCACGGTGAGGTGGGCGTTGTGAACCGGGTCGAAGGTGCCTCCGAACAGTGCCAGTCTCATCGAGGAGTTTGCTGAAAAAGGCCGACACAGGCACGAATGCCTGTGAAACTAAATCTGTGTTTCTTCATCGGTGGGGCGGACCCCCTGGTCCGCGCCGGACGCCCCCGTCCGGCTGGCCGGTGCAACGAAGAGGCCGGCCAGGGCGTCGGCCGCGGACGAGGGCGTCCGCCCCACAGGGTCTTCATCAACTTTGGTGGGCCGCAGGCGCACAGAGGACGCTACGCCTTGACCGGCTTGGTGGAAGCCTTCCAGCTCTTTTCGTCCCAGAACAAGACATGGCCCTCGCGGTAGCTTTGCACTGCCAGGTTGATGACGGCCTGGGCGCGAGCGCCGGTCTCGACATCCAGGTGGGGTTTCTCGCGAGTACGGATGCAGTGCAGGAAGTTATCGACGTGCGCGGTCATCATGTCGGCCGGATCGACCGGAATCTTGACCGGGTCCTTGCCGAATTTGGCCAGGTATTCGGGCTTCAGCGTGGTTCTATCTTTGGCCTGGCGGTCGTACTTTAGCTCGGGGATGACCGTGATGTATTCGGCGCGGCTTTCGAACTGTCCGTTCTCGACCATGATGATGGTGCCTTCATGGCCGCGAATCAGTCCGGGGATGTGATGCGAGTTGGCCATGGAGGAACTGAGGACGAGTGAATGGCCGGCGGCGTAATCGGCCACCAGCATGAACGTATCGGGGACTTCGCGCTCGTCCTTGAAGATGTAGATGCCGCCGGTACCGGAGACGCGCGACGGGAATTGCGCTTCGCCCCAACAGATCTGCAGCGGCGCGACGACGTGATAGAAAAGATCGGTGGCGATGCCGCCGGAATAATCCCAGTATTTGCGGAAGCGGAAGAAACGATCGGCATCGTAGGGGCGCCTGGGCGCGGGGCCGAGCCAGGTCTTCCAGTCGATGTAGTTATCGCCCTTGCCGTCTGGGCCGGCGTCCTTGTCGATGGTCCAATTCCATTCGCCTTCGATGGAGTTGCGATGGTAGGATCCCTGGCTCATGATCATCTGGCCGATCATGCCGTCGGCGATGGCCTTGCGCGCCTTCCACCATTGGTCGCCCGAGGTGGTCTGCGAGCCGACCTGCAGGACCCGCTTGGTCTCATTCACGGTGCTGACCAGTTGCTTGATCTCCTCGTTGGTGTGGCACATGGGCTTTTCAAGGTACACGTCCTTGCCATGGTCCATGGCATCGAGCGCGATCTTGGCGTGCCAATGGTCGGGCGTGGCGACGATGACGGCGTCGACGTCGGAGCGACCGACGATCTCGCGGTAATCCAGATAGCCGTTGCACTTGAGCTTCTCCGCGTTTTGCCGCTTGCGTTTTTCATAGACGTCGCAAACCGCGACGATCTGGCAGGAGTTGTTCTTCTCGCCTTGCTTGGCGAAGACTTCGGCAACGTAGCTGCCGCGTCCGCCGGCGCCGATGACGCCCACGTTGATGCGGTCGTTGGCGCCGATCACGCGGCCGCTCATCTTCGCGCCGCGTCCGGCAAGGGCGGAATTGGCGAGGCCGAGCGACACTCCGACACCGCTCGCCGTTTTCAGGAAATCTCTTCGGCCGACCGGGCCGTTGTTTTCTGGCATGGTTCCCTCCCCAGTTGGGATTTGGTTGTGAATTTCAGTTTAGCGCTCTACGGTGGCTGGTGGCTAGTGACTGGTGGCTGGCGGCCGGTGGTAACGGAAAGTAACGCCGGTTCGTCTTCTGAGTGGTATGCACTGGAGAGTGGTTGCGGTTTTGGCGGTGGCATTGATTGCCGCCGGTCAGAAGGTCCCGCTGGCAAATTTCACGGGTAAGGTGCACGGGGTCTCTAGCAAGCAGGTCACGATCGAAAATCCGGATGGCAACCTGGTGGACTTCGAGATCAATCGGAAGACGCGCGTGATGCGGGGCAAGAAACAGATTACGCAATCCGATTTGGCAACGGGCGAGACGGTGACGATTGAGGCACGGCAGGAAAGGTCTGCCTTTTTCGTGATGGCTCGGTTGATTGCGGTTACGATCGCGGTTCGGCCGGATTAGCGTGACGGCCCTATGCCGGACTTCAGATCGTGCAGCACGCTGAGCATTCCAGGCACCAGCGTGACTACGAACAGCACGGGCAGGATAAAGAGGACGATGGGGAACAGCATCTTGATGCCGGCTTTGGCCACCATGGCTTCCACGCGCAGGCGGCGGCGCGTGCGGAGCGCATCGGCGTAGACCTTGAGCGCTTGCGCGAGGCTGGTGCCGAAGCGCTCGCTCTGCACGATCATGGCGGATAGCGACTTGAGGTCTTCGATGCCGGTCCTGCGCACAAGTTGCTGGAAGGCGACGCTGCGTTCCTGTCCGGCCTTTACCTGCATGACGACGGTGGCGAACTCGGCGGCCAGCTCGGGATAGATGAACTCCAGCTCCTCGCTGACACGCAGCATGGCTTGATCGAGCGCCAGTCCGGTTCCGAGCACGATGCCCAGCAGGTCCACGGAGTCGGGCAGCGCCTCCTGCAACTTGCGGCGGTAGCGCCTCACTAACCGATGCAGCACCTGCGGAGGCAGCAGCCAGCCTAGAATCGCGGCGGCGGCCATGCCCCCGAGCTGTGTGGTGAGGGGATTGTTCCACTGGAAATAGAACATCACGCCGAGCGCGGCGAGCATGAAAAGAGTATGGCCGAATATGTACAGGCCGAGGGATTCTTTCCGGCGGATTCCGGCTTGCGCCAGCTCGCGCTCGGTACCGCGAAGCCAGCTCTCGCCGCCGGGAAATAGGCTGACGAAATAAAGAAACGTGTTGAGCACTCCGCCACCGCCCTTGCGGCGGGGAGCGCGCGCCGAACTTACCATGGCATGGCTCTGCAGCTCTTCCAAGCGATCGCCCAGTGGATCTTCCTGGTTGCGGAACAGAAGATAGCCCGACCAGAACATCGCCGCGAGCGTGGTGAAGGCCAGGATGAAGAATAAGGTGAGAGTCAACATAGGCTCAGAACCTCGGGCTCGCAATCTTGCGGATCACCAGGATGCCGACGATTTCGGAGATGATCGCGTAGGTCAAGAATTTGCTGCCCACGTCGTCGGTGTAGAGCAGGCGGATGTACTCCGGCTTGAGAAACCAGAATCCGATGGCGACGACAATCGGCATGGCGCACAACAGTCCGGCCGAGAATCGCTGCTGCGCCGTGGAGGCCTTCATCTTGGCGGCCAGATTCAGGCGCTCGCGAATCAGCAAGGCGAGATTCTCCAGCACCTGGACCATGTTGGCGCCAGTTTGCCGCTGCAGGATCAAGCCGGTGACGAAAAACTTGAGATCGATGAGAGGCACGCGGAGTCCCAGGTTGCGCAGCGTGTCCTCGATGGGAGAGCCGAGCGCCAGTTCCTCGATCACCTTGCGGAACTCCATGCGCACGGGGTCGAAGGTCTCCTGGGCCATGGTCTCCAGGCCGCTGTGGATGTTGTGGCCGGCTTTCATGGAGCGGTTGAACAGGTCGATGGCGTCGGGGAGGTTCTCTTCGAATTTCTTGAAACGCCGTTTGCGCTTGAAAATGACGTAGGCGATGGGCAGCCAGCCGAACAAGAGCGCGATCAGCAGACGCAGGAGGATTAGCGTCATGCCGAGGAAACCGAGGATGAAGTACGTGCCGAGGGCCAGCAGAATCGCCAATGCGAAGACCTCGGCGGCGCGGTATTTGAGATTGGCCTGGTCGATGTATTCCTGGAGGCGCTCGAGGAGTTTCACCCAACCGACGAAGTCGCCCAAGAACGCCAGCGCGCCTCGCTCTTCGCGGCGCAGGAGATCGGGGGACATCTTCGAGCGGCCGCTGGAGCGGGCGCGCAGCTCGCGCAGGCGCGTGGTGAGGACCTGCTGGGCTTGCTGCTGGGGGACACTGAAGGTGTAGTACGCGGCTCCGAGGAGAGCGCCGGTGAAGATGAGGAAGGCGACTAGGAGGAACATACTTTACTTGGCCGCGAATGAACGCGAATGAGCGCAAATAGGGACTGATGGGATTCGCGTTTATTTGCGTTTATTCGCGGCCTCATTTATTTCTCCTTGATCGCATACTCTTCGTGGAAAATGGATTGGCCCAGATGAATGCCGTAGGCTTTGAGCCGCGCCAGGGATGCTGGTTTGTAGCCGGTGGCGGCGAACTTGCCTAAGACGCGGCCGCGCGGGCTGACGCCGGTCCGCTCGAAGGTAAACACGTCGTTCATGATTACGTGATCGTGTTCCACTCCGGCTACTTCGCTGATACCGGTTACTTTGCGCGTGCCGTCGAACATGCGGGAAGTGTGCACGACGATCTGGATCGCCGAGGTCAGCATCTGCCGGATCACGTTGTCCGGAATGTGCTGGCTGGCCATCATCACCATGGTTTCGAGGCGCGAAAACGCGTCGCGCGGAGAATTGGCGTGCGTCGTGGTCATGGAACCGTCATGACCCGTGTTCATGGCTTGCATCATGTCCAGCGCCTCCGGGCCGCGGCATTCGCCGATGACGATGCGGTCGGGCCGCATGCGGAGAGCATTAATCACCAGATCGCGCTGCGTGATTGAGCCCGCGCCTTCGATGTTGACGGGGCGCGTCTCCAGGCGCACTACGTGCGATTGCTGGAGTTGCAACTCGGCGGTGTCTTCGATGGTCACGATGCGCTCTTCTTCGGGGATGAACCGCGAGAGCGTGTTGAGCATGGTGGTTTTGCCGGAACCCGAGCCACCGGAGATGACCACGTTCAGGCGGGCCTCGACGCAGCCGCTCAGGTAGTCGAGCATGCCGGTGGTCAGAGTTTCGTTCCGCAGCAGATCCTCGGTGGAAAGCAGTTTCTTGCCGAAGCGGCGGATGGTGAGCACGGGACCGATCAGAGACAGCGGCGGGATGACGGCGCAGACGCGCGAGCCGTCGTCCAGGCGCGCGTCCACGATGGGCGAGGAATCGTCGATGCGGCGTCCGACGTTGGACACGATACGATCGATGATCATGCGCACGTGGGACGCATCCTTGAAGCGGACGTTGGTTTCGTTCAGTTGGCCGTTGCGTTCGATGTAGACATTGTCGAAGCCGTTCACCAGAATGTCGCTGATGGCAGGGTCCTTGAGCAGCGGCTCGAGGGGCCCGAGGCCGAACACTTCGTCCAGGACTTCTTCGATCAGGCGCTCGCGCTCGGTCACCGTCATGGGGATGGATTCCTCGGCGATCAAGCGTTCTACCACGTTTCCGACTTGCTCGCGCACGCCGTCTTTGTTGAGCGACTTGAGTTGATCGGGCGAAAGGGAGTTCAGCAGCTTGTTGTGGATTTTCGTCTTGATACCGAACCATCGGTCGGCGCCGGTCGCGGGACGGGGGAGAGAGCGGGTCGACATCTAGAAGCCGTTCCTTGGTTCTTTAGTTCTTTGGTTCATTGGTTCAGGTGTCATCATGCTGATTTGGCTTCTGCTGTTTTGACGCCGGTGGCTTTGTCTACGAATGAGCGGAAGACGCGGTCGAAGTCGCCGGCAGCCTGGCGGTCTTCAACGAAGGGACGGCCGCGATTGATGGCGGCGACCACCGCGGGCGAGTTGGGGATTCCGTAGAAGACCGGCTGGTTGAGCGTCTGTTGGATCTGTTCGAGCGATGCCGAATTGGGGCTGTGGCGCTTCTGGTAGTGGTTCACGATTACTTTGAGCTGATCCTGATTGAATCCCATGCGCATCAGGGCGGCGACATAACGCTGCGCGTTGCGGATGGCCGGGAAATCCTGGGTGATCACCATGAATACGGTGCTGGAAGTCTGGAGCGAGCCGAGCACTACTTCATCTATCAGGTAGCGGCCGCAGTCCACCACGATGGATTCGTATTTCTCGACCAGAAAGTTTGCGAATTCGCGAAACATCGGTTCGGTGAAATGCGCGCGGCTGTCGAGGGAATCGGGCGGGCCGACGAGAAAGAAGCCCAGCGGATCGCGCGTGACGAATCCTTCAAACAGCGCTTGATCCATGCGGTCGAGATTCTCGCCCACCTCCTGCAGGGTATACTGCGGGGCGGCGCTCACCTGCATGGCGGCGTCGTTCCCGGTCCAATCCAGGTCGAGCAGGACGGTCTGCTGCTTGCGTTGCGCCAGAACTCCGGCGAAGTTCACCGCCAGAGTAGTTGTGCCGACGCCGCCCTTGGTCCCCAGGAAGGAATAGATTTTGCCCAACCGGCTGGAGGCAACGGCGGCACGGCGCGGCGCTTTTTCCAGGCGCGCTATCGCATCGCGAAATTCCATGCGTTTCAGCGGCTGCACCAGAAAATCGTTCGAACCGGAACGGAGCGCGGCGATCACCAATTCGCCTTCGGCGGAGAAATTGGATGCGATGACATACAAATCCGGCGCGGCCTGCTTCAATCGTTCCAGCGCCTTCAGATTGCCGTCCATGTCACCGGCCAGGTCGATCATGAGCGCGGCGTCGGGATTGCGTTCCAGGTCCTGCAAGACGCGGATGTAGAGGTTGGCGGTGACCTCGGGATACTCGGAGATCACCTTCGCGTTGGGGACGTTCAGCAGGTTCTCGCGAACCATTTCGCGGAAGTGATCGTCGGAGGAGGCGATGAGGAGAGATATCGGCATAGGAAAATGTTAAGGGAGACAAACCCCCTGATCCGGATCGCAGCCCGCGCTTTCGATGGCGGTGGATGCCTGGAAATCCGGGATGCTGACCGGCTGCAGGCCGAGGTATCCGACGAAGTTCCGAAACTGATAGTTGATGACGTGAATGGTCACGGTGTCGGGGATGCACGCGGTGCTGCAGTCGGTGTCGCACGTGAAGGGATTCAGAACTCCGGTGTCGGGATCCTTCGAAAAGTAGTTCACGTCGATCTCGGCGGGGCCGTTTTGAAACTGTTCCTGATCCACCATCTGCGGGACATGGGTCTTCATGTAGTTGAGCACGTTGCCGCCGTCGGCCTGCCAGCAGTGCGTGCTGGCATAGCGCGCGCCATCGCGCGTGAAATCGGCCACGCTGTGCCAGATCCAGAGCAACTGCGAGACGTAGATCAAGCCGAACGTCATCGGCACAATCACGCCGGCGGTGAGGAGAGCGTATTCGACGGTGGCCTGGCCGGATTGAATGCGTCTCGGCGCCATCATGTGCCTCCGTAGGGGACCCGCACTTGAAACTTCAGCGGAATCGGATCCATGGGCACGAATGGAATGTGGGGCGTGACCGAATAGCCCTGGGGAATGGAGACAGCGATGAAGTCCGGCGGCAATCCGCCGTTGACGGTATCGCAGCCGGTGGCCGAGCAATCGCATTCATCCAGCGTTCCGGCCTGAGCGTTCAACCGTTCGATGCGGATGCTGATCATGTCCGCGGTCAGGTTGGAGATGATTGCCGTTCCGCTGCCGTCGGTCGTGCCCGTGAGGGCAAAGTTTTCGGCGGCGGCGACGGCGGGATCGGCGCTGTCGCAGAAATCCACTCCTTGCTGCGTTCCCAAGTAGCGCGCCAGAGAATACAGGATCTTATGAATCGTGTAGTACGTGTACGTGATCTTAGCGATCTCCACAGTACCAAGTAAAAGTACAAAGAGGACCGGCAATACCATCGCAGTCTCGATGGAGGCGCTTCCGGCGTTTCTAGTTTCTAGTTTCTCGTTTCTCGTTTCGGTCCCACCACGATTCCGGAACGAGAAACGAGAAACAAGAAACGAGAAACTAAGGAACGTATTCATTGGTGTAAAACCACCTTTCCCGGTCCGTTGGAGATCTGGCATCCGTCAAATCGTCCCTGTTTTATTGGGACAACGCTGCCGATGTAGAGTGCGCGGAAGCGGCCGTTTTGGTCTGCCGCATTGACGTCGATGAAGTTCAGATCGGGATCCACCAGAAACTGGCGGAAGCCGAGGATGGTCATGCCGTTGGGGTTCAGCGCATCCACAATCGAAACCGTAACTACGCGGCGGCCATTGCCGGTGTAAGATGCGTAGGTGTCGATGTCGGTGTTGTCCGTATCCGGCGTGTAGATAGAACTTAGTGTTTCGACGTCAGGGATCGCCGAACAGACGCCCGGCGGGGTGGGTTCAAAGCGCGTCGTCAGGCCGCACATGGAAGCTTGCACTACGTTCGGTATCGAGTTGGGCGTCGAGCTGCACGCGATGGGTGCGGCGTCCGTCCAGACGACTTCCGTCGCGTTGACCGAGAAACAGGATAGAGCGCTATTGGTGCTTCCGGGCATTCCCTGCGCGGCGATGCGGAAAAGCTGCGAATTCTCGTCGGCGAAAATTGTAGCGTTGGTGTCCAGCCGGTTCACGATCAGATATGGAATGCGGCGAAACGCTCCGGGGAGGCCAAACGGCGCGGGCGTTCCGGAGCAGGAATAGCCCAAAGTGTATTTGGTGTCGGGCACGAAGCCGAAGTCGACAGGATCGGTGGGATCGATCGCCGCAACCGCGAACGCTTCCATGGAGCAGGCGGTACACAACGGCGCGCTGATGCCCGCGACCGCCCGCGCCGCCACCGATACTCTGCGATCGGTTGCAAGCGGCAGAAATCCCCAGAAGGTCAACGGGACGTCGGCGTTCAAGGTGACCAGGACGTGCCGCGAAGTGGAGTCGCCGCCACCGCCGCTTCCGTCGCTCGAGAGCGCGTCTTGCAGGGTAGTGAAATACGCCGGTTGGGGAACATTGCTGGTGAGCGCACCGTTGGTCTGGCCGATGACCAGCGAGCCAAAAAGGTATTTGTTGCCGAAGCCGGTGGAATTGTCGAGCGTCAACTGGCCGGCAGCGGTGGCATCGCTGATTGCCTGATCGGTTCCGATCAGCCTCTGGGCGGAGGCGAGCGCCATGGCGTTGGCGGCGGCTTTCAGCTCGCCCTTCGACAAATAGAGCTGCCCCAGATCAATCGCAAACCCGATCAACCCGAATAAGACCGGCACCAGGATAAAGAGCAGCTGCAGGGTAGCAGCGCCGCGCGTAGCGCGAGCGCAGGGCGGCCCCACCGCCCACCACCTACCAGCCACCACCTTACTTTGGTTCCTGATGCCCACGAGGTCCTACAAATTCCGGCTTCTTCGCCTCTTTTTTCTTCTTCTTTGCTTTTTCCTGCTCCACGGTTGGCATATACGGCACAATCGTGTCCGGAAGCTTGGCTTTCTCGTCGGCCGAGAGCGGCCGGACGAAACGCGGCGTAATCACCACCAGCAGCTCGTTGTTCGTCTTCTGGGTGGACCGGCTACGGAAGAGTTGACCCAGCACCGGGATGTCGC